>Ga0126343_10001798_pt1 | contig 10447 bp, 4 predicted proteins | sample Cyp2metagenome_FD_92531 | JGI IMG/M metagenome (GOLD analysis project Ga0126343, IMG submission 92531) | Coral microbial communities from Lord Howe Island, Old Settlement Bay, Australia - Cyphastrea 2 metagenome | ecosystem: Host-associated > Invertebrates > Cnidaria > Coral ... | reverse complement strand
TTTAGCCAACGTGAGTGTTTATTTTCGATAGTTAGAAATAACAACGTGAAGTAGGAAGCGGATGTGCGTAATTTGAGATAAGAAGCGAATGAAGAGTGCGTAGTATGGGCTACAATAATAGATATATGCAAATAAATAACCGCGAGAAAATAATGGATGGACTCGATCTCCCTCCCCCCCCCCCCCCCCCCCCCCCCCCCACCCTCCACCCCCCTCCTCACTCTTTCTCCATCCCCCTCCACACCCTTTTCCCCCATCTCCCTCTACACCCTTTCCCCCGTTCCCCTCCACATACTTTCTCCCCATCTCCCTCCGCACCCGTTGGTCCCATATCCCATCTCCCTTCACACCCTTTTCCACCCTTTTCTCCCTCTACATCCTTTTCCCCCACCCCTTCCACATCTTTTTCCCCCACCTCCCTCCACACCCTTTGGTCCCATCCCCCTTCACACACCCTTTCCCCCATTCCCCTCCACATCTTTTCCTCCATCCCCTCCACACCCTTTTCCCCCGTTTCCCTCCACACCCTCCCCCTATCCCTCGCTACCCTTTTCCACCATCTCCCTCCACACCCTTTCCCCCATTCCCCTCCACATCCTTTCCTCCATCCCCTCCACAACCTTTACCTCCATCACATCCTTTTCATCCATCACCCTATGCATCCTGTCCCCGGTTCCCCTCCACATCCTTTGCTCCCACCCCCCTCCACACCCTTTGCTCCCACACTTTTCTCCTTCACATTCTTTGTCCCCAACCACCTCCACACTCTTTTCCTCCCATCCCTTTCAATACTCTTTCCCTCCATCTCTCTCCATACCCTCTCCCCCATCCCCTCTACACTCTACATGCCCTTGAAAAACTGTCTCATTTCATTTATCTCTCAAGGTACCTCTTTGCTCTGTGATTCGATTCAATATTGAATACTCTCTACATGTCATTAGCCAGCCATTTCCAGAGGTAAGTTGTTATTTTCTATCATAGCTCCATGATTACCTGCACTGTAGGTTATAGATTGTTTAACCCGTAACCTTTTTTCAAGTTTAACATGACTTAGAAATTATTTATTACTTGAATGCTTTGTATGTTTATTTTCAGAATTTCTGTGTTAAGGATCTTGACCTGTTCTCACAGTTACTGTTCTACAAAATGCTTGAACTAGCAGACTGGGACTTAAAAGGTATATAAGTATCTTCTAGAGTAAACTATGACTGTACTTAATGTATCTTCAGAATGCAGGAGAGCTTGGAATGAAATAAAATGTGCTATAATATAGTAATTTAGTAATCAAATAAGTTCAATCTGAGACTGTTCTGATAGTCATTTAATTATAATTATTCATTTCCAGGAAATATTCAAGATTCCTGCCAACAATACCACTTTCTGCCAAGATTTGTTCACAGATTAACAGGTAAATGGGTATGTGAGTACACCGCATCAAACCACAAAGTATCCTTATGTTATCAACCTTAGCAATGATTTCACAGCCACTTTATCCTCCCATTTCTATGTTCATCACTGGTCTTGCATAATTCTATCTATTCTTGATGACAACCATATTTTTCATTTCTAGACCAGAAAAATTCCATGAAGGACCATGAACTTCTTCCAATGAGTCAAGTGTTGTCTTATATTTTGAACTCTGCTGAACCTCTTGTGAAGGTTAGAAATTAGGACAATTTGTGGCAGAGGAAAGAATGTATCACTCCTTGCCTTGGAATTTCTGAATCATGTAATTCAGTTGTTAGATTTAGTGTAATTAATCAGTGCTGTTCTTTTGCCTTTGGTAGTCCAGTGATTTAACTCTCAGTGCTGATAAATTGGACGAATACAGCAAGTCATGCATCAATTCCGTTGTGATGAATCCAGATAAGGTGAGGTTTTATTTAAATGTAGAAATCAATTTTTAAAAAATGTTACCAGCACTGTCAAAACCAGTCTCTTGTATTAGCAGGCAGGACAATTGAGGTAGTGGAAATGATGGGTTGGACATAGATTTTTTTCTTAGTCAGGAGTAGTGAACTCCAGAATGGAGTAGGTGGCAAATAATTTACTGAGAATGATCATAAGTATGTAGACTAAAAACTGTCTTTTAAGATCGGTCAAACTGAATGGATTGTAAAGTTAAAGTTTTGAACTGTACCAATTTGTGTCTATCAGACATGACTGAAATTGCGGCATGTCAATAGCAGGTAGACAAAAGTTGCACACTTCAACAGGGCCATGTTTGCGTTGCACAAAGTGAGCGTGTCTGAGTAAAATGTATTTCCCCCTTTCTGTAGACGGGAGTGAGTAATAATCAGAACATTTTTGTGAAAGGCCCTCAAAGCACAAGTCCATGGATTGACATGGAAGCTTACTTGTTAACTGGTCACCATCATGACATCTTCATACAAGCATCCTTTCTGAAATGAAGATGGGCCAAAGTGCCCCACCCACAAATTAGCCAAGAATGTTGCTTCTTTGTTGGAAAGCATCAAGTAACCCATCAGAATTTTGTCAGGTTGTTTTTGGGAACAGTATACCTGTACTTTTGTACCAAAAAGGGCAGTTTGAATGTATTATGTAAAGAACAAAGCAAACCCAGGACTAGTTAATCCAATATTACCATTAGGATACCACAGCTCCCACATGAAAATATTTTGCTTCCAGTGGACATTACCCTAATGTGATTGCAAACTTGTGTTCTATCAGCAGTTTATGACATGATGTATGTTTGGTCTTGTGGTCATTACAGAAACCTGCAGCCCTCAGAGTTGATGACTTGCAGTTTTGTAAGGATGGGGAAAGGTTGTCTAAAATCAAAGTGGGTACCATTTTTGTATGGCATGGAACACTCTTGCGATTAAAAGAAGATACTGCATGTCTTCATTCATGATTTTGTATTCTTTTTCTTATTCTGAACTCGCTTTAGCAAAGCCTTGTTGACATTTTTCTTAGTGTTGCACTTTTGTCAGTGACGTTTTCTTTCGTGTGATTTCATTATAGATGTACCCATACATTGTCCACCACAGCATCAGGCCAGTGCAGATGAGTTTTGCTGGAGATCCTAAGTAAGTGTAAATAAATCAGCCAGCCCATTATTACTTTTAACTTTCTGTAACACTAGCAGTCAATCTTCAGTTTTTTTTTCTTGTGTAGCTTAGTGAACTTGTTCAGATTTCAGTTCCACAGATCAACTTCCTGTCTGTAGTCACGACCAATGTCATATTCATGTCCTTTGTTTGATTGACAGGTATCAGAAGCTTCAGAAGTCATATGTTAAGTTGAGGAGCCATATCTCAAACACGTATGAATTTACATTTCCATCAACACTGACTGTTAGAAATAGAGGAGCAGGGAAACTGCAACTTGTTTTTCAGTTGCCCCAAAACTCCCAGTTCCCATTTTTTTTTAAAATCTATGTTTGAATATTTTCTGTGACCCCTGAAACATTCTGGATGGATTTTTTGGTCTCTTTTTTGGTCTTGTTGTTTATATGAAAAAAAAACTCTTTTTGTTTTACAAGAATCTTTTTGATAATAATGTTGAGGCTGAATTCAACCAACGTTTAAGAATATGTTAAGAATATACCCAAAGCTGAAATTTTTAAGAACATATTTTAGCATGTTAATTAAGCAATAGACCACAAGTTTCTATGGTTTTTAAGCTGACAAATGTTGGTAGATGCGCGATTTTTCCATGAGTTTACTGGCACAATAAACTATTAATATCGGATTGACCAATCAGAGCACGTGCATTGATTTGGCTATCATATAAACGCGGATAAAACATGGGTTTTTGACCAATCAGAGCGTGCACAGGATCCTACCTATATTCTATTATAAAGAAAAATAACATCCACCCTGGGCATAAAAGAAAATGTGCATTCCTATCAAAAGAGAGTGTAGTGTTATAATAAAACTTAGCAGCTAAGCTTATCATAGAGATTGTGTTGCAGGCCATTGCCAAGTCGCAAAAACCAAGACAAGCTCGTGAAACTCAAGGTAACTGACTAACAAATGGAATTATCTTAAGCTGGTTTGTTTGCAAAACCCTTTTAGAGAACTTAGTTATGCATTTTGTTTCATTTTAGATAGAATTGGAGAAGATGCGGCTAACGAGGTGAGCTTGTAGATGCAGCATGTTTTCCTGTCAAACTAAAACCTGTAAACATCAAGGTTGCAATTTATGGCTTATTTTCAGTAAATTTGATTGTATATGGAACAATTCATTTGCGGAGTTTGTCTTTCTTACGCGAGTTGGCTCGCCAGGTCTTATCCTAAGGATGCATTTCTTTAGACTGCGCACTATTTCATCTTCACTTTCAGCAAACGTTTGCAATCTCTTCGTTGTATTTTTTTTCCTTTTGAAGTGCTATGCGTCGTGATGTGGTGGTAGAAGTGAGCAGTAGAGGAATGATCAAGACTGGTTTGAAGTCTGATATCTGTCAGGTTAGGTTGACTCTTAATTCCCAGGAGTAATCAATATCTTAGCTAGAAGCTCTTCTCCTGAGAACATCTCTGCATTGTAAAACAGGTAATAAGCCCAGTTCTGAACGTCTCTCTGTCGCGCAAATTTATACTCACGGGAGTGAGTGTGAGGTGGCAGAAAGAGGGAGAACCAAAACCAAACACTCTTATAGAAAGTCGTCAACCAGACGATATTGTCTTCCTGGGTTACTAAATTCTCACAATTAGGATCCCAGGGAAATGTTAAATGTTTCATATGCACGAGCAGTAGTTACTTAGCAACACAACAAAAGTAATATTTGCCTATTAGGGAATATGTATAAAGGCGGTGAAATACGAGATACAAAAACCCTCAACTTATCGCGCAACATTGTTTCGTTGCAAATTTTGGTCGATGTTTCGCGCTTTTCACCTTGCATGATCAACTTGAGCCGCAACAGAAACATTTGTTGAAGGTCGAAGAAATGCAGCGTTCTGATTGGTTGATTTGCCAGAACGCGAGCAAATTTGTTGCGCGCCAAGTTGCGAGTTTGATGAAAAACGAGCAACAAAGCCAAAATTTGTTGCACAAAGTAGACTCATGCTCTACCTTTCGCGACAACTTTTTTCAACCCGCAACAAATGTTGTTGTTGCGCGGCAAGTCGATTACGCACGGTGAAAAACGGGAAACATCGACCAAAACTTGCAACGAAACAATGTTGCGCGACAAGTTGAGGGGTTTTGTATCTCGTATTTCGCCGTCTTAAGAAAGGCACGTTCACAGTCTATGACACAGCTCGATAGTGAAGGCAAGTTGTTTGGAAATTGATGCCCCTGCAGCTCAGTGACAGTAATTTCAGTTGAAAGATTGTTAAACAACAGGAAGTTTCAGATGGCAGTAACCTGTCTGAATTGTATGCACGAAAACAACCGAAACGTTTTCATAGTTTGATGAGGACTGGATAATATCGGTACTGGCCTACTTTGGGTCAGCTATTGAGATGTTGATATCGTTGTGGCAGAAAAGTGCAACGACAACTTAATGTTTGTTTCTGTGTATTTCAGCACGCCTTACTGCTTCCTGTGTTAGTACATCATGTACGCTATCACATGTGTCTACAAACACTGGACGAGAAAATGGGCTATGTTTTCAAAGATCGATCTTTGCTTCAGGTAAATTACCAGTTACAAAATATCGTTGTGTCTGTGTGAGTGTACATGATGTGGTTTGTTTATTTATTTAATTAATTTATTTATTATTTGTCAACAGCTTGCCCTGACACACCCCTCCTATCACCTCAACTTTGGCATGAACCCAGACCACGCGAGGAACTCTCTGTCGAACTGTGGAGTGAAGCAACCGAGATATGGAGACAGGAAAATACGACATCTACACACGCGCAAGAAAGGTGTGTCTAAGTAAATTACAATCACAGTCAGATCTACAAATACAAAACAGTTTTAAGAAAACACGGACTGCGTTTGATCTGAAAAACTTATACTCCTAGATACTATAATACTCCTAGAGGCGGGATTAAAATTCGGTTTGTTTCAGATGTTTTTACTTCAGCTTCCAACCTCGTTCCCAGGGTCCTCTCTCTACCTCGAAAAAGTACCCTGGTTACGGCTGGTCACGTGTCTGCTAGATTCCAGAGATGTGATTGAAGGGAGGGGCTGGAAAGTTAAAGTTTGTCTCGCACTGAGCTTGCCTACTGAGCCTAGTAGCAACATTCCCGCTGTGTGGATCGGCAAAAATTACAGCGGAGGCATTGACACATTCGATGTAGGAGTTCAATCCGTTCAATGTTCGGCTGGACGGTTAGCTCTGCATTAAGCTGAAATTTCCCCGTCGATAGTTGGACGGTCTTTGAATTTGTGGCAGTGAGAAAATTTGGCAAAGAACTTGGAAATGACGACTACCACGTTAAAATGGACCGCGCGTGTTATTTTGCATTCGGCAAAATCATAACAAAGGTATTTACTCGTTCCGTTAAATTAAATACGTCGTATGTTCACCAACAAAGGTAGTTTTGAATTTGACTGAATTAGCTTACGCTACATTTTTAGATCGGCAAAATCACAACGACGGCATTATTGTATTTGTCTAGAGTTTGATACGTTCAGTGTTTGGCCAAGAGACCAACTTTGGATTTCATTGAACTCATCCACTCGCAAGTTTGACGGTCATTCGATTCTCTTGCAGTGAAAATTTTAGGAAGAACTTGACAACATCAACATGGTCCGCGTGTTCGCAAAATCCAACGGCTTTCGTTTCAAAACACCCTGCGAGCAGAGCCTTTTCTTGTGGTACATATGCTTTGTACCGAGAAAAGGCTCAAAAAAGCGATAAAAGAGGCTCTGCTCGCAGGGTGGTTTCAAAACTGTCTTATTTTCAGTCGAGCTACTAGCTTCTCATTAAGTTGAATACATCCCATCGCAAATTAAACTTGACGGTAGTACAATTCTTGTGCTGTGAAAAACTTATTACACTAATCTGAAGCAGGCTGTTGACCGTTATTTGAAAAAGTAGTGAAAATAAACAAACTTCCCTCTGAATCAACATCTCATACTCATAAACGTTTTGAAAGAAAGGACTGAAGCGCCGGTAAGGCAGGATTCCTGAAACAACTCGCTTGACTTTCAAGATGATATAACAGCAGCGCAACTCTCACCTCCATGGACAGTGTTGACAAAATTTAGTCAAAGATCCACCCCCTATGCGGATTTGATTTGTATACATAGACGCGTGACCAGCCGCAACCAGGGTACTTTCTCGAGGTAGAGAGAGGACCCTGGGAACGAGGTTGTTCAGCTTCATGTTCCCAATAGAAACGTCAAATCTATCTTACTGGAACTAAAATGTATGTTTAGATTAGGCTTAATCAGTCGGTGCCGAACGATACTCAGACAAAGATTTAACTAAATTCCCTCAGCGAGTCTTTGTGCTAGTGAATAGACTGCTGTATTTGGACTTGCTTGTCCCACCTATTGATCTCAGTTTACCATTCACTCTGCTTCTACAGGCATCACCCAGCTGATACGTGTCATGTCCAACCTTGGAAAAATGGACGAGTATAAGTCCATGTAAGTAGTGTAAAATTATTCATCTACATTAGCATGATGAAGTGGTTCTACCTTTTTTTGCTGTACTCCTCTTGTTTGTCAACTTCGAGTCCTTGCTTCAAGACGCGGACCACGTTTTCCCGTTCGGTTATGATCCAAGTGCGAAACACGAGGCCCCATATGTCGACTTTAAAAAAGCACGCTTCGTATCTTTCAGCAGGGACCGATGAATCGAGGGTAATAAAACCTTTGCTATATCTCTCGCCATGGAGCGAGGAAGAACCGATAAATCGAGGGTAATAAAATCTTTGCTATATCTCTCGCCATGGAGCGAGGAAGACAATTCCGGCCACACGCGACAGGCAGGTCATTCTGTGGAATACAGCGCTTACAATTAATCATTTCTAGTACTCGTAGGGTCTGAAGGATAACAATAACTACATTTTTCCCATCCGTTAATTCTCGAGAGCGATCGCTTACTACTTTCTCCTTATAATATCCATACACTGTCAAACAAACACGTGATGAGACTGAAGACAGTCATCAGCTAGGGGGACATTGCCTCAATGAATCAATAAATTCTCCGCACTGGCTTTCAAGTAATTGCAGACAATCAATAGGAGAATCAATATATGTCAAGCTTAGGACTAACAACAGGAGTAGAAAATCAATCTTAGCCAGAGTGCATTAAATGTGTATTGTCCAATCTTCGATGACTATAAATATCACACCCATTCCCGCCCGATCCTTTGACGTAGTCGTGCTGAGCTTGACTTCCAAACTTTCTCTAGTTTTGCTGACGATACTGGCACTCTCGCTAAATCTAATTCTCAAAGTAAAGCGAGAAGGAGACTAATTGATGGCAAGACAAAGAATTGGCTTCTAGACAGGTAGAGTAGGATAGTCAGCCAGATAGACCCACAGACAGACTTGACGGCCAACCGACCGACCAACACAAGGAGAGACTTACAGACAGACCGACGACAGACGGTCGGGCAATTCAGTCAAACACTCAGCCAACCAGGCAATTGGTTGAACAGTCCGTTAGACAGACAGACAGACAGACAGACAGACAGACAGACAGACAGGCAGACAGACAGACAGACAGATAGACAGACAGATAGACAGACAGACTACAGACAGACAGACAGACAGATAGACAGACAGACAGACAGACCGACCGACAGACAGACAGACAGACAGATAGACAGACAGTTACGACAGTTCCAGAATTGTCCCAAGTTCAATTTAATGGAGTCACCTATAGTAAGTGATGAACAAAGACCTGTACGATTTGTGGCAGGTTGTTCAGCTAAAAGACGACGAAATACACAGCAGTTAGAACATATTTGATTAGAATCAGAATCGATTAGACTTATTAAATGCCGTAGAGATGTGCGTGCTTGTATCAGGAGAGTTAGAATAAGAAAGACAAACTAGGCAGAGAAGGCAACAGAGCACAGCTTCCAAGGAAGAAAAAACAAGGTTACTGCTAGGTAATTAAAGGACTGTTGTTAACCCTTCTTAATCAGTCTAATCAATCCATGCTCTAACTTTACACAGCACAGCGCTTAAGATACCTATATCAATTTCAATATGATAACCTCCTTAATGTCTCACTTGCCTGCTGACGCAGGACAACGCTGAGATTCTTTTGAAACTAAGCACTGGTTCCTCTGTGTGTGTTTTATTAACTGTTCGGTATTTTTATGCGTTTAACGCCCGACCCGAGGGAACCAGCTGAATAATGCGCAAAGCTTCCATGTGCAGCGTTTCATTTCAGTCCCCTCTTCACTGCCACAGGAGATTGTTTTGAAGAGGATTATGTGGACTGAAATTTGTTACTATCACACTGAACTTCATGAAAAAATGTCTGGCTTTTAAGTTGCCTTTTCCCCCTATGTAGCATTAATTGTCTCTCTCTCGGGATTGTTTCTCAATTCTTTGCAGGATACGACACAATGAGAGGCTTGAATTCCTGGGAGATGCTGTTCTGGAATTAATCAGCAGGTGAAGATACGCTGGAAAGCTGTTACTCTTATCTAATTTTGCTCACGCATATTTACTTTGTGCAGTCTGAAGAAGCAGTAGCATTGTTCGGTGGAACCTTGCTGGTGGCCTTTGTCACCAAAAGGCGTTGCTAAGTAACATGACATGTTCAAGTGACGTCAAAATGACGCGACCATTTCATAGAATCTCCTGCTGACTTGTGATTGGATAACAAGAACCGGAAACCATTCTGGAACGGAAAGAGCGGAATAAACTAGTTGACAGGCACAGTTCAAGAACTTGTGAAATTTTGGGGAACACTGTTACGTTTGCCTTTCACATTTGCCAAGTTTTTTACGTGGCAGAAGATGATACACTATTTGCAATGAAGTGTACTCAAAAGTTTGTAGCACTTTTATTTGTACCTGCGAATAGTATCTTTTTACCCTTTATTTTACGAACATCTTAATCTTAAACAATTATGTTTGTATTTAATCTTGTATTTCTGTTTATTTGATTCTGTTTCTATTATGCACTAGCGTTCACTTGTATTTCATGCTTCCACACAAGACTGAAGGAGGTTTGGCCATGTACCGCTCAGCTTTAGTACAAAACAAGCATCTGTCTCAACTAGCCAAGGTAGATCGTAGGCACGATTTTGCCATCGTCCTTGTTTATTGCAATGTTCTTTATTGGTGACCGCTGGTTCATTCTTCTAATGTATTCCTTCTTGAACTTGTCAGAAACTGGGATTGTCTGACTACATGCAGTACTCACACGGGTATGTATCCAAGTTGTTTATCAACAGCGAACTGTTTCCGCTTTTTTGCCTTAATCAGTTTAACGATAAAATACGACGTTTCGATCTCGCTGAGATCATTTTCAAGTAAGAAGTAAATGAATAGAATTTTGCAGATAAGTAGTAATATTTACACTTGAGAATATAAAAAGCGATAAAAATATGGAA
>Ga0126343_10001797_pt1 | contig 10448 bp, 4 predicted proteins | sample Cyp2metagenome_FD_92531 | JGI IMG/M metagenome (GOLD analysis project Ga0126343, IMG submission 92531) | Coral microbial communities from Lord Howe Island, Old Settlement Bay, Australia - Cyphastrea 2 metagenome | ecosystem: Host-associated > Invertebrates > Cnidaria > Coral ... | reverse complement strand
GAAACTATAAAATTGTTCGCATTTTACCTCATATACATATTTGGATTATTTTCATTGGTAACAACATTCCAGAAAATAACAGGAAGCTCCGCTTTTAGCCTTGGCTAAATCTATATATTACATGTATTTACATGATGCTTACCACGGTCTCTCAGTAAAGCCTTTTTAACTGGTGACTCACTCGCGGGAAAGCCCTCGCTAGGGGAAAAACTGGCTGACACGAGACTCAACCACGCCAATGAAAAAGCTAGGAAAAATAAAATAAGAAATATGTGAGTTTTATTTGTCTAGTGGAAATGATGCTTCAATTCATTGAATCGATGTCAAGGCCATCATTACAAGTTGCCATCGCATTGCCTCTAACTGCTTTGTTTTAACTGAAAATAATATTATTGTTAAATAACCGGGTCGATTTAATCCTCTCTGGCATTCATATTCATGATTACTATTTGAACACAGTCTGATAATTTTAACATGCCTTACAATGGTGTCTGTTATTACAAATTCGTCGAGCTGTCTTGCTCAGTCTGATATAGAGCTATTGCAGGCTACATACAGTACGCAAAACTCATTTCATTCAAGCTTTCTCACTTTTGTTGAGGCTTATTCGTGTTCAGACTTTCGCTACCTTATTCATGTGTGTTTAGAATTCAAATGTTTTGTAACAATGACCATGTGGTCATCATGCCTCCAATATATTGTGTTTTTTGAGGCCGGAGCAAGTTTACAACACACTGATTTCTCTGGCAAAAAACTTAGCGAGCTATAAAAAAAAAATGTAAATATTGAGACTGATAGAGCGCGAGTGATTTTGGAAATAATTACAGAGGCGTTGTTAATCTCGTTTGCCGTATCAGAGATCGTTGCAGTCAGACTTCTTTTGTTTTTACGTCATATATGCCAGCCGTGGTCCTCAAAAGCTATAAGAGGGAGTGACTAGCGTCAGGAAATCTGGTAAATATTCAAAAAAGAGCTAAGACTATAATAGGAATTAAAATAAATTATGAAAAAAATTGGGTGAAGACCGAATTCGGAAAGAAACTAGAAAGCTGTTTCACGATTCGGCCTCCTCGATGAATATGAATTACATTTTAGGTTGAAAAAAAAACTTGGTGATACTTTTCTGCCTTTTATCATGTACCATCAAGTCTCCTTCGAATTTGGGTCGGCAGCTTTTCGTCGTATGTCTATTCAATTATTGCCTTTTAAATGCAAAGATGCAAAATTCAACGTACAAGGATTCAGAGAATGCATTTTACTATAGAGCAGTTTGTTATGAGTGCAGTTCGACCACAGAATGTTATAGGATGCAAAACGCCGAGAGATTCAATATTGACTGAGCCACATCACTTGATCTTGGAAACAAGCCGCTTTCTCACCTGGTTGCTAAAGATATTCTTTTTATTGAGACCGAATTTATTTATTGCATGTAAAGCTTTCATACACTTACAAAAGAAAATTTATGTTCGCGCAGTTAAACTAACATTATGTCCTTTGACAGCACATGGCGCTTTTGTAGAGTTGAATGGATTGTTTTGTCTTTAATTTGCATGGGCAGTTTTTATTGCAGTTATGAAATGTCCCGTGAATGTTTTAGTGTCGTAGTGGAAAAACTTCAACCGACTTAATTCGCTAAATACGTATCGCACAATGGCTTAGATTTCCAATAAGATAAGGACAATAGACAATTCGTTGTTAACTCAACCTATTTTTAGTTTTCAGCCTGAAAACAATGTAGTTGTTCATATTTTGTAAAAGTGAAAAATTCAGGGAGATCTTCAATCGACTGGAACTGTGCTAAAGTAAATGCAGACACTAAGTATTTCTCTACGCAAATAAACAACGCAAAAGAAATGTTCTTCTGCTTCCTAACAATAAAAATGTTTCAGTTTTGCAGCATGTTCGAAACTTAACTTAGTGCAGAATCAACAAGATCGGGTTCTTACTTGAATTTCTGACAGTTACCAAATACTTGGAGTTTAGTTCGTTCGTTTATCCTTCATAATTATCGATAACAAATGCTGGTTAAGCCACGGTTTAGCATTCAGGTGATGATTTAGGTGATCAAAGAAAGGAAGGAAAATAATCAGTATTCATGCATAAGTCGACATATAGTTAAGATATCAGTTGATAAACGAGTTGATTTAGATTCAGTCGCTGTATCATGAGACTCCAAACTAATCTACCTACCCCTATTTCTGCTGGTGCCCTATACAGTAAGCGCTGACTCCACCCGGAGAGACTAACTGCTTTAAAATGACATTTCTTCCCAAAACCACTGTGGTTTCAATGAATTCATCTCACGAGACATGCGGGATAATTTATTCGTATTGCTCGTTGGAGTGTAAAATCAATCTCAACAAGGCCTTTGTTCTACAATGTTTTGGTTCAATTACGTGATGCCTTTCCGGCGACCGACAAACCGGCTTGAAAATATCTTAACCTCGAACTCATAGGAAGCCTCTAGTATAAGTGTTATGTTATACAACTACGCTTTTACGTCATTTGGCTTATGTGACTTTGGTCATTTTTTAGCCATAAGGTGCCATACATCAAGAACGTATACAAAAAAGCATGTACAGTGAAAACAAAATGTTCGAGAAAAATATTGCAGGTCATGATTATATTACTACCCCTAACAGCGAGTTAATGGGTATTGTTATTCAACTTTCATGCAATGTACGAATTCCGATTCTTTGATTGGCTGATTTGCGCCACGTGATACTTGGTTGTGACAAAATAGCCACCTTGACGTCATTATTGTGGTGTAATAGCTGTGGTGTAAATTCAACACACCACAGTCATTACACCATGGCTTCGGCTGACTCAAATACAGTGGTTTCGATGCAGTGTTCGTTTTGTATTCAATTTGAATAATAAAAATGTTAACGTACTCAGTTGCTCGCAAATTATCGGGATTTACACGTACTCGTTCACCACTGAACAATGAACTCCAAATTTCCAATACGAGGCTATTGATATTTCTCGTTCATTTTAGGTGAACTCATGCAGGTAAATCTCGATAATTCACTCGCCGAGGGCGTTAATCCTGTAATTAGTGTTCTATTAATAATCATTAATTATATGCAGAACATTTTTCTACCTGACATAACATGACAAAGCTTTATTTCGAAAGATACGCGAGTAATCATGATATATATGATATTCGATAATTTGGATCCTGATTATCGATGATTAATCACCATGAAAAGCTGTGTGTATAACTGCGATGACCAATCCCGACCTCATATCTTCCTCCGTGTTCAAACGGATGATCTTTCATATATTCACTTTTATTATTCAACAAATTGTAACACTATCCAAATATGGTCATGATGCTCTCGATATCTGTTATCCGTAGGTAACAGATATCCGGCGATATACGTAGCTTCGTACGTGGGAAGAAAAAGTGAAGTGTAAAAATGTCGACAGAAAGATTTTAAAATGTTACGAGAAGTTTTGTCATCAATTTGTTGAATAATAAAACAATTATCCTGCCCAATCTCGCAGAATATCGTCTGATTTTAGCCGACTCGGCCTACGGCCTCGTCGCCTAAGTATCAGACAATATTCCGCGCGATTACGCAGGATAATTGTTAAGTATCTTCGCCATCTACGGGTATCATGTAGAACTCACAAGATGTCCCCAGGTGGTTTGATAGAGTACAGGAAAGCACCAGTGTTGCAGAGGTAATAAGTTCAAATCCCATTCAAGGTTAAATTTTTTTAGGTCTTAATACTTCTTTAATATTTCGTGTGTATACACTAAATTGAAAAAAAAACGTGTCCTGAACAAGAGCATAAACGATAAACGATACGACCTCATATAACTACGGGACGACTGAATAAAAGTATGCACGATCATGAATATTCAAGATGTTTTCCTCGTGGCATCTCATCATCGCAAGTTTGCAACAGTTAGAGAACACTAATTATGAAGAAGCGGTATTCTTTTTATCTAAAATGACGTGAAGATAAAAGTTTACGCTAGTTTTGCTGGTTAAGTTGCTTTGTTAGTCTTTTTTTAAGATTTCCAGAATGATCAAGTTCTCGGAAAGTAATATTAGACTAGTTATACAACACTTTTGCGTGGTATACTGGCATGAATCCAAATATTCTCTCGGTACACACAGGAGCCTTAAATAAAGCGCGGAGATCAAGAAAATACTGCAGGCGACAAGAGAGTTATTCGGCCATGGTAGCCCACGAGAGAGCTTTGCATAATTATTTTATATGCCGTAGACAATAATCAGTGCGACATACTGATCAGTGCGACATACGCGTGGTTCATGATGGAAAGGTTGGATGTAATACCATCGAATATTGAAACGCCGTAATTTCTATTGTACGGTCTTTATATGTTTCTGAACGTACGTGATCAAATTCAGTTGTTCAGTCGTTATTGCGAACTCTAGTTCATATATAATTGTGAGGAGATTTTCCATTTTCCTAGCTCGATCTTCCCAAATTCAGTCCCAAATCTATCAGGGATAAGATGCTGAATCACTAAAAAAAAATCACACAGAGGCCAAAGGGCATGTGTTCAGCTGAGAATAGTAGCTTTTTACTCTCAGGATTAAGAACTAGAGGAATAACAGTAGATGTTAAACCTTTTTAGAGACCTTAGAGCAAGTAAAATACCTGTTGATTGGGGTCAAACATCGCATGAAATGTACAGTGATTAGCTTCTGAAGAAACTGTTGTATGTGGAAGTCCGGGGGAGCGCCAACATTCAAAACGTTATTGAGCTTTCCCCGAACTTCATACAGCGAATACAATTCAAATTCTAGCTTTTAATCAATTCGCAACTAAGTAAGAAATAATTTGTAAGACGTAGACCAAGACTGGAGCAGCACGGAAGAAAACGAAAACCGAAAATGACGAGATCGGTTGGAAATCTTGGAGTGAAGTGCGATAATCTGGGATTGAATAGTAAAGAGGTGCAGCAGACGAAGGGGTATAACTAGAAATACATACATAAGAGATGTATTTATTTTAAAGGTATAGTAATACGCTGTCGAGACCTAGCAACGAAGCATTTAGGTCACAGATAGAGCAGGTACATGGACAGGGCCGTACACAGCGGGGGGCCAGGGGGGCAGTTGCCCCCGCCAGGGAGACTAATTTTTTTTTCTAACATTTGTGTTTGATTTTGTTGGGCTATTTCTTGTAAATATATTGGTCCGAAATCTCAGTTTGCCCCCGCAGACAAAAAATCCTGGGTACGGCCCTGATGGAGGGAAAAAAGTGTATCCGTTGTGAAAGAGACAAAAACGAAAGGAAACAGAGGCAAACAACAAAAGACAAAAAAACACCTAGTGTATTGTCAGTGGGAAATACGCTAAGAAACGAAGGGAAAGTCTCGAACTCAGATCAAATTCAGACTGGGCAATTTTTGGCACATTCGACAGGTTTTGTATTTATTTTGGGTTCAATTACCTACCAATTACATCGTGTGCCAGACAGATAGTGCTAGGCTATCTCAAATGTTAAATTTCAAAGAAATATAAATCATCGTGTTCCTGTTTTTGTCCCTTTCAAGTTACCAAGATATATTATCTCTCTCTGACAGATCTTGGTTACTCTGCACAATATCCAGAGCCGTCTGCAGTTCGAATTGATAGCTTAGCTATTAAATTGTCCACCTTTCTTCAGAGGAAGTATTTTTAGTAATCAGACCAAGTAGTTGACTAGTTATCAGTCTTTACCTTAATCTCGAGCTTTCCAAAACCTTCCACGAAACAATAAGATCAACAGTACTTTTCTAACGGTTCGTGCTGCTACTAAGATATCAGGGCTGTTCGCTTGAAATTATTGATTGCGAAAATTTTAAGAAATATGCGGCATAAACAAGGCTTTGTTATCCTACGTGACACTGATATATTACCATGCTGATAATTACGTCCGTGTCGTGAAATATGGGAAAATATCGTCTAACATTACCGGCGTGCCCTTTGAAATTAAATCACAAGCGCTTTATTCAGTGCGGAAGCGATCCAAAAAAGAAAATTAAAAAGATAATAACTGAAGCTGGAATTAAGACGGAATTTTATCTTAAAATAAAATTTTAATTTTTCTGTTCCGGAAAACAAATTATTAGTAAATCATGTCGGTGAATTCCCAATGTATGGTTTTATCCACCCTTGAGTTTTCTGCGAAATTGCTTTGATTTAACAATTTGCAGGTTTAGCTTATTGAATTAAGACCATCGGCCAAAAAGGAAACAAATAAATCAGTTGTCTTAGAGGAAGTCAAAGCCAACTTAAATTTCTTAGAAATGAAATTTTGATGGTCACGGTTTTTTAACTTACGATGAGATAATGAGACTGTGAAACTGAAGCCGCCCTAATTGTCCACCACAATTCATAATTCAGTCCATTTGCCAAAATTTAACACCTTTAATGTCTGTCGTGCCCTGAGATCTAGAATTACAGTATGAGGAATAAGACCTTGACCTCTTTGCGACGGCGGCCGATAGAGTCAGAAAAAAAGCGTTTAAGCAATGGTCCTGAATGAGGTTGAACTCGGTTCAAATTTAAATGTTAAAGTTGTTATGAAAACGGCAACACTTTAATTTCGTTTATGTATTTATCGTTAAAGTTGCTCATTTTTTAACCAAAAATCCCTGATCAAGATCCAAATTTTCAAAGAATTCAAACAATTTGTAAGAAGAAAGTAAAAAAAAAATTAAAGAAAACTGCAACAAGATTAAGATGCCCATTTCTTTTCCCCTTATTTGGAGATTGAAGCAGCGAGTCTATCATTACTTCTGGGGGCGGAACTTAAAAGCAAGAGTCAATAGCAACAACATGAAAACACAAGGTAATTTTTTAACATATGCAGTCACGATCAAGCAACATGAAATACGTGCCATGGAAAACGTCTAGAAAATTATTTGGCTGTTTTCTTGTGCCAAATGATATAGATGTGGCGATTGCGGCCCATTATTTGGAATAATCTTCTCGATTACACAGGAAAGAACAAGATTTGTGACTGATGATATGTGAATATTGCTTCTGCGTCATATTTTGTATTTGTCTTCGTAACAATGGTGTATAGATGTATAAGGGCTCAAGTTACAAGGTGAAGAGGGAGATCATGATATGGGTCCAGACCTAAAATACTACTCTACCCCTCCTTTCTTGGTTGTTTTGCTCTTTCCAACGATTTGTTTGTAAATCTTTCAATCTGCAATTTACACTCTCGATTTCTTTGCAATCTTTAATTTCTCCTCCACGCACATCATTTAGGAACAAAAAATTAAAGTAGATTGTTGTTCACAGTAAATCACTTCAAGTTCCTATCCCGTTTGCGTTTCTTTGGCTCAGCGTAAATTCCTTGCAGAATTCTTACGGAAAAGACGTTAGAAGGCCATATGTTACATGGGAAAACCATTTCATCAATTCCTTGGCATAAATTTAATTTACAATCGTGATATTTAGTCTTGGCAGGTCTGGCTCTACGAAGATTTCAGTCAGTACGTATACAACATGTTTCTTGACTACAGGTTAAACCGACCAAGTAAAATGACTACTCATCAATTAAGTGAAAGTGGATTGAATTCAATTATCAGCTTCATTGGACATTTTTACCGATACGGCGTCCATTTTGAAATCTATTGTTTCAGTAGGAGCTATTATGGGATACTCAGGAGGCAATTACAGACTAATTTTCTCCCTGAGCATCCCATAATAACTATTTGAAACAATAGAATTCAAAATGGCCGCCATATCGGTAAAAAGGTCTATTTCAACCCATGAATTATATATTTTCCATATTTATTAAATAATGTAATTTAACCGAGACTAACTCTGTGGTGGCAGCGGTTGGTATCACGGAGGACTGGAATTAATCTCCTCCTTCCCACAGCCCGCGGGTATGTCCGCGGGCCTTTACGAGAAGGAAATGCTGACCAATAGGATCGAACGCTATTTGAGAGATTGGACTAGCTTTTGCTTGCTGGTGTAAGCGTTGTTGTAATACGATTTTACTTTGAAGTGTGGTTGGGTCATTTACACTGTGGATTGATAAACGTTTGTTGAAGCACATTAGCCAATATCAAAAGCAACGTGTCGTATTGCTTCCCAAGAGAGCACATGATGAGACGTGCTTTGCAAAAACTAGCGAAGTGTGAAGACTCCTCATGTAAATAAAGAGTAATACCAGTGAAATGACTTTTTCTGCACTAAAATTACACCTAAAAGTTATGTTAGTGTACTCAGGTTGAGAAGAGTTTAAGTTATTGAAAGAGAAAGGAAATTGCTTTACAAAGTCATGTACATGCAAGAAACTCGAGTGTTCGCTATATACTGACCTGTACGTATTTTTAGGGCACTGATAATATCTCAGACGTGAAGTTTTGTGAACCCAAAATTTCAATCCCGACCAAAATCATAGATAGTGTTATCCAATGCTCCATCAAACAAACCGATATAAGGAGACTGTTATATCCTTTTGGTTCAATATTTTCTTATGTATATTGGTCAGCGTTCCACTTCAAGACGTTTTGTTTTCGTGACTTCAGCTCGTTTTTTCAAGTTGTTTTGATCTGAATGAGTGAATAAGAAGTTGAACACATTGGAAGCGATTTTCTAAGTAGAGGTTTTCTCGTCTGGCTTTGGCATACAGTGGACTCGGATACAACGTCTGCCCTGGAAAAAAGGAAAATTTATTAATCATAATGCACGTTTGATTGCTCTATGTATGTTCCACTGTTTGGATAGGTAGATCCCAAGGCTTTTTTCTTCACGTTTTTGTTGTTGACCACTTTGTCAGGATGTTGCTTTTCTGACAATATTGAGATCGAGCGAGGTGTCAGCTTCCCTACAGATGACTTTCTTCTACCGACCTCTCTGTGCCCGAGTTTTCGGCCTTTGTGCAGCAAACTCAACGCCCATCCGCTGGGAGGGTGCTGGTGCAACTGCCCGCAAGCGTCCTCTTTTTACGAACATGATTTTAAATGCGTACTCGCCACAGAGGCTCGACAAAATGCAGGTATGGCTGTTGTTTGTGTATTAGTGATCTTCCAAGACAACGTTTTCTAAATAATAATTCTAAATAAATTTATATCTTAATTTAATTTTGTATTCAAACCCTACAGTTTGCTTGAGGCGAACCCATTTGTTTACGAGAGCAACTCGACTTTTGTTTTTCCCTAATGATATTGAGGAGGGTTTTAACAAACCTCAATACTGCAAACTTGCTTTGAGAGTTATTTGCTCGTTATGTATACGAGTTTGAAACTTTAAAGTAACTAATATATAAGCCATCATCGCGGAAAAACCTATAAAGACACAGTTCAGACTCATTATGCTTAATTGGTTGAAGGAGTTGTAGAATATTTATGTAATTCGATAAACTCCAAAAACGCAATACTATATTGCAGTCGCAGGTTTCATACCTTAATGTTGGCTTTCGAAGTAAAATGCCGAGGTTATCAATAACATTTGATCAGCAGTTTTATTTGTGATTTTTTTCTTTAAGTTTTAAGGTAAAACAAGACCAGACAGACACAAAAAGTTCTAATTTTTACGCCTAACGGCGAGTGAATCTTTGGTCCCCAGTTATCAACGAATTAAACTTTCTTTGTTAATTTTTTTGTCACTTTCGGCAGGTTGCGAGTTAGGTTTCACGAATGAAGCAGATGATGATCCTCTGCCATTTTTCCCGTCTGGTTCTGGAAACTTCATTAATGTTCCCGCAAACCAGAACTGCAGTTTCTATTTTGCAAATGAACTTCATGTAAACTACCTCAGGTGTGACGGTACCTGGGAATCGCAGAGTCTGTCCAACGTAATTGAGGTGACAAGTGGATGGTCAATAAGTCAACTGTCAATAAAGGTGTGTCGTATAATGTTTCATGACAACATCTTAATGTCCTCTTCAGATCGAGTTTTAATCCTCGGATGCGAAACCGATTTACTTTCTGATACTGGAACTTTCAGTAGCTGTTAATTCATCCCTCTGACGAGATTTTGAAAAGTCACCTGTCTTTCCGCGTCATTTAATATTGCCATTTCAACCGTTTTTAGACATACACTTTAAGGGAAATTTTGTCTATTTTGACATGATTACTTCAGCTACGTTTTTTCCAATTTTCTTGAGCAACATTGCAAACTATGCTCCTTTTTCGCTATCCAATACAATGTTTGGGTAACTCCTCGTCAATTCAAGGTTTTTTTGACTTTCTGTGAAAATAGTAAAATCCAAGGTGGCGGAACCAAGATGGTTTAATGACGCCATTTCCAACAAAGTTCACATCATGTCAAGCAACATAGTGTACATGTGTCTGAATACAACTTTAGGTAATCAGGGACTCCATCTCCCTCTCCCGTAAGACGGTATTTGCGGGGGGTGGGGGGGGGGGGGGGGAAGGGGGCGGGGTTGGTTTCCAGGTGGGAAGGTTGGGAATTCGAAATAGGCCAAAAGTTCCAAAGAATTGTTGACTT
>Ga0126343_10001796_pt1 | contig 10457 bp, 1 predicted proteins | sample Cyp2metagenome_FD_92531 | JGI IMG/M metagenome (GOLD analysis project Ga0126343, IMG submission 92531) | Coral microbial communities from Lord Howe Island, Old Settlement Bay, Australia - Cyphastrea 2 metagenome | ecosystem: Host-associated > Invertebrates > Cnidaria > Coral ... | reverse complement strand
TCAACATCCTTTTGGGGATTATCACATACACTATCAAAGTGCAACGCTGGCAAATTGTTTGGATCTTTTTGGGCATGTAGTCACACTGTTGTCACATAGATAGAACATGATGGAACAACACAAAAGTAAGCAACAACAGATGGCTCAGCTGTTGCAAGGGATAGTTATCGACGACCTGAATCGCAGCTGAAGGTATGCATTATTCTTCTGCATCTACGTGACCTTTGTCGTATTTGTACTTTGATGGCACTGGTGATGATTGGTGTTTGAACTTTGGTTGTCCAGTTCGCTGCTCTCTCGAGGCCGTGATGCGCGTAATCACGGCAATTTTTTTGAAGGATTGCGTCGCTTTGCAGTGGATCAGTTCTTCTTTAGAAGTGATGTGAGACCTGGCGAAACGTTTTCTATAGTAATCTATAGTGGTATTGTATTGTTCACCATTCACAGTATAATTACATACTATACATATTATACATATTATACATATTTTATTATATAACTAATTATATCATATAGCTATATCATATAACTATACTATATTTCTAATACCAGAGCGCCAGTGAAGCGTTTCAGATGCAGTGCGTAAACAGTGGCGACAGCTACACCTCCTCGTGGTCGCCGCGGGCCTTGTCAGCACTGAGACTGATGAGGTGCGAAGTAGTACGATGTCTATTTAGTGGTGGGCCTTTCCCACTGCCAGTTTCAAGTTTAATTTGCGGTGGGCTCTTCCCACTGCCTGATGATGCAAGAAATCAAAATAAAAATCAGAAAAGCCCAAAAAGAAATACAAAAGAGAAAATTGAAAACCAAAAAAAGGATGAATTCAATACAATGCACGTGACGGGCCTTCAAGAGGCAAAGCCCAACAACAGGATCGTGAAGATCCAAGAGCCCAGGAAAGGCTTGGGACGGCCTGGTCACAGTCTGCGCTGGCTGATCGCTGCGCTGTTGCTGTCCCCGGTTTCTGCTACTGCCGATGCCCCTGTTTTCGGTTCTTTCGACTCGGTCATCGGTCAATCTTCGCTTGTCCAGACGCGACACAGTCTCCTATTTGGAGCTCCCATGGGAAACGGTACTGAGCTGTTGCCATGGCCTGCTGCTGATGAACGCAGTGATGCAGCTTTACAGAATTCACAGAGCTTTGATGGCTTTACTCTGATTCTGGCGGCTGCTGAATTTGCGGAACTTTCTGCTGAGTCTTCGAAGCTGCTGACCGCAGCCGTGAGGGCAGAGCTCGCGGTTTTTGCTACAGAATCTCGGAGGCTGCTGACTGTTACTGCGGTAGCTGAGCTTGCGGCATTGGCTGCCGAGTCTTTGAGGCTGCTGATGGCTGCCGCGGCCGCCGAGCTCGCTACCTTTTGTGATTTAGCTGCAGATTCGTTGTCACTGATCGAAGTGCAACTTCAGGACTTTAGGTTCTGTCTGGAGCACGTTGTTTTTCAAACTTTGGCTGCATTTGCCAAATTGCAATTGCCTTGGACCACACATGACACTTGTTTGCAGCTTGTGTGGCTTGGCTCACTGGGTTTGAACGGTGTATTTCTCGATATGCTCTCCAACCCCCGTACTATTGTTTGGCCCACCACCTTTGGTCATGTCCTCGCTGTCTCCTTTGGCCTTTGTCCTGGCCTTCTGGGTTTCTTTCTTTTGCGGTCAGCGTGGTGCGGCTTGTCCCCTTGGTTCTTTGCGTTGGGATTCTTGGGGCCCTGTCTTTTGCTTTCTTGGCTCCGTTCGTTCTGGCGATGGGGGTGGCGTCTCCTGCCGGCTCGTGCGGTGCTTTGCGAATGGTGTGCTGTTGGCCTTCTGGGTGGGTGGTGGTGGCTCTTCCCTCACTCTTGGCCTTGGGACCACTCCAATCCTTTGGTTGGTTTGTCTTGGCTCCTGCTGCTCGGTCTTGTGGGCTCCCTTCTCTCGGTCAGTTCGGTGTCCACTCATCCCCGGTTATCTACGGACTTCTCCCTTTCTTTGAGAGATCTTGTCGCTGTCCTGATCTCCCTGGTCTGGTTTCTTTGTCCGCACTATATGCCGTGGGAATTTAATGAACCCATTATTAACCTTGGCTGGTTTATTTCTTTGGGGATAATTGCGCTTTGCAGTCCGGTTGCACCGGAACAGCACAAACGACCAACTGCTTTTGCAACACTTCAGAGTGATGCTGTTTTGAAACGTAAACAGCGATTTGCAATTGAAGCCAGAAAGGTTAGTCAGAGACGTGTCACAGGTGTCCGTAGACACTGCGGGGGCACCTTTCAAATGAATGTGCTGAGACTCAGAGGGTATCAGCTTCTTGCCAAACACATGTTGCTGCAAAAAAGGGGCGCCCACAATCAAAGAATTTTAACTTTGAACAGATGTTGGAACTCTGCTGAGACCAATGGCGCTGACCACCAGCATTCCCAGCAATACCTTGAATGGATCTGCAAAACTAATTTGTTGGATGGAGGGGCTGGTGGTAGTGCTACCACCAGTCGAAAACGAAAACAAGGTCAGTCCCTGGCGGACACTTTGGGAGAGTTTCTGCAGGACTGGATTGAAAAAGCCGAAGAGAGCAGTCCCAAAAGAACCAAAGGTGCCAAAAAAAAGCTGAACAATCAGGGTCCAACTACTGTCTCTGGTAATAAAGGTAGTCCTGGTGGGGATCCCAAAACCCTTCAAACGCCCGGAAAATCTCCTGGGAAGGGTAAACCCTCGAAATCGAAAGGGAAAGGAAGGATGTCCTTTTCTGAGAACCAGAATGCCCAAACAGTTTCGGAGCCAAAACCGGAAGACAAAGACAACGGTGATGAAATGTCATTGGCGAGACAGTTGATCACCGTTTTGAAACAATGCCTCAACCAGGGGTACTCGGATGTCCAAGTCGCGACCTCGGTTTTAGGACACCTTCAGGGCGGTCGCAATACTCAGCAGATTGTTGGCTCAACTTTGAAGAGTCCAAAAAATGGAAAAGGAAAAGGGACAGCAAATGGTCAGTCTGGCCCTAGATGTCATGCTGCTGCTACGGGGTTGAGAGACTGTGAGTGGTCCATCAAACCTTCTCTTGTTAATTTTTCGAAAGCCATGCACCTTCTGAAAGAGGGTCAACAAAGTGAGTACAATATGGTTGAACTTCGCACACATGATGAATATCATGAATTCAGGACGCTGTGGAAGGCGCTGGCCAACCCAGGCTCTGTTTCAATTCTCCTGACTGGACCTGCTGCCAGTGTCACTGAGGAAGGGTTGAAGACGCAAAAAACGGTCACACGGGGAAAGTTGGGACCTCAAGTTGAAAGTGTCTCTCTTTTACGGTTCGGGGACCACCAGAAATGTCCGTGGATCAAAACGATCACGCAGGTCCCCAAAGACAAGATTCCTGTCGTTGCCAAGAGCACGGTGCGTATTATGGCACCGGAAAGCTATCGAAAAGTTTTTTTGGGAAGTGCTGACTCACCAGTTCAGGTGATTGCTGACATTGCTACGCAAACTGAACTTCAGGCATCTCAGCTGACAGGAGGTTCTTGGAGTCAGCAAAAAGTCGGGAGCCGCCGCCAGCTGGTTGGTCACTTGAGGCTGAATGATAAATCAGCGGAAAAACTCCTTACCATGAGTGGCAAACAGGGCATTTTTTGCTCTAAGCTTCCCAAAGACCCCAACGAGACGGTGCCGAAAGTTTTCTGGGTTACCAAACAAACGGATGAAAACCCCGAAACTTATTACCGGCGATGCCTGGCTCTGGGTCAAAGCAGGAAACAGCATTTGATCCTTCGCTCGGGAGGAGGGGCTGACATTGGTTTTGTTTGGCAGACCACTGACAAGGACACTCAGCGACCACGAGTTTATGATTTTCATGGGATCCCCCTTGGTTGGGACCACACTGAGGTTGTCTCTCTGATCATGAGCCTTGGTTGGGCTGACCCGATGGTTTTATCCCGGAAAAGAAAAGGCAATGAGGCTTGCTGGAGAATCCGGTCCACTCCTCCTAGTGATAAGTCTGACGATGGCAGTTGGATTTATTCTGTTGAGGATGATACTCCTTGGACCCTCAATGTTCTCACTGCTCCCCCAAAAAACAATAAGGCCACTTCTTCCTGGGTGCAGGCTCCTAAAAGAACATTTGGGAATGTCACTCTTGAAGATTTTTTGGCTTCCACCAAGGAAACTAAGGCTAAGGCTGAAAAGTCCCTTGGCAATGAAAACGCTTTTCCGAAGAAAGGCAAAGGAAAAGCTCATTCCAACAGTAGTTCTCGGGACCGTTCCCGGAGCCCGAAGAAAGGTGACCAAACGACAACAGGAAATGGAGACACTCAGGCCGAGGAGTCTGCCGCCCGCGCGGCCTCTGAGGCCAACGCTGATGACAATATGGGGGTTGCTCCTACTCAGCTGGATCCAGAGGGTCCAACGTTCCCCACTGATCCTGGCTCGGCTGTCCAGGACCATCAGTATGTACTTGTTGATTTAGGAGGCTGTGGAGATTGTGCTTTTCGAGCCACAGCCGACAGCAACTGGTGGAACTCCAGCCCACCGGAGAATGAGTCCTTTTCTGTTGAAAGGGCACAGAAAGAAGGTGCGTGGTTGAGAGCTCAGACTGTCACCCACCTTAGAAAACACAAGGAGAAATTTCTCCCCTTTTTTGACTATCTTTACCGTGGTAAATCGTTTGATGATTGGTTGGAACAAGCCTCTGATGCGACTTATTATATTAACGGCATGATGTTGCAGAGTCTCAGTGAAAAACTTGGCACGGCCTTGGTCATTTTAAAGAAAAACGAAGGAGGTTCCTGGCAAAGATTTTGCGTCGCCGCCAGATTTTCAAAAGGGTATGCCTGCATGGCCCGTGGAGCACAGCCTGTTATCCTCACTTTGGAAAACAAGCATTATAAAAGTCTAAGGATTCCGAGACAAACTGCGGTTCCTGATGCTTGGTTAAGAGAGGGCTGCGACAACTGGGCAGCTGAGCTATCCGGTGGAGGTGTGAAAACCCCCAAACGCCTGCCCAGCAGGTCTGACACTGTCAATTCAGGTTGCTCCCAGGATTTTTCCCCTGCTAAGGCCTCCAGCTGTTGCACACCCAGCGTTCACTCCTTGGTCGGTCCCGGTGCGATTGCCTCGCCTCCTGCCTGTGCCAGTCCTGCGGTCCGGTCGTCTGCTTCGGCGACCTCCCGTCTTGCTGGAGCGACCCCCTCTGTGCATTCGTTTGCTGGGTCTGTTGCTTCTGTTGCCAATCACGCTAGGAAACTGCGTCGTGCTGACTCACGGTCTTCTCATTCTTCCAGTTTGGATTTGGGTGTTTCTGATGGCCTGGGTACCCCGTCTGCTCACTCTCTGGTCCGGGATGGGATGTCGTTGGCGTCCTCCGTCGCTGCTGGTTGCGGGGAGGTTTTGGGCCGTGTTCCTTTGGTCCAGTCCAGTGTCCCCGTCCCTCGTCGTTTGAGGTGCAAAACTTCGCCTTCCGTGGTGTTTGGGGGGCGAGCGGCTTCTTCCCATGTTCCCGCCTTGAGCGTTTGTGCCGTGCCCTCCCCCGCTGAACTCCCTTGCCAGTCCTCTGCTGCTTCGGTCTCTGGGGATGATGATTTGAGGCAGGAACAGGTCGACAGTCGGGATAAAAACACGATGAATGCCAAACAATTGGCGCAACTTTTGAATTCCGGCCCGGAGCCTAGAGTATGGACCTGTCCTCTCTGTGACACCAGAATTTCAGGTCGTGGTAAGAGACTCAGTGGGTTGCGTAGTCATCACCTTCATGACCGGCACCCGGGGGTTGACCCACGTACCATTTATGGTATTCGCATCACTGCCAACCACGTTGATGTCAGTATGAACATCCCTCCTGACGCTCAAGGATGGCAGTGCCCCTTTTGTCCGGCTGCTCTGCCGACAGGACTCAGTAGGTATGTTATTTCCAGTGCTCGCCAACGTCATTTTGAGCACGCTCATAAACGTCGGAAGATCACCATGGCTACCATCCACGGAGGTCGGGCCAAACAGTTTAAAAAAGACCGTGCAAGGTTTGCTGGTCAGCTTTCAAAGGCTAAGGCGGTGTCCGAGAAGCTGGCTAGATCCTTTGAGGACCCTTCGATCGGAGGACACGACTTGAAAGTGATTCGACCCGATTGGGCTACATGGCCTTCCACCTCCAAAAAAGTACGACATGGCACTTTGGTCACTTGTACCCAATGCTGGAGGGCAAGTAATGCTGATTGGGACACACCTTGTGTGGGCCGTACGGGAAAACGTGGATGGGCTCAAAAAGCTTTGTGGCAACGTCTCGTCAAGCAAGAAAATGGTACTGACAACATTCAGCTCTTGTTGGATACCTGGAATGCTACCAGGGAAGAAGTCAATGAAGTTATGGGCTTGGATCCTGGAGATGTACGCCTAGGTGGTTACCGGGGCACTCGTGTTGGGGAGGCCCAAAACCCCGGCCCTTCATCTACTTGCTCTGGGTTTCTGCTGTGGTCACTCAATTGTCAAAGTCCCAATGGGGCGTGGGCCTTCTTAGACTCCTGCAAAGACATCCAAGATCCGCTTGTTGTGGCCTTACAAGAAACTAGATTCTCTACTACCGAAGAAGCTGCTTTTGTTCGGCATGCCCTCAAAAGTGGATTCCATGTGCAAGCTACTCCTGGAAGCCCTGATGTTGGTGGTCGGCCAAGAGGTGGTGTTCTCTGGATGGTTGACAAACGTCTGAGATTTCGTAAATCGGTCAGCTCCTCTGCAGAAGATGCTCAAGTTGGGACTGTTTGGGTCGAAAACTGGCTCCTCCTCAACTTTTACTCCCCTCCTGACCGAAGCAAGGATGCCCAAATGCAGGCAAGTGAATTGCTCCAGGAGGCTTTGCTTGCTGAGGATATGCCTACGACTTGGATAGCAGTGGGCGATGCCAATGAAACTCCAGCTGACAGCAGCATCGCCCTGACTTTGCATAGCTTTCAGGGCATCGTGCTTGAGCAGGGCTGCCCTTCCCGTTGGGAAGGTCAAGCTGAACTTGATTGGGCTCAATGCTCTCAACCTTCATTGGTTCAGCAGTTGCGGTTCATGACGGAACACTTCAGCGACCACAAATGTTTGGAGTGTTTTCTCCCTATTAGGACCAAGGACCTTTCGTCAGGTTTTCTCAAGTCAAGACCTGATTGGCACAAACCGGTGGCTGCCACTACTCAATGGTGGCGTGAAACTTTGTCTCAATGTTGGGATGATGCTCAGCCTTCTCGTCCTTGCGATGTTACCTCTGGGAGCATCGATGACAATTGGGACCGATTCACTGGGGCCTTGGAGCAAATGTTCCGAGCAGCATTTCAGATGGCTTTCGAAAGCAACCTTGCTACTCCGCAGGAACTGGCTAGAGCCTTGAGAAGCCCTGGCTCAAAAGGTTCGGCGCCAGTGTGGCGTCAGAGAACTTTGCCCCGTGCTGGGCCCAGAGGTCAGGGGTCTATGCCACTTCGGAGACTCAGGCGAAGTGTCGCCCAACTTTATGAACTGAGACGCCACCTTTCGAGATCGGCTCGCACCAGCCTGCAAACTCAAGAAGCTCAGAAACTTGCTGAACGCCTCGGCTTCGGACGTGATCTTCATGCTCCTGGGTTGTTGGCCCGTGTTGCTCAGCAGTTGGCCTCTTCTAAAGCTCAGCTTTATCAAGAACACCAGGATGCTCGTAAACGAACGTTGAGGAATTGGCAAAACGCTTTAAAGGACGACCCCAAAGCTTTGGGACGTTGGTTGCGAGCTCGGGACGTCGTTCCTATCAGAGGAGTTGTTGGAACCCAAGGTATTTTGGATACCCCCCAAAGTATTGCCTCGGAAATTAAGACTTTCTGGGAAAATTTTTGGAATCAGAATCAATTTGTTGACCCTGAAAACGTTGCCCAAAGATTAAGAAACCATGCCCATGTTCCCCATCAAAACATTGACTGGGAAGCACCAAGTCTTGAGCTGCTGGTTGCAGTTTTCCGTGCAGCTGATGGAGCAGCTGGTGGGGATGGCTTTGCGGGTCGTGAACTTCGTCATTTGCCTGAGGCGGCCATTTCCTTATTTCGGCAGCTGGCACTACAGTGGCAAGATCATGGCTGTACCCCATCTGTTTTTGCTCACACTCGGATGGTCAACTTTGGAAAACCTGGTAAGGTTTCTGCTGACGGACTCCTTCCGCTCGATGGGTGCAGGCCTATTAGTGTTTTGACTTCTTTTTGGAGGCTCTGGGGTACGGCGTGGATGCGCTCATCCAGTGTGAAAGCTTGGATGAGCACACTCCCCTCGTCCGTCGTTGCTGGCACGGGAGCAGATAGTCTCTTTACACCTGCACAGGTTTTTGCCAAACTGGGCCACCAACGCTACGCGGGTAGCATGGATTTCACCAAATGCTATGACCTCATGATCCCATGTGGTACGGCGGCCCTTCTCGAAGCCGGAGGATGGCCACGAGGACTGGTTCAGGTCATTGCTTATATGTGGCAGCACCAACAACGGTGGGTGAGTTGGGACCGGCACACTCATGGTGCCCCTCTTGCAGCTGGCACGTGTGTGCCCCAAGGTTGTTCCTTCGGTCCTCTGGCCTTGGCAGCTTGGATGGCGGCAGGTGTTCGCGCTACTGACCACCACCGTGAACCGGTTTTTACTCGTGTTTTTATGGATGACAGAACCATTGTTTCTTCTGACCCTCAATTTTTGGTCAACCAGATTCAACGGTGGGAAACTTGGAGTGAAAGTGTTGGTCTTCTTGAAAGCAAAACTAAGACTCAGCTCACTGGAGCTACGCAACTGTGCCGCACCAGGTTGGCTTCGGTTGCCACTGAACCTGCCAAGGTTCAAAGTTCTTTCGAAATCTTGGGATGTTGCGCTCAAGTTTCCAGGCGTACTGAATCCACTAAGGAAAAGAAGAGACTTGCTGCAGGTCACAGAACACTTCAGTTGATTGGGAACCTGGGGTGGCCGTTTGAGAGGTTTTTGCGTGCGGCACAATCTCATGCTTTATCTAAATGCACCTATGGTTGGCTTGCTCGTTTGCCTACCTCCACGTCCAGCTGGAAATGCTGGGCTCAGGTGCGAAGAGCTCAGAGGGTTCACCAACAGGCTAACAAATATCTCCGGGCCATTATTTTTGGGGGGAATTGCCATCTTGACATGTTGGTTGCTTCTAACCTCATCAGAGTTGTTGCTCGTCTTTTGCAAAGACGGTGTGTCCGATGGGCAGATCGATCCACTGGCGGCAGTCCAGTGGCCACTCTGCACAAATGGTTCAGTTTGCATGGGTTTTCGGCCGCACGGCCTTGGACCTGGATTTCTGACCATGTATCTTTTAAGGTCGATCTTCAAAGAATGCCGATTAAGAATGCTCAGCATGCTGCTCGCCAAGGGTGGCGTTGGCACCTTTGGCAGAAATTCCTGAATTGTGGTCGCCATGAGTGCGACGAAGTGCGCCCGCTTTCTCTTCAGCAGTTTGTTGATATTGACTTTAAGAAAGTGAGACAGTCCGCGATTGATCACACTTTTCGTGCTGTGTGCACGGGAGCGATGCTTTCCCCAGCTGCTATGCAGCACAGAGATGAGGTCCCTATTAACTGTCCGTGGTGCGAGAATCTTGGACACTGGAATCACGTGGTGTGGTTGTGTGACAACCGCCCGGTTAAACTTCCCTTCCCTGATTCTCCTGTTAAAGCCAGGTTTGGATGGGGAGCCTCACCTGAACAGGTGAACTGGATCACTCAGGCTGCTGCTGCTATTTGGAACACCCGTCATGCTGCTGCTGCGGCAAACTCTGCGGCTGGCTCTGCGGCTGGCGCTGCAGCCGAGGCTGCTGAATAGCCTTCACCTTGGCGCGTGAGCGCCTTTCATGCAGCGGTCGTGAGTCTCCGGCGCGGCTTCTGTTCAAAGACCTTCTTCTGATTCGAGTCATTTCGGCAATTTTTTTGAAGGCTGGTGCACCTGTCTGGCCCGGTAAAAGTGAGGCTTAGCTTTGGTAGGTTTGGTGAATCAAATTTGTTTGAAGCTTAAAACGCGTTTAAACCCGGATTAACGAATGGAACGGTTAAAACATCCTAATGTGGCGCAATCCTTTGCTGGCTGAGACCTGTCTGGTAATAGACTATAGCTTGGCGAGTAACACGTTGTAATATGTATGTATATATATATGTGTGTGTAACATTCCCCAGTTGTATCCAGTTGTTCAGGGGGGCTGTAGTTTTGCCATTCTTTGCTTCGTCAGCATTTGTCAAGTGGCTCACAATGTGTAACTTCAAAGTTTTGGGGTATAGCGAGCAACAACATGTTGAATCAACAGCCTGCGATTGCTTCTGGAAACGTTGCAAAGTTGTTGTCCCCGGAAATGCTGCACCAGATTGCCATAGCGACCACATCATGATGTCACTGTCCCCGGAAGATGTTTCAGCCAGATTTGGAGGAAAGCAGATGTTGATTGCACATGATTGCACTATCAATGGTTCTTTTCTTAGTTATCCACATTGACACATGCATATCATACCAGG
>Ga0126343_10001795_pt1 | contig 10457 bp, 6 predicted proteins | sample Cyp2metagenome_FD_92531 | JGI IMG/M metagenome (GOLD analysis project Ga0126343, IMG submission 92531) | Coral microbial communities from Lord Howe Island, Old Settlement Bay, Australia - Cyphastrea 2 metagenome | ecosystem: Host-associated > Invertebrates > Cnidaria > Coral ... | reverse complement strand
TACGTGCGGCTCCATGCGACCAAAGCGCCCACTAAAAAAAATAATGTAAAACAAAAAAAAGAAAAGGGGGGGGGGGGGGCTAAAAGGCCCCCAGCCCCACCTTCTGCGCGGTCCCTGTAAGTGATACTCAAAGTTCAAACGTGGAATGTCTTTAATTTACTTTACCTTTGCTTGTGATCTCATTTTCATTCAAGGCGCATAAACGGCATAACGCTGTGCAAATAAAATGTCATTCTCCAAAAAGGTTCTCACGGATACAATCACGGATACAATCTCTTAAAGTACATCTGTACTCCACTCACCTGATCGCGGGCTATCGGACACTATTTTATTTGCGTGTTGACGAAAATTAGAAAGAAAAGTAGCCTATAAACAACGTAAGGAAACCAGGGACACTTAAAAGCTTGTGTCTGAGTGAACGTCTTGTGCCTCAGCGTCCAGTCCTCTAAGCTAAAAAACAGCTTGGCTACTGTGTCTTTTAACAACTGACTACAAGCAGCATTACTGTCTCATTTGGCTGAGTGACTTTTAGGCTTCAGAATCAGTAGAAAATAATGTGTTCAATTCTAGTTAGAGCACAATACTATACCTAATTGTTTCAGTTGAGGTAAATTTTGAGCCTTACTTTGGCATATGACTCCAAGATGAGGTCAGATTTCTTTGTTGTTCGCGAGTTTGAGCTCCACGAATATTGTTCTTTGAGCCTTTTTTGCATTACAATGTCAGCAAGTATTGCCTTGAATAGTGCTTTAATTTTGTTTCTGCTTGTTTGTTAATCTTTTTTAATCTTGTTCTTGTTAATCTTGCTCTGTTCTGACAGTTACGGCCAAGAACTGCTAAAAGTGACAGAATATTCCAGGTCCTGAGTGCAAGAATGGTTCCTTTACCAGATTCAGGTAGAGTAGAAAATCTTGTTGTCATTGCATCGACGATTACAACCGACGTAATAAACAGCGACGTCGTAGACTGTAAGAATATTCACGATTTTTAACCCTAGCCTTAAAACTGTAGCACAAGTATATATCCTTTCAAATCTTGCAAGATGTAGCTGATTATCGCGTTTACTTCATTAGGAGTCGAAGTTCTTAGCCGACATGTGAGGATTGTAATATGGGATAGCGGCAAGAAACAGGTGCATTAACACGTATTACATATGTTGAGGTCTTTCACCAACGTACCTTGTTCAAGTTGAGATAAGACTATCATTAAAAATCCCAGCTTACTGAGTTGATGATACACTAACCTGTCTATTTAAGTATAGATGAAACAGAATCTATGTTATTAATAACTTGAAAGAAGAGAAGTTTTTTAATTTAGATTCAGCCTTAAAGTCTAGTCGTTAACGCCAGTTTGAAAAATCTTTAGATGCGATAACAGATTTCTTTTTTTTTTTCTCAACACAACTCATTCCAAATTAGCCTGAAGGTTTCGTTTTCTTTTAAGTTTAATTTTTGATAAGTGTCGAGTTGGCAAGACAATGGAAATCTAGAAATAACCGGCAATCCTCTGACAGGAAGTTTGCTGACGTGGAGAGCCCATGCGTCTTTGCACGTATTTCATCCTCTGCTCCAAAACTCATCCACACAACGCGAGTGGTAACGCCCGCGGGTGAACTAGGCACCATATCTAAAAATAACTTGAGGTGCCTCTGTAAGCATTAACTCTCTTCCCTTCATGCTCTCTTGATCTTTATTATAGTCCTGAAGAATGTCGCTTTGACAATAATGTCTTTGTTGTCAGCAAAACATTTCCTTCTCTTTGGTGTTGTCTTACAACAGGCTCTTAGTGATGTTCACTCAGTCAGAGCGACAGTTACAGACAAAGATCCGTTGACGTGGAATTTTAATCCTAAGGTACTGTCTCCTATATTTATTCTGCTGACTCATTAATGCCGTGAAATTGTGGTAATCAGATTACGTCGCCCTTCGTTTCTTGCAAGTGTTCTTTATAGCTATAAAGCTCACTGACGGAGAGTCCTTTCTGTCGTCAAACTTTCAAAACATACCTTGATAATAGAAAACCAAAGAATAAAAACTCTATGTTGAAGAACATTACTCGACAAAAAACAGGAAGTTGTTAAGAAGTGAGGATGAAAAGAATGGCAAGAATAGACATGAAATACAGTATGGACAAACTTAAAGTTTAGGCAAAGCTTGCATTTGTGAAAACTTCAGTAATCGTGGAACACATATTGTCCTTCAGTAGCACTGATTTTAAATAGTAAAATAAAACTGACAAAAGTTCAAATGATGCCTGAAGTTACCGTAAAACTGATTGATGCTAAAATCTTTTCAAATACAGGTTTAATGGCTGATCGAATGTGAAAACAGTTTTCAGTAAGACCAAGTGAATTTTTCAATAATTTATATAAAGTTGTCTGTACTATGGTAAGGTCCTTGTGGAGAGGTTTGACTATTGTAACCATGAGTAAATTAAGTTTTAAGAAACACCTGATGGCATAGAATGAATGCATGTTGTTTTTGTCTTTGTAGTGTGCCACCACTGTATTTGATTCAGAGTGCTTGGCTCGTATAAATTCTAATGACGATTCTCTGGGTAAGTGCCGTTGTACTGTATATGTTGTTTTCGCCAAAAACCTCATTATTTACTCAGTTCAAGGGCTGTGCCAGAATTTTGCCGACTTGCAGAGCAGCATTGTAATAATGGTTTCATTGACGAGTGAGTGTTTGTTTTGCGGTCTGCATAAGAAAAGACACTCCGCCCTGAATAAGGATCAATAAGATGTTGCACACAGTCGGGTCGGTGAGAAGAAAATGTCGGATACTGGCTGAGACCGCTTCTGTAGTTTCAACGAAATAGAACCGCGGCGTTTAAAAGAGATGTTAGACTAATCACTAATGGTCCAACGACACTTTACGAGGCAATTGTGAGGCTTAATGTGTATGTCGACATCACGGTTTTACTGATCTTCGTTTCTTTCTCCTAGTTATTCTTTTTTGAGTTGAACATACTTTACAGAAGAACAGTGAGTATTATTTTCTTACCTACATTTCTGGATGGGCGTTGACTGATATGTGCCGGCGACTGGAAGTTTGTGCGTGAAATTTAATATTTTGAGGAGAAACTTTCTTTCTGACAAGTCTTGTTGCTTTGACTTTGACTTTGACAATGTTAAGAGATGTCAAATCTTGGCAAATCATAGTGCCACTTTGCTTTTACTACATGTATACCATTCTAGTTTTGGTCTACCTCAGTTGTCTTATTCACTCACAGGGCGATAAGCTTTTAACGCCATAATTCCAATATACTTGGCGAAAAATATATCGACAGAGAATTAGCATAGAAAACATCTGTCAAGCGTCTCAATCAGGTTTTTTTATGAAATAGAAGCAGCTCGTGAACGATACTTCTTCAACGTGGAAATTAACAACAGATCTGAAGGGAATAAACGACGCAAAACAAAGCAGAAGAAGAATTCTATGGTTGCCTCCTGTTGAAAAGACTTCACACGATCTACTGTTCTTTTAAAAGTAGTCTGTTAAAACTCCCTAGCCTTTTACAGCCAATCATATTCTGTCTTTTACACTGAGGAGCTTTGGGTCGTTCTCGTTGACTTTCACAAGTAAGGTTCAAGTTACGGAACTCAAGGTAAACTTATGAAGAAACCCAGAGTAAAATTACTATAATTTTTAGAAGCAACCCCAGATAAACCCAATTTCTGTTCTAGTTAGTGCGAGATTCGCGTTACCGCAGGTTCGAGTTGTCGGACTTCAACTGTAGCATTTGAAGTTACCCTTGGTTCAAAGAGACAATGTCATGGATGCTGAATTGAATCTATGTAGAAGATCCTTTTACAGTCCGTCGTAACATTCCTCAATCTTGACCTTTCTTGTTCCAGTTTTGTTTTTTTCTAGTATCGTCTTTTTATGTTCAAATATTGTTTTGTACCATTTAGTGTCGTTGCACCCTCCTATTCCGAAGTACATCCAGGATTTTCAGACAGTCCTTCCTTTTCGCCCATCCATACACGTCGTTAATCCTCTCTTGAACGTCAAGTTTGCCATTATTTATAGATTTGTTTAACCTCCCTGTCTTTTTTTCTTGCAGTCCACCGGCGAGAAAAACGAAGTAGCATGTGGCTGGTGTGCGATAAGGCTGTTTGAAGAAAATGGAGCGCCAGTACCTAACAAGTGAGACGATTACAAAATATATCAAATCAGTCATTATCTGACATGAAATGTAGACGATGGGGGTATAAACGCCTGTTAAAATGAAATGAAAAGCACCATTGTAACATGTGAATTTTCCGTACGCAGTTATGATAGCAAATGCCATTTGGCATTGGCGAATTCCAGCTTCCCAGGCCAAATTAAGGGCGCAGTTTTTGTCTTGAAGTTTCGAAGCAACGGCTGGTGACAGGTTGGCGTGACGACCTTCGGAGTACTCCCGAGTGCTCGTGCTCTTCTCTGATTGAATAAAAGAATCGTAAACTTTACGAGTATGCCTTAAGAAAATTTCTCTCCCCCTCCCCCTCCGTTTGTGGGCTTGTCTGCAGTGTGTCCAGTTGACTGAAATTTAAAACAAGATTTAAAAATAGGCTTAGTTCGAAAAGTTAAGCTATGTGAGTAAACACCGTTTGTTTGTTCTTTGACAGGAAATATGAGATTCTACTTAATGGAGGAACTCCGTTTGATACTGGTGTGGACTTGGACCCCTGCATCAGTTTAAAAGGTAATCAATCACTCTCTTGACGGTCGCTTGTTTAAGTGAAGGTAAACTGGATCCTGTTTCACTAAATTTCACCTGATCAGAAACACGAAATGATGAAAAACTGAGGACTAGGTAAAGACGGACTTCCACTTACAGTTGTCTTTAATGAAAGAACAAGAGCTGAGAGTTCTTACTGGACTCTTAAATAAATATTTTTAAACATTTGGTTCAGTCATAACAGTCGAAGCGTACACATTTGCTTGGGTTGAATTTCTCAGTGTCTGTGTGATTTCTTGTGCTCGCGAACATGATTATTTCCATAGACTATTTTACTATTTTAATTAACACTGTATCCAAACTAGTTGTCTACCTTTTTCTCATTTATCTCTTTTTCTTTTCGTTTCTAATAACAAAATTCCACATTATTTTCGATTTTTTTATCACTGCTAGTTTTTAATTTCAATAATTTTAATACTCTCTTGTGTGAGTTTAATAAAGCTAACTCAAGTTGCAAGGGAAACAAAGTTACCTTGACCTGAATGGAACTTGGGGAAAAAGCCGATAATTTCTTGTGCTTGGTTTTTTGTTTGTTTGTTTGTTTTTGTTATATTTTTTCCCTTATTGTTCTGTCATCGTTTCTCTTCGTTGTTTTTCCTTCTTAGCGAGCAGTAGCCGTTTCCAGCAAGTTATTCGTTCTAATCGCCAGCCACGGCTGACAGTGAAGCTGATTTCACTCCAAAAAAGAGAAATGCACGAGTAAGTCTCACCGTTTTGTATGTATCCTTTTTTTGTTGTTAAACTAACATCATTCAAAGGAGAACGGAACGCAGTTTTTAAAAAGTCATTCTTATGAAAGCACATGATACGTTGTAATCAAATCGTAATGTTTTAGGATGTGAACTTACCTTTTAACTGATTGTAACAGCAAAAACTTCCGCACCAGAACAATTTGAACGTCCGCCATTTTGGAAGTCATGTTGAAGGCGTGGGCGCATAGCATGACGTCACTGCGCACGAGAAGCGCAAATTTCAAGAAGACAACACCACCAAATGCAAAATGGTCCGGGTCGTGGCTGTTCAAACAGAACGCCCAGAGATTCTAAAAGAGGGATAAGTTTTCATCGACTGCCCTTAGGAAATAAACCGTTTCTTAAGGAGCGGCTAGTGCTTAATAAAAGGACAAATTTGCCCAAACTTAGCCAGTGCCACGTCTGTTCGGAGCACTTTGGGAAGGAGTGTTTCGAAAGTTGCTGTACACCCAATGTCTGGCCCGCCAGAAAACGTAAACGCAAGAAGGCTTGCTAGTGAACGTCGGAAAAATAAATTTTTTCACGAAGAAGTAAATAAGGACATGGAAAATTAAACGGTTGGTCGATTAAACAGTTTCCACTAGATCATTCAACGCCACACCAAAATACCAAATAAACTAAATGAAGTCAATCAAACAACAACTTCTTCCTGCTCCCTGCTATACCTGTTTATTAGCTTCCTAGTACTAAAATGATTAACATCTGCGGCTGAATACAACAGTGTTATTAACCTGAGATTTTACTAACTGCTTCCTCGATTTCCTTGCAGCATAAGAATTTCTCTTGTTGCCCTTCCCCGTTCGCACAACACTCGCATACACACCACGATGTATTTCCTCCTCGGCGCTCATCTTGACTCTCGTGAACATCGTCTTCCTCTGGCTGCGAAATATCTCCCATGGGTTCAAAAGAATAAGGCTCGATCTCAGCCAAAAAATCCAAGCAGTTTCGACACGATTCCTCATATGTTTTATTCCCCTGAACTAATGCATGTGCGCAGTGACGTCACAAAATGGCGGCAGGCATTCCTTTATGGAAGAAATCGGACGAAAATCTGTACAAAATGTCGCACGTTCAAATTCAAAACATGACCACGGGTTTTGGACTCTTTTCGTCACTTTCGAAAAGAAAAATTCACTTTTATTGCTTTTAACTTCAAATCTAAGCTTTAAGCTTTAAGCTGCATAATAAAATAGAACTGCTAGCCTTCCGTTCTCCTTTAAAACAATTGAGACTTAGTTATGATGAGATCCATACATGTCTTTTCAATAAAATAACTAATATAACTGACGCTGGATCTTATTAAAGCGTACCAATCAACAAGTCATAAAACACTGTTTTCCTTAACTTTGTTGACTTTCAAAGGAGTTTTAAGATATCTCTTAATGTTTGACTTAAAGTTCTATACAAGATGGAGAATCAAAGTTCATCTCAATGCCCTAATTTTCATTTTATTTTCCTCTATTTGTTGACATTGAGCAGTGACAATATTTCATAAGTTGTTGTTGTGTATCTCTGTAGCATGTTACCGCACACTTTGTTAACATGTCACATGTACGCTCAATTCATTTCTTTGTACCGTCAACTGCTGACCGGGGTTGTAATGGACGAAGGGCGCGACTCACAAGCTGCAGGTAAGTACTTGACGGTATGGTGCATGCGCAATAGCGGAACCTCTTGCTCGTGTTTCTGGCTTCTTTCATGGTCTTACTATGAAGGAAACGTCGCTCTTAATCTCTAATTTCGAGATTGTAGAGGTAATTCCTTTAATTTCCACACTCGTCCAACTAAGAATTTAATTTGTTTTGTGTTCCAGGCTTTATTATGGAACCTGTGATATCTACATTTCCCAAAATTCTTTATGCCAGTGACTTCATGGATGCTCTAAAGGTAAGCAGGTAAGCACGTGACTATCACGTGATCGTGAGCACACATTAACAATACTAAAGGAAGGAGGTATTTTGAAGTTAACGTACTAGAAGACAGTTGTAGCTCTTAAAATGTGGTTTTATCATTTTTTTTCTGGACAAACTTTTAACCCTTACCTTTTTTGCTCCGCTGCCTTTTGTTGTTGTTGTTGTTGTTTTTTGTTCTATTGGGGAAAATGGCACAACTTTGAGGGCTTCTAATATTGGCAATTTTCGCCCCAAAAAGTCTCAAACCTCAATTTAAAATCTTTTATTTCAAACGATATGTTTTCTAGAATTGAAAATTAACTATCGCCTCATATAAAACTTAAGAAGAGTTGCTAAAACCATAACAACACTTTTAATTTTAACAGCGTTGTTGGGACAAGAAGAATAAACGAGAGTTAAAGCGATCTCAAGGAGTAAGTAATGCCGTAAAATGCAGCAGTTTGCCTGCCTTTATGTGATCAACGAGTCCCCTATTTTAGAATTTTTGCTTGGCTTATTTAGCCTCTCTCTATGACGCTGCAGTCCGGCGCATGACTGAGTACCACTGGGAAATTCTTCTTGATGTGAAGTAAATGGATCCCAACAAATCAATATCGCTAAGAGTTGTCGTCAATTTATTTTCTGACTTACTCAATTTCTTTTCTTAGACACCACTGTTAACCTTGTTAAATAGTAATTCACTCGACGTTCTCTTTCAAGGCACCCGTACAGATATTTATGTTTTTCTTTATTAATATTGTTCTAATATCCAATTGGTGGTTTCTTATTTTGTTTAGAGGGACGAAGCGTACGTGCGGAAATTCTTCAGGGAGGTTTACATGGACAGTGTCTTCCCGATATTAAATTCCGCTGAATTGCCACCGTACATCTGGGGTAACGACGAAAGAGAAAAGGTGATAATCTTTTCTTCTCAGTTTCGAAATATTGCTGTAGCTATTATTTTCTCGGTGGCTTAAAATGTCATTTAAAACTGAAATTTTGCCCAAAACTCTAGTTTCTGTCGCACTGAGGGAATACTAGTGTCTCTACTAACGTATTTTATATCAGATAACTGGATGGTTTCCAGTGTTATTTGACTTGGTTCTGAAAAGCTTACCAAGGAAATTGTTTCCTCTGAAACTTTCTCAATCCGACCATATGGCATGCCTTGCCATATTGAAGCATCCAGAAGGAACATTTATCATTTTTGTTTTCTTTTTTCAGGAGCGGCTTCTTTGGATTCTTAACCATTGCAACAAACGAACTGCTCTAGAAAGTTTCCTGTCTCCTGATAGACTTAACATACCTTTCATTGTAGACCGCTTCACTCTCGACTTATCAAAACTCGCGGCAACTTGACACTCGAGAACATGCGGATTCTTTGCATATTACACTAAACTTTATCGCAAGACTGTCCGCGCTGTGCAATCTGTGTTGGTGAAGAACAAAGTTTTTAACCTGATAAAGTTTGAGTGTTTTCGTATTAGTTTATTGCCCAAATAAATTATTTTCTACATTTTTAGACCTTAATTCTGAGAAAGCTGTACAAAGGTGTAGTTATAATTGCTTATTTATATATTGAAATGTCTTATTTTGGAGTGAAAATGTAGCTTCTCGATTCTGTTTAATTAAAACTAAATGAAAGTTACTTCAGCAGAATCAAAATATTTCAAGAACCCCGATCTTTAGGAGTCGTCAAGGCGCCTTAATTTAAGTGATGGTAACTGTTAATTGTCACATGGCCGATAATGACTGAATTGAAATCCAGTGCCAGGCCCCAATCTCTTTCGAGACCAACTATATGTATATACGGAGGCATTCTGTCACGTGATTTTGACGTTCTTTTCACCTGTTAGTAGGTTACTGTCAATCCCTCACCGGCATTTTGCATTCTTGTTTCTGATGTTATTTTTGTTTTTGTTTTTTTCATCGTGGGTTACACATGCATCGGGATTTTCCGTTCCCGTGCAAGTTTCTTCGTATGTCTAGTCCTAAACTTGACCTTACTGTAATTTCGCTGAGGCTCTCCCATGCCTTCCCGGTCCGTTTACCATGTTTACCCGTAATTTCGGCACTCTTCATTCCCTCCTACTTTTTGAGCCTTGTTTTCTAGCATTGTCGAGTGAGTTATACTGTATTGGTGTTTTGCTTATCTCCCGTCGTTTCCTTGCAGTATATGGTAACTAAAGTATTCTTATTATTGTGAGGTTAAGAGAAGGGTGTTAGTCATGATAAATATTCGGGAGAGGGGGCTTTCATATTTGTTCGAGTTCTATGTTTTCTATCTAAACAGTGGTTTGTTAACCGTCTTCTTAAGGAAAATTGGTTTCTCATGTAATTGGAAGCCGTAATTGAATAGCCTGGTTTATATATTATTTGCCGGCTGGGAGGTCCGTATAGTGAAAAACTGTGACCGAGGTCTTGAAAATAAATAATATTAATTTTTTCTAAGCGGTCACGGTAACGAATTCTGCAATCTGATTGGTTCTTAGCGCGGTCCGGATTTTCCTATCTCTGACCGCGGTCACGGTACCGGTGACGGCGGGAAACAGCGCGGGTGAAGTTGTCATGTTCAGACTAATTTTCGTGAGTAAACTAGCAGTGTTCGTCGATCTTTTCCCTTTTTGTACTTCCATGGACGATTAATCAACGCAAGTTTACCTCTGTTCACTTTTAAATTGCAAGGAAGGTCACTGTAAGTAGATTCAATTGAGTATTTTGTTGTTCTGAGAGTTTCTGTGGCTGTTTGTTGGTCAGCGTTGTAATGGCGCCCAATTCTTTGTTTCTCACCGCACAATTTTAAGCAAAAAGTCAAATGCATTCGAGTTTAGCCTCTCTGATCGTCGCTGTATTTAAGAGAAATTCTGTGGAAAACATTTCACGAATTTTCTCGCTTTCTGCTGCTCAATTTAGGGTAAAAAAGTCTTATTTCGAGTGATTCGTAATGACTGATAGAGCCGATTGTTTTTGTAGTGCAACTTCAAACTTTGCACGCAATTTAACACCGGAAAAACAATTTTGGAGAACTTAACCGGTGAACTAGATGCAACTATCATAAAGTAGTTCGAAATAAATCTGTTCT
>Ga0126343_10001794_pt1 | contig 10458 bp, 5 predicted proteins | sample Cyp2metagenome_FD_92531 | JGI IMG/M metagenome (GOLD analysis project Ga0126343, IMG submission 92531) | Coral microbial communities from Lord Howe Island, Old Settlement Bay, Australia - Cyphastrea 2 metagenome | ecosystem: Host-associated > Invertebrates > Cnidaria > Coral ... | reverse complement strand
TAATTTAATATTTATATTGTGCAAAATACATGTAACATATGATCAAATGCGCATTTTAGTTCTTCAATTGTAGCTCTGTATTTCCCGTCTCTTTTAGTCATCCGCTGTCCAAATGGCTGTTTTCACAACGGCGACTGTGTTGGTGCCACATGCTTCTGCTATCGAGGCTGGACTGGACGCGACTGTTCTCAGTTTCACTGTAATGACGTGCACAACTGCTCTGGCAATGGGCAATGTGTGGGACCAAATGTTTGCAAGTGTACACCAGGATTCATTGTAAGTTTGGCACTCTTGTAAGATAAGCTTAGTTGTAACCAATAGAATTTCTCATCAGTACTTGTACTTGTGTTTGCTCTTCCTTGTCCCACACATTATCCTCTTTCATGTACTTATTAACTGTTGCTGACAGTGCTTACCTCTTAAGAGTAATCCAAGAATGTCTACCTTGAGGGCCAAGATACCATGCAAGTTGCTGGAAAGAAGGGCGACAAAAGTAGTTGAGACACTTAGAAATTGACGCTTTTCGATATTTAAGCACTTGCTCTATTTTATTTGCTTCTGACATTAATTTTCTAAGACCCCAACCCCCTAATTCGATGTTGTGTAGGCGCTGGGGGGAAAAGGGGGGAAAAGTCGCGTTGTCTCAATAGTTTTGTCGCCCATTGTAGTCTTGTATTCTGGGTTCAAGTTCAAGTCCACAACTCCAAGACTTCAGTCGTATTATGTACATAGTAAACTGGTCCACCTCCCCTACTTTTCACTATGGTTTGTTTATTTGCTGTAGCGTATTTGATTCAAATTTGATGTTGGAGCAGATTTTAAAGAGTTCGTTGAATATTCCACAGTGATAGGCAAATGGATGATTAACACAGAACGCAACCATCCAATCAGACCGAGATTTTGCCCTTGCTAAACGAAGCAATTATTCTCTCTCAGGGTAGAGGCTGTTCCTATTCTTACTGTACCAAATTTCACCGCTGTTCGACTTGTTCCCAGGATTCGGCATGCGGCTGGTGCGACAGCTCACAACAATGCATGCCGGGTACCTCTGTTGGGCCTTACGCCAAGCAGTGTCCAGACTGGTTTTACTATACTTGTTATACCATTGGCAGCGTTAATCATTGTTCCAACAAGATACAGGTAAATGTTTGTGCTTATTGACGATTCGGACTCGTGAAAGAGATCAAGAGATTTCATCAACAGTGGGTTGATCTGTGTTTGTAAGTAAAATGGGACATGAAGTGAGCAATGTGGGATATAATTGGTTGACGTCCATGATTTCAGTAGCCATCTCGATGAACACTGTTGTTGTTGTTTTACAGAGGGTCGACTGCACCAACAGACAATGTAACACCAGTCAAGAAACGACTACCTCAGAGTCATGTCAGAAGTGTGAAGATCTAGAGAAGTGCTACAACTATGTTGTAAGTTCCTCATAACCTACCTAGAGCCCTGGCATAACGGAGTCGCAAGTAGACGCAACTTGCGACTCCATTTGGCCAAGCCTTGCGTGCATTTTTGTTGACTTGCGCTTGCTTTGATCGAGATCAAATTTGCACGCCAAGTCTCTCCGTTTGGCTACCCAACCCAAGTCAGCGCAAGTTAAGTGACGCCCATTGACATATTATCAGCCAATGAAATACAGGACATGTCTGCTTTGAAATGGGTTTTTTGCGACTTCTTTGTACTTGTGAGGAAGCTAGCGAGTCCGTTTGGCCACCCAACACAAGTCTCTAGGCAAGTTCAACTTGTGACTACTTGCGACTATTTGCGAGTCCGTTTGACCAGGTCTTAATGACGGGACTGTTGCCCGTACCATGGGTTTGGGCCAGACAATTCACCTTTCCAACTATAATATAACTTACATTGAATCCAGGAAGTCACCATTCTCGTCCCCAGAGGTCTGCCCTCTGCGGGCGAGAATAGGGATTTACTTGGATTGGACTAGCATTGCATTCAGATGGAGAAGAATTCTCTTAGTCATAATCTACAGTTTTAGAGTAAAACACTTGCAAGGAGTGAGAAATTTCCCGTGATTCTTTTGATTCCTGAAATTTGAAATTCTCCATAAAAAAAACTAATTCTCTCTGAGGAAGAAGGTTTGCTAATTTCTCTATAGGAACAGGGCAGATGCAGAGCGTGGAATGAAACTCGTTGTCCTCATGGCTTAGTACAAGTGGATTATAATGATCCGAACCGAATAAACAACACTCTAATCAAAGACAACGTCAAAGTCATCGATCCCAACACCACCATCATCTACAGCTGTCCCGTTCTCCTTCCTGGTCAAGACGATGCAACATCGGTGTTCATTGCCCCTAGAGGTCTGGGAATTAAAGCCGGAGACGTCATATCTAGCGCACAAGCGGGCGGCGTGATGCACAGAGTCAATGACACAACAAACACAGGCAAGATTTATAAAAAAAATTAGGCGAATCCATTATTTTGAGTGTTCCATTATCAAGGAAAAGGCCTCTTTGAAGGTGGAATAAAACTCAAAGCCTACCTAGGACCCTCAATACAGACCTTATAGCTATTAATTGTTACTTTAAGCAATTATGGAGCCCTATTTTTCTCTGTTCTGGAGCTTTGGGTTCTTTTGGAATAACAAATGTTTCTATTTTCACAATCTACAGGGCCCTACACGATAATAGTTGGAACGCCTTCTAAGATTGAGGACGTGATCCAGTACGCCGATTTTACTCAGAAAGTTTCTGCCGTTGAACTGGTTGATGACACAACACTGGATGAAGAACCAAACTTAGATGATTTGTATGGTCTCATGGATGGAAATATTAAACTAAACAACACTGATCTTCATGTGTTACCAGCAGGTGAATTTCAGAAATATTTAATACAAATTGAACTGCAATTTGATCAAGTTGTTATCTGAACACGCTGTATCGTTTTTAAAGTATTTGTGCACATTGTGGAAATTTCTTTGTATTTCACTTCAAAGTAAGACAATAAGAGACTGATTAATGGACCGGGAGTTTCTCGCCTTTGGTAGTTAAGTGAGAGTATTACTTTACTATTTCCCAGTACATTTCATTCAAAAGCCGCGCAATCTATAGGATTCCCACTTAAATGCATGCTCCTCTTGCTTACAAATAAAGCGTGTCGGATACGATGAAGAGGAAACATTCTGTATTTTATCGAGATCTCTTGATCAATTTATCTTGAATTTGATTTTTAGACACCTCCGTCTTCAAGTGCTTTGGACATATTTACAAAGTGGGCGACGATTTAATAACCTCTCAGTTTCTGGTAATACACAAAGATCACGCCATTAGTGTTAGACCAGGGGATGTAGTGGTATCTGCACAGAGTCATGGATTTATAGAGAAGGTGATTAGAGTCAATCAAACTTCAGATATGGTGTTCATGGAAACAGAACTTGACAGATGCACAGAGAACTCTACCTGGACACACAAGTAAGAGCGCAAGGGGCAATGGATATTACTTAATTTCAGAGTTCATATTGTCTAAATTTACTTGTATCACAGGGCTGTCAAAAAACTGACTTCTTGATAAGCATGCGACAGCAGCAGCTAATAAGAGCTAAAACGTCAAGTTTGGAAGATATGAATAAGGTTTCTATTGAGAGATAGAGACTGTAATTTGTATCTCAATTTGTATGTCAACTAGGTAGGCCTATAGCTAGAGGTCTTACTTTAATGAAGTGCTTTAACAGGTTATGGTTAGTAGTTAGGTTTATGGTCAAAGATAGTTTTTTCGTCACTTAAATGCATGCTCCATAAAGCATATAGTAACTGACAAAGGGCTGCTGAGTTGTGGCAAAATACACGGGTTAAGGTAAGCTCTTCTTTTGTTTCTGTTAGGTTTAAGCCTCGTGTGCAAGGTTCAGCATCAGACAATGATATGGTCTGTTTTGGTGGTGATAACAGTTATGGATTAATAGTAACTGAACTTGACGGTGAACAACAGCAAATATCAGTTAACGATTCCATCATCGGAAGAAGCAGTAATCCCTTTATCGCGAAGGTTGGAAACGTATTCTTAAAAGATACAGCTAACATCTTGTCATGATAAGCGAGACTGAAGTCATTCGAGGTAGTCAAATCACTGACTACCCAAATAGTACAATTTTCAATCAGGACTCGTAATTAAATTTTCAAAATGGTGGTAAGCGTGTGTAAGAAAACACGATTGATTTTAATGGACTTACCAACATAACATAAATTTTTTGGTGGCTGCCTTTTGTGTCTGCGAGATGCATTTAGTCGGTAGCATGTATTCATAGGATGTGCAACTTCGTTTGCTTAGTGTTAGCGGCAAGAACTATTACCTCGTCTTTTCGGATTTCTTTCTTCGAGCGGTGAAATTTGTTATACTTCCAGTCCATTGAAGCTTGGGAGTCAGACCTGCCAGATCAATTTCCGACTTCTCTAATCCCTAACGCTGTAGTGTACTTACTTGAGTCTTATTATTTCCTTTTATTTCTAGGTGGTGGAATCACATGTGACAGAAGAATTTATCCTCATTGAGGTTCTTCCAGTTCAGTCTGTTTTAAATGGGACAGCTAATACCATCGTAAGTCTGGACCAACTGCACAAAGAACACAGAAGGCATAAGAGGGATATAGACAAGAAGACACTAAGATTCAGGAAGACTCACCGGGCAAAAAATAAGTTACCGGTAAGTGAACAAAGTTATCGCTGTTGTGACCAAAATGAAGGAAATGAATCGAATGTTAGCGCAATGTCCATAGATCGGTCAGTCAGTTGATTGGTTCATTGCACAAATAAGTGATCGACTGAATTACGAAGAGACTGACTGGTTGGCCTACTGACTGACCGATTAACTGACTGACTGACCGACTAACGGACCAATAATGGTCTCCACAGACTAGATATTTAATTGTCGACGGCTATTTGTTATCCAACAGCAAATAGTTGTAATCGACAACTATATGTTAACGGCAACTAAAACACGTAGTGTGTGAGAGGAGTGGTCGACAACTTAGCTAAAAAGTTTAGCTGTCGAACACACTTGAGATTATCTCTTGTCGAAAGCTAAGTAGTTTCTCTTTTGGAGGCGGAAAACTGTTTTAGTTGTTGACAAATACGTTTACACCGTTTTACCTGTAGGTGGCAATCATTGGTACACATTTGGGCGTGCGTGTTGTACTTTAAGCATGCGTAGTGAACATCAATGCCAAAGATCTAGCTGACTTGACTTAGACATCTAAAACTAACACTCTAATATGTGGAACAATAGCATCGGACACAATAAGTTGTCGATAACAAATGGTTGTCGCAAATTAAGTGTCCAGTCTGTGGAGGCCGTAATTACAGAGTTTGCCACCGACCATCATGTGTCAGACCAGAGGACTGACTTACTGACCGACCGAGAGACAGCAAGCTGGGTTGCTGGGTTGCTGCAGGCTGGTCTACCCTCTTAGTTAAAAGACCGACCAAAGCAGACTGATTGGTTGGCTGATCGACGCACTAGTTCGCTAGTTAATTGAGCTTCTTTCTTTTGTTTTAATGTGTAGATTGCTGGTGGAAAGGGATACATCAATGTCCAACAGACATTCACAATGAATGCTGACTTTATTGTGTCCATGGGAGTATTCACTGACGAGGATGAAAATGGTGAACCCATCATCACAGACGCTTTGTTTGGTTTGGAGATGATAGGTGAAGTCATCTACAATGTGGATGTACAGATTGGAATCGAAGTAAGGTACGTAACTAAAATATGTGAAGAATATGATAGTTGTCACGTCGTTGTTGTTCTTGGATCAACTTTATTTGTTTTACAGTTGCTCTCCCTCTTAGTCACTTTCGCCGTCGTAGCTTCTACTGTTTTCCTCGTCGTCCTTATCGACACAACTTTCGATAAAATTGTAGATATGAAGCGTGCCGTGAAAGTCTTTATAAAGTTTTTGTCATTTTCTCTGTTTCCCCTTTGCAGTCGCGAATATACTGTGAAAAAGTGGACACTTCTTCGTCCAGTTCAGATTGGACCAACCATTTGCATCCGTATCAAATTTGTGTGCATACCATGTGCCTTCTTCCTGGAAGCAGACGCCAACGCAGTAGTAAAAGTTGTGGTAAGTCCGGGTTGTAGATTGTACACATTTTTCGCATAAGCGTGTTTCCATGAGCGTGTTGGATTCCTTACCCTGAGTCAATGAGGTAAGAGGTATTCTTGGAAGTGACGTACTTTTGGGTATCCAAAGGACCTCCGTGTTTATTAAAAACATTGCCGTTGAGCATTCTCAGAGATGTAGTAAATTTAAAATAAAATGGGATCTCATGTAAGCTTAGTGGTTGTAAGACCAAGGTGCTCGATACGACGTATTTGCTTTTCGTTGTTATTGTTACGCAGGGAAAGGCTTATCTTCCACTGTCGCTGAGGACCTCAGTTCGTTTAGGGATGGGTGGATTCTGCACCAGAAGAGGTGGATGTAACACCATCAGTCCTCTAGTAAGTATTGCAAATCAATGCCGTTGTTTTGGGCACTCTTAACTTTACGATCCTGTCTATCCAGCCCCCTTCAAATCCCAGATCACACTGGAATTTTAAGCCGAGTTGATTTCTGAGGAGGATGTAAAATCAGAAATATGGAGAAAGCCTTGTCGAGAGGCACAGGCCATGAACACATTCAACATCCATGGAAGTCCGACCGAAGGAGAGACATTGCCAGAAGATCGAGGCAAAGTTGTCCAGCCTCGCCATCCTTTGCCATAACTGTTATTCATTTTATTACTTAATAACGCTAAAATGTTTTGCTTTTCAGTTTAAGTTTACCCGTCGTTTAACTAAAGACCGAGTTAAAGCAGAATCTGAGATATCAACAGAAGTTCTCCTCACTCCAAAATTGACTTTTAGACTTCCATCTCTGCCAAGAATTTTAAGAAACCTTGTGAACAGGTTTAATAAGCTTTTGAAGAAGGTGTTCAAAAAATTCCGTAAGTAACACATGCTTTGTCACAATGATCTGTTTTTAAGGTACTTTGTTGGTAGGCTGCAGTCATGCTCACTTGTTTTGCATTCTTTTACAAGGAATTTTGTGCAAAAGAGACACTGGTCGCAGTCTATTTTGTTCACTTTAGTGAAAGAATGCTTTGATTGGGTGCAACCTTGGTCCTGATCGTTATACACAAAATTGATGTTATCCTCGGTATGCATCAAGTAGTATCTAGTGGATACAACTATTGGGTTAACTGACACCTCTCCTCTGGGTAGACAGGGGTCAGTTGTTTAATGGGGATTTTGGCAAAACAAACCGCGCTATCCACCAGAAAGTGGTTTATCCGGTGGATAGCGTTGTAAACCCTTTTTACAAGTGAGACGTGACTGATAATGTTGTTAGGGCTAAATATTTACATAAGCGCCTACAAAGTCAGCTTAGTCGGTGGATAGAAATATGCTATCGCTCACAATGTTAACACTAGAGAACTATGTTTAAACTGTATGTTATCTGAGTGTGTGATGTTTTGCACAGTCTTATTACTATGGACTTTTTGTCAAGTCACAAGTCATCAAGTTATTCAAATTTCCTAACAGTTGCCTCTAGCACACTGTATTGTAACACTGTATTGTGCATTCGGGGATAATATACTTGTATCCGCTTTTCAGATATTTATAAGATATTTACGTTTTATCTCATTGCAGTTGGTTACAACCCTGGTCATAGCTCAGGTACCCGTGATTTTTCAATCCTTCGACTCAGTACCGAGGTCCCTTTTGGAATAAAGGCTGCTGTCAAACCCTGCAGTGACAACTGTAAAAGCGAAAGAAAGCCATTTGAGCTCGCGCTCAGTTTTGGATTCTCAGAAGCTGTCGGGCGACTGTCGATTGGCTTCGGAGCAAAGAGATACGAGTTGGATGTCTTGAAATGGAAATTGTGCAGAGGAGGTTGGGAGCAGAGGTATGTTTGTATAATACTATAAAGAGGTCAGCCTATGACTTCTTTCCCCGTTGGAGGAAGGCATACTCCCAGATATGGACTACATGTAGTCATTTGCCGTGTTATAGGTTAGTGTTTTTTAGGTTCTCGATTTTTTAATTAGGTATCAGATTTGCCCCTTTGGAAACTGTGGTCTCGGAGTGATCCTTAGATGGGTTATCTAAATCGTATCAGCAAAAATTTCAAGGCGTCAATTGCCCAGCTAAACAAAAACTGACAAATGGTCTGTAAAATTGAACTATTCCTACACTTAAAGTTTTACACCAGTGACATACAGTTGAACCGTTCACGCTATTCTTAGCTTTTGTTTTTGTCTTGAATAGAGTATCATTTTTAGGGTTTGAGCCTTAAATTAGATGCTTCATCCCGTAAAAGGGTTAGAAATGGTTTAGTTTCAGACCCTTTGCGGCACACACCCACCTATCCGAAATTTACGGAAATACCCCTCCCCCGGTGTCCCCCGGTCTTCTCTCCAAGGCAAGCTGATCGCTGGTCAATGAAGACAACAATACCGATTTTATCATGAAAGTGAAGTGTCTGGAAGCATTTAAACTAACAGTCTCAATCTGTGTACACCAAACAGCAGAGGTGATTAAAGGAATAAAGGCTCTTGAGGGATATCTGTGGCAATATATCAAACAGGAAAGACCGTGTGTGACCACAATTCCAAACACCAAGACTTGTAAAAGTACCTTAAAAACGCGTAGCGGAGTATTTTTGACGAACTTCGAGATGTTTGAAAATGTGGTCAAACACCACCTTGTGTTTGATACATCCTTTCGATCGAAACTAAAACTAAGGAGAAGAGGGATAATTTTAAAAATTAGCAAAAATCTATTGTTATTAAGATTGGATATCCCAACACCGCCACGGTCATGATTCGGAGCTTAAGCAAACCACAACGACGACGGCAACAACTACAAAACATTTAATGAGCAAAACAAGAGATGAACTCGTGCATTATAGATCTTTGTACATTTCTTTGCCATTCTCTACAAAACAACAACGTGAAATGACCAAGGCGTGCGTCGTCCACGAAACGTTAACTACGACACGTAATTTTTCTTCTCACCAATTGGAATTGAACGCTGTCGTTGCATATGTGGCTTAAACAAGGACCCGCGCTATATAAGGCATAGCTGCTCCCCCTCTTTGTCACGCAATATTAGTTTCGTAGTCCTAATCAAAGATGGCGGACTCCGCGAGGAAGATGCGGTTAAGAGCAAATAAAAACGTACACAATAAGAACGTAATGCGAGTGTAGAACCACCCAAATTGTGAATTTAACCTAAAAATGTACTTAAATCCCGATCCTTCTAACGCTAATTGAAGAATTTAGCCATGGAAATTTGAATTTCCCGCCGGAGATGTTGACAGCTCCGTGTCTAGAGTGAAATGACTGACTGCTCGCCCAGTCCAAGGCTCCTTATACAGCGCGGGTCCTTGTTTAAGCACGTTTTAAGAGCCACCGGCGAACGGAATACATATTGAAAATCGCGCATGTCGCTTGTAAAATATAAATTCATTTTTTCCTAGTCGTAGTCATCGTTGTCGTTGCTCAAGCTGCCTATTTTCTTTGTTAAGACTTGATGAATTATTAATGAATTTTCAGAAGTAAACGTCAACGTGTCTTTCAGTTTGTAGCGTTCCGCATCGTGTTTGATCAGGCATCGATAACTTGTTTGAGGGAAGGAAGAATTTAGTGCACATAGAGGATCGTTTTGTTACACCCTTCAGTGATAAGTTCAAAATATTTGTCTGCTGACAGCCATATGGTCCTTTTCATGTCACTGAGATTTTAGTGGGACATCAAAGAATTCACACGTAATTTACGTAATTTAATTTATTACTTTCTGTACTCTTGTCACTTGTCTCCCTTGATAATGCTTTGGTATTGTGATGAGAAACTACGTTTGATCACTTGTGGGAATTTAAGGGTTAACTATAGCTGGGTAGGTATGTACACTGTACTGGCAGAGATAAATCAATTTTGTCAAATCTCAATCAACATGAGCTGAAGTTTTTTTTGTTCCCTGTATACAGCTTTTGCCTTCCATGCGAAAATTCCAAGGTAAGTAAGTTTTGTTCACTCCTCTCACTTAGTGCTTCTAAACGTCATAAACAACTTTGATTCTTAGACTCTGTGCGACTTTCTGAGAAATTTTGTGGACCGTTTGTAAGGTCTGCACGTTCAAGGCTACAAGAAGTCCATGGTTGTGGTATGATGACTCACGCATGCGTAGCGTAATGTTTTAAATGGTTCCCTTTCAGCCTGCATGTGGATGTCCAACAACACCACCGCCAACAACCACAGAGCGAACAACAACTGAACAAACCACAACAGTAAAAACAACGGCGGCTACTACAGAGCCCACTACCGGAACGACAACTGCCGCTACAACGAAGTTAACCACCGGGACTGCTACAACCGTAGGTACAACAAAACGAACAACTGTAACTGGGACAACCAAAGCGACAACTCCGCCCACCGGCGAAAGTACTACTCCATACACTGG
>Ga0126343_10001793_pt1 | contig 10460 bp, 7 predicted proteins | sample Cyp2metagenome_FD_92531 | JGI IMG/M metagenome (GOLD analysis project Ga0126343, IMG submission 92531) | Coral microbial communities from Lord Howe Island, Old Settlement Bay, Australia - Cyphastrea 2 metagenome | ecosystem: Host-associated > Invertebrates > Cnidaria > Coral ... | reverse complement strand
TTAAGTTTCACCTTCCACCTTCCACCTTCCAATCCTCCACATTATCAAAATAATTAACATTTCTCCTGTGAAACCCAGTGCCATTAATAAAAATCCCTAAATAATGGCGAAATCTTTTCTTCCTCATTTTATTAAGCTAACAAGTTTCTATTTTCATACTTAGCGGAAACCATCAAGAGGCTAATCTGGGTAGTTTTTAACATCTTGTATGTATTTTTAAGCAACTTAGAAGTTTATGTTAATTTTTTTTTCACTCAGGCGTTAGTTGTGCGGTTGCCAGAGAATCCTAACTTTCACAACTTTCATTTTTACAGCACTTTAGAGAAACGTAACTCAGGCAGAAAAAATAGATTCTCTTGAACTGAAATATCTGAACTAGATAGATAGAGAGTTTTGTCGAGTAAAATGGATAGATACAAAAAATTGTGGCTGAGTTTAGCTTACTTCGCATAACAATACACTCACTTAAGCAAATATTTGAATAGAATTGTGTGATTAGCTGTAACGCAAAATCTTCTACTTGTGAAACCATTACATAATACTCTTCTTACTTCCAAACGATGAAGGAATATTTATACTTTTCCGTTATTAACCCATTTGTTACGAATCAGATTGGAAGCACGAACGGAAAATGTACCTTCTTGTTCCTTCATTGTTGTTCTAAATTTATCTTCATTAACGCTTTTCTTATTCAGTTTTAGTGTATAAAAGTCACTGTATTTGGAACGTATCCCCAATCTGTAATTTTTCACGAACAAAGTTAAAAGCAAAAGATTGGAATTAGAGGAGACAAAATCAGAATGAGTCTTGGAATTTTGAAGGTAATTTAGTCACTTGTATCCAGGTGCAGTAATCTCTTTTTATGACACCATCGAGTCAATGACTTTTCATTACAACCTTCCTAAAATACGACATTTATTCAATATAATAATTGGGGCTCTTTTATGGGAATTCGTTATATGCCCCAGACGGGGAATGTGCTATCCTTATATCTTACGATAGTCTGACAATGGCAATAATAACAAAATATCGTGTGAAATTTTTCTTGGATACTTTTCCACGAGCGTTATCTGGTCTCAGAAGCGAACAGTTTTCTGAGAACGCAGCTGTGAGCTTTGAGAGACAGAAAATGTCCAAGGACAAATATTCGAGTATGTTATCACGCCAAATGCCTAGAGGCTATTGTTTTTATTATATATCTTTTAAATATTTTTTGCAAAACCCGCAGTTTTGAAAATTCGGTAATTTCATTTAGATTAGACTACCAAGTTTTAACTGAACCATATTCAGTCACGTGATAAATTTAGATCAATCCCACCCGGGCAAAAATGTTTGATGAATTATATGATAGTTATCACCCAGCTTAGTTCGCTACACACTGATGTCTTACTGCATGTAGTTATGCGACAAGTGAAAGATCGATAGTTATTTGCACTGCTAGCAGCTTGGTATTCCCCGACAATAGCATCGATGGGAATATAGAAGTTTGAACTTCAAAACGCATTTCTTTAAGCATTTATTCTCAAACATATTTACAATAACACATTTGCGTATATGTTACTGAAATTTTGATGTTAACTATAAATGCGTGATTCATTTCACAGAACAATGAAATAATCTTCTCTGCCTTTTTGCTGCTGATATTGATGTTTCTGAATTCTGCGGGGAACACGGAAGCTAGACCAACAGATGTTTTACAACCATATAACTCTGCAGATAAAGATACACTCCTTTGGCTGGGTGAACTAGAAAATACAGGCCCTCATGGAGAAGGAAATAGTCTTGGAGACCTACAAATCCACACGACTGATGATAATGTTATCATCGAGGAGCAGGAGACGCTGGAAAAGTCATCAAAGTCTAATGTACGAGGGACTGGAATTGAAGCTGAAGCATCAGCCGTTGGAGAGGCATCTGGAAAAGAGACCCAAGTCTCGCGCACAGCTCGCAATGCGGCTTGTATTGTACGACATGTATACCAAACCATTTATAACTACGGTTTTCGAATTCCTGTTTGTAAACAAGGTTGTAAACATCAGTACAAGACTGTCAATTTTCCAAATGGTAAGACTCTTGCAATTCCTTACAACTGTTACATCTAAATTATGAATTTATTTATAAGTTATTTATTGACATCCGTTACATGTAAATGAACCAGAAAAAAAATATTAAAAGAAAGCTGAACATGAATGTAAAATATTTTATTTAACTGCCGGATCGTAATTTTACCAAGGGAACAATGGGTATGTTGATGTAATTGTTTTCCATTTTTTTTCTGCAAAACCAAATATGGTGTATCTTGTACATAAATGCACAAAAGATGTAGGAATACCGAGTCACTGGATTGATCTCGACTCAGTACGTAACCATGTATTTGTATATCTCATGAATATACTTTACGGAGGATTAAACTTTTGTATGGAAAGTTACTGCTCATTACTGCTCACTATTGATCGTTACGTTCAACGTTTCTTCAGAGACTTTCCTAGCCTTAACTGTCTATAGATCATTTCAGTGACAAACAGGGGAAAAAAGAATCTTTTGTGTCTCTGGTCTACAATGTACTTCATATAAAAACTTTGGAAAAAAAAGCAGAATATTTTATTCTCTGTATCTTTATATCTGGTTTCCAAGTTTTCCGGATTTTGGCCCGATACCTTGTTCCAACTGAATCATGACATTTAACTATTGTGTAAATTTTAAGAGTGCCTGCTTTCAAAAATCAGAAAAATTCTTACTTTCGCGGTAGCGGTCGGAAATTCGCTCATATTCATATGGTAGATAGCCTAGGGTATGATAAAAACTACTGGATGTCGTTAGGGCAAAACATCCTTTTATTTCAAGCAAATATGCAAATTACCAAAGTCCGTTAAAATCATTATTCTTGGAAAAATGCGCCGCAATTGGAAAAGTGCTGCACACTTGGAAAAGTTAATCAACCTTGGAAAAGCGTTTCATTTTAGGAAAGTTGCGTCACACTTGAAAAATTGTGCAACACTTTGAAAATTAGGCACAATTAGAAAAATGCGCCACACTAGAAAAATGCGGCACACTTGGAAAAATGTCCCGCACTTAGAAAAATGCTGCAAAATTGTAAAAATGTGTTACCCTTGAAAAAATGCACCACATTTGAAAAAGTGCGGCACACTTGCAAAAAGTCTCCCCACTTGCAATAGTGTTGCACACTAGGAGAAATGCGCCACACTTGGAAAAACGCACCGCCCCCTTCTTGGAAAAATGTACAGCACTTGCAAAAGTGCGCTACACTTGAAAAAATGCAGCACTTTTTGAAAAATGCGTCACACTTGGAAAAGTGCGGCACACTTGGAAAAATGTGAAACACCTGGATAACTGCGGCACACTTCCAGAAGATCGCCACACTTGAAAAACTGTTTCACACTTGGAAAAAATGCTCCACAATTGAAAAACTTTATAAAAACTTTACATTTAAAAAATGCGCCACACTTGGAAAGACAAGTGCAGCACACTTGGAAATATGCACCACACTTGGAAAAATGCGGCACACCAGGAAACGTTCGAAGCACCTGCCAAAAGTCGCCACACTTGAAAAATGCACCACGCTTGAAAAACGCGCTTCACTAAGAAAAATATACTACTTTCTAAGTGTACCACACTTAGAAAGTGCGGCACACTTGCAAAAAGTCGCCACATTCGAAAAAGTGTTTCACACTTGGAAAAAATGCTCCACACTTGAAAAACGCGCTTTACTTCGAAAATATACCACCTTTGCAAAATATGAACCACACTTGAAAAATTGCACCACACTTGAAAAATTATTTTACTTTAAGTAAAACGCGTCACAATTGAAAAAAATTCGGCATACTTGGAAAAATGCGGCACATATGAAAAGTTGCGACACATTAGAAAAAACATGGTACACTTAGAAAAATACGTTACATTTGAAAAAAACGCCACACTGGAAAAATGCGGCACACTTGGAAAAGTGCAGAGGACTTGCAAAGAGTCAACACACTTGAAGAAGTGTTTCACACTAGGAAAAATGTGCCACACTTGAAAAACGCGCTTCACTTTGAAAAATATACCATACTCGCCAAAATAATAATAATAATAATTAATATTTCTTAGGCGCAAATTAACATGCGAATATGATCAAATGCGCCTGGCTTCCAAAAATGCAGCGCATTTTGAAAAGTGCGCCACACTTGGAATAGTGCACAAGACATGAATTAATGTGGCACGCTGAAGATCTTCACAAGTGTTTCACACTGGAAAAAAATGCGCTACACTTGAAAAACGCGCTTCACTTTAAAAAATATACCACAGTCCCAAAAATGCGCTACACTAGAAAAACTGCCGCACTTGAAAAATTTCTCTCGCACGATGAAAAATGCGGCACACTTGGTAAAATGTGGCACATTCTGAAGAAGGCGCCTCCCTTGGAAAAGTGCGGCACACTTGCAAAAGGTCACCACACTTGATTAAATGTTTCACACTTAGAAAAAATGTTTAACACTTAAAAACGTGCTTCACTTTGGAAAATATACCACACTAGCAAAAGTGCACCACACTTGAAAAACTTATTTTACACTAGGTAAACTGCATCACATTTGGAAAAATGCACCATACTTGGAAAAATGCGGCACACATGGAAAATTGCGGCACATTAAAAAACGCAGACACGAGGAAAAATACGTTACATCTGAAAAATGAGCCACACTTGAAAAATTGCGGCGCACTTGGAAAAGTGAGCAACACTTGGATAAATGCGGCACACTTGCAGAGCATCGCCACACTTGAAAGAGTGTTTCATCCTAAGTAAAATGTGGCACACTTACAAAAATACACCATACTTGCAAAAATGCAGCACATTTTGAAATGTGCCACACTTTGAAAATTTCGGCACACTTCGAAAAGTACGCATCTTTTGGATAAATGCGGCACACTTGCAGAGGATCGCCACACTTGGAAAAGTGCAACACCCTGGGAAAAATGCGCCTCATTTGGAAAAATGTGGCATACTTGAAAAATTGCGGCAAATTAAAAAAAGCGCAGCAACTTGGAAAAGTACGTTATATTTGAAAAATGCACCACACTTGGAAAAATACGTTACATTTGAAAAATGCACCACACTTGGAAAAGTGCAGCACACTTGGAAAAATGCAGCACACTTGCAAAAGGTCGCCACACTTGAAAAATGCTCCACTTTTGAAAAATGCGCTTCACTTAGAAAAATATACCGCAATTGCAAAAAATGTGGTACACTCTGAAAAATGCGCCACACTTGAAAAGCGCGCTTCACTTTGGAATCTACCACAGATGCAAAAATGCGCCGCACTTGAAAAATTGCCCCACACTTGGCAAATTATTTTACCCGAGGTAAAATGCGGTACACTTGGAATATTGTAGCACTTTAAAAGAACGCGGCACACTTGGAAAAATACGTAACATTTGAAAAATGAAAATGTACCACACTTAGAAAAGTGCACCATACTTGGAAAAATGCGCCACATTTGGAAAAATGTGGTACACTTGAAAAAGTGTGGTACACTTGGAAAAAGTCGCCACACTTAAAAAAGTGTTCACTCTAGCAAAAAAAAAAAAGCGCCACCCTTGAAAAACGCACTTCACTTAAAAAATATACCACACTTGCAAAAGTGCGCCACGTTTTGAAAAATGCGGCACACTCGGTTAGAGAGCGCCAAACTTGGAAAAGTGTGGCACACTTGGAAAAATGCCGACATTTAGAATCTTTCGTCCCACTAGTAAAACTGAGTCACATTTTGAAAAATGGTTCATTCTTAATATATGCGGCACACTTGGAAAAATGCAGCCACACCAGACTTACTGCAACGTACACTGCAAGTTGCTTTTATTCACCGCAGTAAAAAGACATCAACACCGCAAATCCTCATGTCTCCTTCTTTAAGCGTATCGTGAATGATGTCTACTGGATGCGAATCACACCTGGTTTCGACGGTGAATCATGTCTACTGAAGATGACTGATGGCACGAAATGGTGAGAAAAGGAGAGCAGTCGTGGCACGTGTTAGAAAGGCACAAGACAACCCAAAGGGAATGCAGGAAAATACAGAACATTTGACATCTAGGACACTCAAACTGTAAACCTTTGACATTATTTGGTAAACTGTTTTAGTGACCATACAAAAGGGCTTTTCATATCAAAAACGTATTTAGCTTTTTCAAATGTAAAAAAATGCCTTTTTGACATTCTACATTATAAGAAGAGCCCTCATCATATGGCCACCAAAAAGAAATTGAAGAAACAATGTCAAGTGTTCATGGTCCTTACCGTAAGAGAAGCACAATTCCCATAACTATAAAACACGCGATACAAAATGAAAGTCTGACAACATTTTAATATCTGCCTGGTGGTATTTATTGTTTCATTACTTTCAAACAACAAATCTCTCTTTAAAAAGCCCTGAAAGATTTCTCTGCTATAACATAATCATCACTAAATGTTAAATTGTACTGAGTTAAATAACACCCATAATTGAGTCTCGAGTATTACCTTCGACTTGGTTTGGAAAGGCTTTAATATTTCCGTGAAAAGAAAAATATGTTACATGTATACATCTTTTTATGAGCTGACAAGGCTACGTGTAAACAAAACTCAATTCTACACTTATCTCCAACATATAAAATAGAAAAGACCTTCCCCGTGATACACTGGCAACGCGAACTTTGAATGCTCATGGTAGAATATTACCATTACAAAATAAACACCCTGCCACGAGGGAGACTGCTGAGGAACTGGAAAGAGTCATGAGGGTCTTCTCCCGCCTTACAGTTGATTTAAGTATTCAACGCAGTTCTGGAGCAGAACAGGCAGTTTCCAGGGCTTCTGTAGAGTGATGCAAGCGCAAAGTGCGTGACACACGCGTGTAAAACTTCACTAAATCTGAGAGCTTGGAAAAACCGCCTCTTCTACAATCTGCTATTAAAATAATTGTTCATTCCAGGGCAAGCGAAACTCCGAGGCCGGCAAGTTGATGCAGTGTGCGGCAGCAAAGCCCTTCAGATAATACAACACCTAGGGAAAAACACATATCAACTCAGCTATGATCAGTATCTAACTTCTCCCGAGAGTAATACAGTGTCAAGCAGACAGCTGATGAGTATAACTTAGATGATCGTTAAATGACTTTGTTTTGATGTAATGGCAAATTCCAAAGCAAATATCAGTAAAATGGAAAAATTCAACTTCTCGAGCAGTTCACCATAAACATTAGCAGATGAATTCGTCGTTCCGCCGAGAGATCTTGACCTGATGACAACAAGAAAAGTACATTATTTCAAAAAACTAAATTACCTTTGATCAGCCGTAAACAGAAAAGAAAAAGCTACATACAATATTACATGGCTGCCACAAACATCACGTTTCAAAACGCTCTGACTTTCACCGAAAAAATATCAAAGTTCCCTGACCAAACAGATACAAGATGTCAGATTTTCGGTGTTCACATGACGTCGCTAAAGCTCAAAATACAAAACTATTGATGCTCCGGATATTTTACTCTAATGATGTGCAGGGGCAAAATGCATTACTTTAATGTTTTTTAGTTCCTCAAGAGAAAACAAATACGCTTTTGTAGCAAAATTCAGTGACAGAAGTTTCTGTTAGTTTCCGGCCGCCATCGGGATGGGCACCAACATGGCATCTCCATACAAATCTCTATAAATTTGGGGAAAAAGCATTCCGCATATCTTGCATAAGAAAAATCGCTTTGACCTGAATCTTGGTGAGAGTCTTTGCAGAGTTACCTTCTTTGTTTTCTCAGATTCTAGACTTAATCTTTTGAACGGTTTTGATTTTGATTTTGATCTGTTTTGAATGGTGTGACACTGAAAACCAGCAATACAATAGCAGTCTCTAGCCTCAGTCATTTTACAGCCGTCCTTTCCACTCTTTCATTAAGACTTAAAAGTTACATATGTTCCTTCCCCATTTCATAAAAATATTGTTCAGGTCATAATGCCCCAAAAATACCAGCCATCAATGATATTAAAATTACTACGATTTTCCCTAACTGTTCTTCAAAATGTCAATTTTCCCTACACAAAATAATCTCCCTGACGTTCCCTTGACTATTTCCTGACCAGTATGGCCGTCCTCAATAGAGAACCAGAGTATTCTCACCTAACATAGTTGGATTATCCCTGCCATTTAGCTCGACAAAACTCTTGTACACTCACCTACATGAATTAACGTCAACATCCAAGCTGTTCCAGATGGCTTCTGCAACGCAGAAAGTGAACGTTTATTCCTCAGTCATAGGAAACTGCTAATCTCTAAAATAGCTACAATCAGGGCTCAGAAGTAGAAGTCGATCAGTTTCGCCTCGAGCAGCTTTTGCCAAGCAACATGTCACGCGCTTATCTTCATGAGATAAGGAAGCGATAATCGTCACGCGATAAGTACTCCAGAGGAGGCATAAGGGGAGATTTTAAAGTGTTGCCCCGTAACCACAGGGAAGCTAGAAAATATCACGAGACAACACCATCAACATTGCAGCTTGCAGAAAAGGCCTTGGAAGGTTTTTTGTTATGCTTAAGGTAAATATTGCCATCAACTAGACTGGGATACATGAATGAGGGGGGAAAGTGTGCTATTTATGTCAATTGATAGCCAAAGGCCGTGCAATTCTCTTGCAGACTACATATAATAGGTGATTTGCAACCATTCCTGAGAGATTCAAATGACATATACCCTGGTGGACTTGTTGGATGACATGATTAAAAAAGCTAATTGAAGGGGTGAGTGGAAAAAAACTAATGTCCAGTTCTCCGTTTTTCGTAGGAAGAAATAACTAAAAGCAATTTGCTCGAATAATCTTGCAATCTCTCAGATGTCACTTGGGGTCTTTTTCCATGCACCCATTCCATTAGAATTCTTTTGTTGATGGTGATCAAACATGGCGACGGTGATATTAATCGCAAATGATCTGAGCAAACAACACATCAGTCTAGAGGTTACCTGATCTTCAAAAACTTCATTAGGTGATCACTGCCACGGTTTGAGCTAATCTCTCCTTCCCTAAAACTGACACAACAAAACAATAGTAGCTAAGCAGCTGTGGAAACAAATGCAAATGGTCTCTTGATGGGATATTAATTCTTCTTTGTTCCATTAGAGACATATTTATTGTGTCCAGTTTGAGCTACTTTATCAAATTCAGTACTCCAGTTACACTCGTCTTCGCTGCTGGTACTTAGCTGACCGTTATGTAATGCTGCTCAGGGACAACTAGTGGAAAGATGCTTTGTCGTGTAACACCACTGCTGACTAATTAGCGGAGAGCAGCTTTGTCAAATTTGTAACTGCAGAAAGAAGAAGTGTTGTGTGACAGCCCTTGCTCCCTCCCTCCCCTCCCCCCCCGAAAAATGTCCTGCAAAAGGATATACTCCTAGTGAATGTGTGCCACATCATACAAGTTCCAAGTGCATATTAAAGGCCCTGCATGGTGAATGGGACAGTCTAACAGATAGAGCTAAGAGAGATATGAAATACAAGAACTTGGACTTTTTACGAGTTGTGATGATATCTCTCATTCTCCTGATAAGAAGCACCGGACCTTGGCAATTAAACATGCACAAAAAACACGCACAATGGTCAGCATTTAATTTTTCCTCATAATTGATACTCTTAAAGGTCACTCACCAGTATTGCATTGCGCATCCCTACTGCGCATAATTTTACGTGTGATTAGCTCATACGTATTAGAGAATGGCGGCTTTTTCTTTACAACTGGACCTTGCCGAAGAGGTAAATCGTCATTTTCTCGAAAACGGCTACGGTGACCTATCATTTTTTTTCTGTAGTTTTGAATTGAGTAGTAAATTTCTCTATGTAAAATAAATATTGGCCAATTCTCAGTGTTGAGCAAAACACAATCGTCGGAAACTTGAATTTAGTAGGCAATCGTCATTATAATCATGATGCTATTATAAAGATTTATATGGTGTAAACAAGATGCTGTTGCTCCTAAACGAACATGGGAACCCGGCCTCATTTTTATTTCCAAATTTAAGTTCCGTTAATATAAAAAATCAATTGCAAAAGTATGAGAAAAGTCTCAGTGTAGGTTCTATTTCAGTGGAGTAACAGTGAAAACCTACATATAATAAGAACCTGGATTCTAAGAACCTGTTAAGATTCTCTATTTAAACCCCTTTTACATATGAGCATGCCATATATATAGATAGATTACGTCATAGAAAGTGCGACGTTACGGATTTTTATTCACGAGTTGCAAAACTTTGGAAAACGAACGAGTGAGCGCAGCGAACGAGTGAGTTTTCCAAAGTTTTGCAACGAGTGAATAAGAATCCGGACAAAGCACTTTCTATGTTGTAATTTGTTTATTGTATATATAGCGAGAATTTAACATACTCCATAAATCAGTTTGAGTTTTTCCGACACCATAAAATTACAGGCAGAACGTAATGAATGACCG
>Ga0126343_10001792_pt1 | contig 10469 bp, 7 predicted proteins | sample Cyp2metagenome_FD_92531 | JGI IMG/M metagenome (GOLD analysis project Ga0126343, IMG submission 92531) | Coral microbial communities from Lord Howe Island, Old Settlement Bay, Australia - Cyphastrea 2 metagenome | ecosystem: Host-associated > Invertebrates > Cnidaria > Coral ... | reverse complement strand
TGAAGAGCAGAACTTTCTTGACCTCGAGTAGATCCTCCGCCAAGATTTTCCTCTTTTGCACATTCTTCTGTGGAGCTGTCATCGTACATCTCCTGGACTTCTTGAAAAGGGATCAGGTAAAACATTAGCCGTTTGTAGTCTTTCCCAATTGCTTTCTTGTATGAAGAGAGTACAAATGCTTCCTTAGTTCCCGGAACAAAATTCACTTGACTGAAATCCGGAAAAAACAAAACATAGGGGATAGTACCATTGAACCTCTGGTCAAAACTTGAGTGTTTTTCAACAGGTTTTCGAGTAATCTCTTCCTTGTCAGCAGAAGATTTCACTGTGACGAAGTGTGTCTTTCCGCGTTGAGCCTTACAAACACCATCGCTAGCAGAGGCAATCCCGACTTTAACTTCCACTTCTACGATCTTCACAGGCATCGTTACTTTCTCCAAAGGGTTTTTCTTCTTTCGCTTTTTTGGCGGTCTGAATCCCTCCTGGCGATCTTCCTCTCGCCGGCTATAGAATTCATCAAACGACAGAGTACGTTCTGGATTCTCCTCGGCAGAGCGTGATGTTGAAACGGAACTACCACTACGATCTGTCGATGTCTCTGACGTAGGGGTTGTCGAATTAGAGCTTGCTGCTGTTCCCGTTCAGCTCATGACACGGGAAAGTTCGAGAAAGTTCTTCTCAATCCGCTGCTTGAATTTCTTTCCTGAGAAACAATGCCATATTGGCCGAAAACCCCGCAAAAGCTTGACTAGGTTTCAGTCCTTCACGTTCACCTGCGCGCACAAAGACTCGTTACTTTGTTTGCAGTGTGCAGAAATGTGTTTTGTTTGCAGCGTGTGGAAGCTATGTTTGCAGTGTGCAGAAATTTGTTTTGTTTGCAGCGTGTAGAAGTTACGTTTGCAGTGTGCAGAAAATTTGTTTTGTTTGCAGCGTGTAGAAGTTATGTTTGCAGTGTGCAGAAAATCTGGTTTTTTTGCAGCGTGCTGAAGTTATGTTTGCGTGTGCAGAAAATTTGTTTGTAGGGTAGGAATTTTTTTTATTTGCAGTGTGCTTATTTCTTTTGTTTGCAGTGCACAAATTTGTTTTGTTTGCAGACCGTTTTCTTTCTTTGCAGTCAAACAATTCATTTTGTATGTAGTGTGTGAGAGTTTTCTTTTGTTCCTAGTGTGTAGTAATTTGTATGCAATAACATTTTCTATTTACAGCGCTTTCTTTGGAATGAAAAGGTTCATTTTCTAATTTGAAGTCCTGTCCCTTATGGGCCACCGTAGTATAGGATGGCAAAATCAATAACTCTTGCCTAATAAAAGCTTTTCATAAAACCAATGACATCCCTTTGACATAGTATAGAAATATGTTCTACTTGAACTTAAATGATGGTGAGCTAACGCTTGGTTTTTTTTATAAAGCAAACCTTCCTGATCTGTTGGTATCTAATATTGGAAGAATCCTGAATTTCCATATGGCCATCCCCATATTATGTTTCGTTTCCCATCGCTCAACCGACCTGTTTTTTGGAAAATTAAAAAAAAATCCAGAATCACTTGTAGAGAAGCGAGTACTATAATTTACAAGCACATGATTTGACACCAATTGTATTAAATTATCATCAATACTTTGTTTTTGTAGCCGTTTAGGCAATTGATAGTCCTGTTAGCATATATGTTTCACCATCTCATTATATCTTGCACACTAAATGTGAGATTTAATGTGCAAAACTAAACTGGAACAAAAACTGAATATTTCTTGGCAAACAACATTTTGTCAAGACTTTTTTTGTTATCAAAACAGTAACTTTCTAACAGTCTTACTTGACGGATGCTGTTACTATGTTTGGTGCATAGACAACAGGCTTGGCAGCCCAGCCTTCACTGGCACCCAGACCCTTTCATGTCTTCATTCTTTGTTTGTTTTGCCCTACCGACCAACCTTCACGAGAGGGAGGGCAATGGGAAAGAAAACATTGTATGGGGAATGGCCTATGAAGAACTTATGTTAATGAACTTTGTATCAACCTGGTTCAGATAGCTTTTTGTCAGGAGAGCATTTTGAATCGATCCTGCATGTAGGCAAAACAAATATTTGCAAGAGAACAAACATTACGTTGGGTTCCGGGTTGTATGAAAACCTGAAATAAACATCAATTTGCAAATGTGCATTTTTTGCTCGATAGCTGCTTTGAAGGCATGTGACAATCATATTTTCAATCAAAATCTTCGGAAACCACCCAAAATCATACAAGATTACTTGACAACAATGTTTTGGTACGTTTGCTGATAGCTGTAGCTGGTAATATCAGAAAAAAGAAAACTTTGTCCACTCACCAAATTGCGTCACTTCCAAGGGGTGTCTACAAAATGAACACCTAAGACCTAAAACCTAAAACCTAAGACCCAAAAACGAAGACTTGTTTATTTCACAGGCCTATCAAACCAGAGAAAGTCTAACCAGATCAACGCTGTTCCTCAGATACCAACTGACACGGTCTTCATATTGTAGATATGGTGGGCTTGAACTACTAAACAGAGATCCCGGCTTAAATGCTTCGTTCGTTGTCAGCTGAGGTGAAATCAATGCAAAGTCGTGGTTACTATTCAGTACCTACAAGAGGAAGTGATTCAATCACATTTCAACACTACGTCAGTATCAAAGGATCATTTGTAATCATAAAGTCTCAGCAACTGCACAGATAAACCTGACTCCGTTATTTTTAATAGCCCATAGCAAAAACGTGAGAGAACTGTGAAAGAGTATGGTTGTTTTGTTTGTTTGAAACACTTAGTCATTCTAATGAAGGATCAACTAAATTTGAGAGTCTTGAGCAAGAATAGTAGTATTTAGTGGAAGAAAATGGCATAATGATAGAGGGTTTGTATGGTTTGGGTAGACAGGCCACAAAATTTATAAGGTTTGTGCAGAATTTTGCAACTTTTGCTAGGCATTTGGACAATTTCCTGCTGAAAACTCTTCACCTTGACTTCAGTCAGTAACATTTCAGTTCAAATGTTTAGATTTTCAATCTGATCAATATAAGAAACTCGTCCCAGTCCTCTCACATTTTTGCAATGGGCTATTGTCAGCCATCAAGTTTGAGCATTTTGATCTGGCAGTTTCAAAATAAATCAGAGCATCTAAATAAGGCATCCAAATAACGGCGTCACCTCCTCCATCTTAAAGATATGAGGTAACTGAATTCTGAGATATGCCTGCTATGGCATGCTGTTTGTAGCAAAATTCAGTGAAGTCAAATATTCATTCAACCAATCATTTTGGTGTGATACAATTTAATTTAATCTTTCAAACACATTCAGAAATCCGAAAAAGCATTCAATTCAAACCTTTGTTTCTCAGTTCAATTTAATCAGAGTGAATATTCATTCAATCCAATCACGAAAATATTTGCTCAATTCAATCACCGAAATATTTATTCAATCCAATCACAAGAGTATTCATTCAATTTAATCACTGTTTCGGTGGTGTGACTGGAGCTTGGTTGTGCCATACCCCTCGCTGGTGGATAGGCCTACTTGTTCTTGCCTCCTTTCTTGCCTGCTGTCTCTCTGGGAACGTTGTGTTCGGGAAGAGCAATCCTATTGCGATCTTTCCTTGATTTCTTTCATACGCTAATTAAAGCAAAATCATTGGGTTCTCCTTTTGGTAGAAAAGTCCGGCTAAAGAGCTATAGCCTTCAAACATGATTTTTACAATAATTGTCTAATTTCTCTAGCGCTGATTGGTTTTTTTTTAATTAAATACTAACTACAATAAATGAATAAATAAAACGAAAGAACAAAAGTAATAAAAGTAATTGACTATACATGTAATTTGACCATTTTGGGGTCTTGTTGTAGTAAAAAAAAGTCAACATCAGTTTTTTATTCGTCTGTCCCCTTATTGATGAGAAATTGCATCACAACATGTCATGACACAATTTATCGTCAGTGATGTTCGGCACCAAGAGCACATAGTTTACTGAAAAGCTTTCCTCTTCCTTCATACGTAAACACTCCTTCTGTATAGGGATGTTCTTCATAGAATTCTGATGGATATTTAATCAGGTTTTGTCAACGAAAAATTTCATATGCCTCTAGAGTCATAAGAGTCATGACTCATAAGTCTTTCCAATGTCGCATTGCTTGTTGATTTCCTCTGGTAAAGACAGAATGGTAGCCTCCACAGCTTTCGATAAATTTTCCAAAAAAGCCTCTGTTTCGGTGTCATGTAAAATGCCTTCTGCAACTCCAACCGAGAGATAAGCACACGTGTTTGTACGGAAGCCCATAAGCGTCACACGATGTCGCTTCCAGGTTGTCGCTTGCACTTTGTCGCTTGCACTTTGTCACTTCCAAGTTGTCGCTTCCATGTTGTCGCGTTAATCCTATAGGGGGGGAATGTGTGGTCAGACTCTCACTAATGGTCAGACTCTCACTAAGAGCAGTGTTAGTCTTGTAGGATGTACTATTGAAGTTTAGTATCTTGTGATATTGTGATCCAAGGCCTCCCCGCCCCCCTCTTCCACGTTGTCGCTTCCAAGTTGTCGCTTCCAAGTTTTCGCTTCCACGTTGTCGCTTCCATGTTGTCGCTTCCATGTTGTCGCTTCCACATTGTCGCTTCCACGTTGTCGCTTCCACGTTGTCGCTTCCACGTTGTCGCTTCGACATTGTCGCTTCCACGTTGTCGCTTCCACGTTGTCGCTTCGCGTTGTCGCTTCCAAGTTGTCGCTTCCAAGTTGTCGCTTCCAAGTTGTCGCTTCCACGTTGTTCCACCGTTATGAAGAACATGGCAGCCAGCCATGTTTACGAAGTTCGCTTGGTTGTACTAGTACTAGTACTAGTATTAGTATTAGTACTATTATGATTATCATTATTATTTGTTAAATAGAGGTAAAGTGATGGAATTGCTACGACAAATGGATCCACTTGGTACTGTGCGTAGGAAACGACATAGACTACAGCGCAGAGTTTACCGAAACAAGGGACCAAACTATGTGTGGCATGTTGATGGCTGTGACAAATTATGCCCGTATGGATTTGAGATTCACGGTTGCATTGACGGGTAAGTTCGCCTAACCTATAGGTATACATATGTACCAGATATCCATTTTTTCCTCCTTCCCTGTAAACTACAGTACGTTATTGGGTGTTTAAATATCGGAAGAAAAAAGTTATCGATTTGTTATTTATTCTTTGTGTGATTCGCTTTTGATCATACGGCCGTTTTTACCGTTGCCTTGGGTTGCCCGTCCCCATGGAATAGCTGATGAAATAAATTTTGTGTTATTTCATTGAACAAGAAACTTCAAGAATTTGATATACAGAAATTTTCCACATTACAGATACTCAAGGCATATTATGTGGCTTGAAGTGGGCTCAAGCAATAACGATCCTAAGATAGTATGTGGATAGTACATCAAGTGAGTTCAGCAAATTGGTGGTAAGTTGTAAATGACACCACAACTGACCGTATTTACTGAGTAGATCGGTTTTCAATTTCGTGCATCGAGAATCTCTCTTCAAATTGGTAGATACATAGTGAAGAAAGTAGTATCTTGCATGGAATTAACAGTATACCAATTGACAAGCTGGTGTACATCTATAACACCTCGTTTCACCAAACTATCTGGTTAGTTATGTATACCGATTGTACGCCAATGTAAGACTTTAATGACTATATGACTTTAGTCGAAAATTGGTAACGAACTATATAGTATCATTAAATAATGTGACTGCGCATGTACTCTTTTTAGGGTGTCCGAGAGTAGTAAGGACCGATCCTGATATGGAAAATGTGCTGCTGGCTTCAGTGCAGTGTACACTCAGGAGGGACGGTCTGGATGAGTTAGCAGGAACTGCGTCGCACAGACATGGAAAATCCGTATTCAATCAGGTACCATAACACACGAGTGGTCTCAAACATGTTGTTTATGTATTTGTTATTAATTGTTTAATTAATTAACTTATTTATTAATTTATTAATTTATTTAATTATCTATTGAATAAATTTATTGAATAAATTTGCCCCACTACAGTGAAAATATTTTGAATCAAAAAAAACATATATAGAGAGAGAACAGAGGTAACACAGGGAGTCAACAAATGAAATAGTAACGGACCTACAATGAAGCGGTGGTTTGACAAAATATCAAAGTTTTTCTTTGTCTTGTGATGTTGCAGCCCTAGGCACTCCTCTGAGCCTCAGTTCAATTGCTACAAATCTTTCAGGTTAAAGTAGCAGTAGTTGCTTATTTGTAATGACTTGAGCGAGCTGACTTCATATTACTGACAACCTTCTGAGGCAAAGTCATTGGGTAGAACTACATCTACATCTATACTACACAATCAGTCATTACTGAATTGGTTATTTCTTCCAGCGAATTGAGGCATGGTGGTCCCATTATAAACGGAGCAGATCCGAATGGTGGATACTACAGAGATACTACAGAGAGTGCACTCTTTTGGTCATAGCTGCGAAATGTGGGGCTTGCAGTGCAATTATTGAAGTGCTATACAACTTTGCAAGTAACTATTTGTACTGATTGTGATGTTTTTAAATAACTATAGGAACTGTCAGAATTTGGCGCACTGGATATAGGAAGTGAAAATCACTTGTGAGTCTACTTGTAGCAATCAGTTTTAGTTTATCTTAAGCAGCAATCTTTTTTTTAGCATTTTTTCGGGACTTAACAAGAGATACAGTGAACTCAAAAAGTTTAGTAATTTTGTTCCTCTGTAATCATTTTTTCTTTCCTAGGCGGAAATCTGAATTCTTGGCATTACACTTAATTTCAAAATTGCTATCGAATATTGTCCATAGGCAGCATGCTACACGAAATTTAAGTCAAAAACAAGACCCCTTTGGGATTTTTTTTTTCTGTCATTTTCTATGGTGGTATTTTTTTCATCTCGCATGTATGTCAACTAGTAATTTACGGATGGTGAAACTTGTATTGTTTATTTTGTACAACCCTCTTATTTTCTTCCTTATTTTTAGGAAGTGCTTGCGTTTCTGTTTTATGGATCTTTTGCAAGAAGATCTCGACAGAGTTGTAACTAACTGGAATAATCACACTATTAGGGCAACACGCAGTGCCGAGTGCCCACATGGGATACCCAATATCTTGTATCTTCTTGCAGGAGAAAATGGTAATGGTGCATGGCATGATTTGTGATTTACAAAAATTAATGCCGGTTTCTTCCCCGCTCTTCAAGGAATGATTTTTGCACTCATTAGCAACGTTTCCTTTCAAAGGAAAAACGAGCAAAAAAAATAATAGTATAAGAACAAGAATGTCATGAAATCTGAACAGCAGATTTGTAAGGGAGCTATAGCCATTTTTGCCATGTCCTTTTACTACTTGTAAGTGAATGCGTGTTCTCCTTTTTTAAGGTGTTCGTGATTACAAATGCACTGTTTCTGAAGAAGATATAACCTGGCCGCTGTCAATGTGTACGCTGGCAACGAGCAAAACCGGACACGACTATGTAGATGAAGACTTGAAAAGAATTTTAAGACGCCAACCAACTGGGAGGAGGCTATTCAAACGTACTTCCACCTGCTTGATTCTTTCTAGACTAAGCAGACTACCCCCTCTTACAGAGGAGTAATTTTGAAGTTCTACACGTCTTTTTCTGACCATGAGCTTTATTATAACCCTCAAAGCGCCTGTTCATATTTCTTGAAAACGGCACAACGTGACACTGTACAAAGACAAAACTAGATTTGTTGTTATCAGACGTACAACGAAAAGAGTAACACTATTACTATTTGTTTCTTTGCACCATATATGGCAATGGTAGTTAGTAGGAATCCTACAGAATCCTGAGGAATCCTACAGGGTTCCTACGTCACCTTCCTACAGAAAGGCATGGCTGCTAAGCCTTTTGTTCTTGCATCAATCGCATCAATCTAGCGAGCTGAACGTTTTGTGTGTATGGGATTCTAGTGACCTAACACTATGGAAGCTTATACTCAGGGTGAAGAGGCAATGTTGGCTTCTGCTGGCAATGAACCTGAGGTATGTAACATTTGTTGAAATTTAGCTTCTTTAAAGCTTAGTCGTGTTGCAGCCTACCTTTAAGCTTACGTCACTTTCATGCACTGTTCGCGAAAGCTCAGCGAAGTCCAAGGGTAAAGTTTATTGACTCTATATTGTCATTCTCCGTTCGTTGTGTTGGACCTTTAACGCGGGTTCCTTGTAAGTCGACAAACATATTGATTCATGTAAATTTACTGTGAGTTTGAGCCAAGCTTATATACTAGCCTTATGTTCTCCATTCCTCCTTTTGCATAACAAACGACTGACCGGGGATTCCGGTCTTTCCGTCGTATGGTCAGATCTTTCCGAGTCAGAACTTTCCACAGTTTTGTCACATACATCGGAGTTCACAAGAAAATCAGATCGTTCTGGGCACCAAAAATTGAGAGCATTACATGTATGCTCACATATTGCTCACCCATAGTGGTATTTCCCCATAGTGTGTGAATTTATGATAATTCTTATGGGTTGCATTGTCGATTTAGGCCCTAGTTATATGGTCTTGGGTACCCGAGACAGCCCTTCCCCCTTAGGCAACTTTATCAAGCATTTATATGTGAAACCGTAGTCTCTGTAGGTCGAGTCAAAGTAGTCCCTGCATGATTATTCATAACCTTCATTGTGTAATCAGACGTACAGATATTCCCCTTTCTTTGAGTTTCCCGCGGTCATTCACTCGCAGTGGGTTTTGCCGAGTCAATTTTGACCTCTTTGACACGAATTCCTGCTTCAAATCCTAAATTCAGGCATTACGTGACACTCGACACTTCACGATTTGTCCCGGTTAGGCGAGTCAAAGCGTTTATATGAAGAGAAGTTGCCCCGCTTGCCAGGGTTACCCTACCCGGTGAGGTGAGAAAACTCGCCCACTCGAGTTGTCTCGCCCCCCGAGATGGGTTTGCAAACCTAATGTAAACGGTCTGGTTGATTTTGCAAAGAAATAAGCTTAAAGTTACCTCGTCCAGGGTAACTCGGAAGGAGGGTTGTCTCGGGTACCCGAGACCATGTAAATGGGGCCTTAGGGCCCAGTTATATGGTCTCGGGTACCCGAGACAACCCTCCCCCTCGAGACATCTTTACGTAGCGTTTATATGAATATTTGTGACTGGTAGAAGTCTCCCCTCTTCTGGAGACATCGAGCGGCCAGGTTACATATTCGACAACGAAGGGAAGTAGCTATCAACATTACGTTTCTACTTTCAAGTCTGACCGCAGCATTGTTGATGGTTGTTGATATTTTCATGGCGCTACTTTTGCAATTAAAGACCCAACAGGAAGCGCTGATAGCTCAAACCACATTGAGACAGAATGAATTTGTCTGCCGTGCCAAACGAAAACGTACTGCACCAAGAAAGGGTTGAGGATATTGGCAGAAACCAGGGAGGACGGATCAGTGGTGGATAAACATGTGGCAGGGTCAACTTGTAGAGGAGGATTGGGAAGCAAATTTGCGAATGAGTAGGCAGGTTTTTATGAAACTTGTTGAAGAACTTAGGCCTTACATATCACCGGATGCAAGATCGCCCAATCAAACTGCTCTTTCGGCTGAGAAAAAGTTAGCTTTGACTCTATATTTTTTAAAAAATATGGGCTCCCTTAGTATGACAGCTAACGCCTTTGGTGTAGCCAGGTCCACAGTCTCAGTTATTGTAAGTCGGGTCTGCAGAGCTTTAACCTTTTATGTTGGGCCAAATTATATTAGCCTGCCTAAAACCGAAGAAGAAATGAGAGAACTTGTTGTTACGTTTGAGGCAAGACATGGTTTTCCCCAAGCGATTTGTTTGTGTGGACGGAACACATATTCCTATTCAACAACCTTTAGAAAATTCTCATGATTTTTACTCGTACAAAATGAAGTACACTCTTAATGTGCAATGAATCTGTGATTTTGAAGGAAAGTTCATTGATGTAGACTGTAGGTGGCCAGGAAGTGTACTCGACGCTAAAGTTTTCAGTAACTCTCGCATAAATTCCATGTTTAGAGATGGCACACTTCCCCTACTGCACAGATCACTTCTTCCAGGTGTTGACAAGGTTCCGGTTTTGCTACTTGGAGATCCTGCGTACACTTTACTCCCTCACCTGATGAAGGAGTTCACAACCTGCATAATAAATGAGCAAGTTATGTTTAACGATTTACTTAGATCGTCAAGAAATCCTATAGAATGTGCTTACGGTCGTTTAAAGGAAAGATGGCAGATCCTGAATAAACCAATTGACCTGAAGCAGGTTCAAATCTCGGCCGGACCAACACTCAGGGTCTTTAAATAACTGAGGAGAAAGTGCTGCCTTTGTAATCACATCTGCAAAAGGTTAGACTTTCAAGTCTTCTCGGATAAGGACGATAAACCGTAGGCCCCGTCTCACAGTACTGGTGTGGGACGTTAAAGAACCCACGCACTGTTCGGAAAGAGTAGGGGACGATGTCCCCGGT
>Ga0126343_10001791_pt1 | contig 10471 bp, 9 predicted proteins | sample Cyp2metagenome_FD_92531 | JGI IMG/M metagenome (GOLD analysis project Ga0126343, IMG submission 92531) | Coral microbial communities from Lord Howe Island, Old Settlement Bay, Australia - Cyphastrea 2 metagenome | ecosystem: Host-associated > Invertebrates > Cnidaria > Coral ... | reverse complement strand
TTTCTCATAAAACTTTCTCATAAAACTTTCTCATAAAACTTTCTCATAAAACTTTCTAATAAAACTTTCTCAGAACTTTTTCATCTGATCCATAAAATTTGTTCATAACTTTCAGTATGTTTTAACCATTAACTGTTCATAATCGTTTTTTTTTTTTAAATAATTTTGACCAGAACAAAATCATCAGGCTCTATCAGGATGAAGTGATCGACATTATGCGGAATGGAGGAACAAAGATCAATGCACATGACAAGTGTTGTGTCGTTATTTTAGCATTTTTTCTATGAATGTAAAGCATATACAAGAATCTTTTCGTTTGTCGTTGGTTTTTGATGTTTCCAAAGCTTTGTGTATAACCATATGTATTATTTGTTTTTTTTAATATATGTTTTGGTTTTAGGAAAAAACTAAAACTGAGGTGTCTCACTCACCAGAAAGATTGTCGACGTGTACCACAATCCGATCCGGGACTTGATGTGATCTCCTTACTGATCGCAGGGTCGCCTTGCATAGTTACCTGACTTATGTATATATGTTTTTTTTTAATATTCTTTTATTCTTTTAGTATGTTCTAACTTATTCTAGACATTAACCAAAAGCTAAGGACTATTCATTTTTCGGAAAACGTTTGCGGCAAAGCGGACCAACGTTTATCTTTCTGATGGTCTTGTGACTTGTGCGTTTTATATGTATTTTTTTTGTATATATTGATATATTGTTTGTTAGTTAGGTGGGTTAACATCAATACTATACTATTTTTGGACACAACTTTGTGGATAACTAAGGATTATGATGGTGCTCACATATCAACCATGCCTGTTCATCCACGAGAATGTATTGGCATTTCCAGTATCATTTCTTGAGTCGATGCTTCAGCCACTCTACAGTCTGGAACATATCGAATTAGATCCTGTTCTTTTTGGGATACCAGCTGCCCGACGACGTCGCTACTCGATCTGCAGATTGGTGAGGAGGCTGCAGAAACTAGGCATGATTGATATGTATTGAAATGAACTGAGTTTTTATTTTTGGTATGTTATGTGTTGTTGATTTTGGATTATGATTGATAATTATGTTTCTTTTTGCATTATATGTGTTGGTGTCAGGATGTTCAAACCCGTGCATGAAATATGCAACGCACTTACCATCGAATTTTCAGAGTTGTCATTGCGATGCACTGACTATTTGTTGGTTACAACTGTCGATATTTTGGAGAAAATGAAGACGCTGACTAGTTCACAGCTACGAAGTTTGAACTCGTTCAAAGAGTTGGCTTCAAACTCCAACATCTACGACTTGTCGCAGAACGTGGCGAAGCGGCGTCGCGTTGCAAACAACATTATGTTTACATTGACCAAAAGTTGTTCATCCATTTGGGCAAACCGGGAAGGACGTTGCTTTTGTGTTTAGGTTGAATTTATTATGATTTTTTACATATGTATGGGTGATATTTGTTTGGTTGTTTTGTTTGTTTGTGTTTGTTGTGTATGTGATGTGTGTTTGTTTTGTTTGTTTGTTTGTTTGTTTGTTTGTGTGTTGGTTGGTTTGGTTTGTTTGTTCATTTGTTTGTTTGTTCCTTTTGCTTGTTTGTTTTGCAGTTTTGCATTTTTTTATTTTCATGTTGTTAAATAAATTCATACCAGGGGGAGGCGAACTCATGCTACTTCATGGGTTCCCTACAACATTGTGGGCGGCACAATGTCTGAACGTGACGCCATACAATATTGCTAATCTCAGAACCTTGGTTAGTAATTATGTTATTTTGTTTTGTTGATTTTTTTATTGTTTGCTGCACAAAATACAAATATACAAAATATACAAACTAGTTGCTTCCCACATCATATTTTGGAAAAAATGTCGTTAGTTAGCTGAGGTCACAACGTCATGGCCAAGATCACCGGTGATTCAATGGTCGTTCCGTGTGTAGGGCTGGTTTTGTTAGCGGGACTTTGCAGTAACGTTTTGCAAAAGAACTAAATTTCCAAAATACATATACGTGCAGGACGGCAGTACGGCAGGATGGAAAAACATAACGCTAGTGTCAGTGTTAGTGATGTTGATCCGTTTCTTGATCCAACACAATAAATCATGTGCAACATATGATGACCATGTGCAATAATTATACAACGTACGACATGTTATAAATTGGCTATAGATTTGTTTTGCAGCATTTTGCTCTGAGCCATATTCACAAACTAAAAGAACATAGCAAACAAACAAAATGCAAACAAATACACAACATAACTTTTGTTTGAATATATTTTGCTTGCGTGTACTGTCGTGAACCCGAGCGTGTTCACAAACAATGGACACGATTTCAACCTAGCTGCGAGACAAACATTTTGTGTTTTGCATATAGTTTGCTTGCGTGTGCTGTCGTGAACCGGCACGTGTTCACAAACAATGGACGCGCGCAGCGACGGACAAGGAACAGACGATCCCAATGTTGTGAAAGTTTGGTGCCTAATCTTATGTGCGAGCGTATTGTTTATTTTTTTAAGTTCAAAAATTAACCATGCAAACTGAATGAAAGCTATTCAAAAATTAGCCCAAAACATGAGGTGTATATGGCATGAAGACTATTCACCGATGAGCGAATCCATCCAGAACGGCAGGAAATTCAAATGTCGAAGTTGCTACAATTCAGAGCGCTTTTGCCAAAAGAAGTTCAAGCAAGACAACAAGTCTCATGAGTGGCAGGGGATGACACTTGAGCAAAAGCGTGAATGCATTCTCGAGAACCGAAGCACTGGTCAACAAGGATCAAAACGTGAGTACAAGGTGAAGGAAGAGACAAATGTGAAAGATTCAGTGAAAACAGGTGCGCAAATTCCTTTCTTGAACAAACTTGAGTTGCTTGGCAGTTTGCGGTTAAAGTGCGGGTGTAGGGTCAACCACAAGCTAATTTCATTGGTGTGTCGATAATGCATTACACCTAATTCTTCACGAATTTGGTACTCGAATAACATGTGCATAATCTTAGACTAACATCTCGTGTCAATCAGGTTTGGCAACCTATGTCGACAAAGATGGGGGCTTACTGATCAAGAGGTTGATGATCGATGGAACACAGGTTTGGCCGACGTCAATGTTCCCAAGGGTACAGACGAGGAGGGATGGACAACAATGGCAAAGTATGCTTTGCACTCGTTGGAGAGTTCTCGTGAACTTTCTCATGGGCGACATATTTCGAAATCCGATCAGGTTGAAGCAGAACCACATCAACTGAGGAATATCGCTGGCAGTAACTTGGAACTACTAAGTTCAAACTTTACACTGTACACATGTTGCTTTGTTGTTATTTACATTGTTTTCTGACTAGTTTGTTTATATAACACGTATGTCTTAACATCGTTCAACTTATCAAGTGTTTTTCTTGCTGATATTCCAACTAAGATCTACTTCAACATGGTCAACTTCAGTCGGACACTGGCGTTTTTGATGTGGGAGCTCTTCCTAACCTTCCAGGGTTGACAGCGTTGGCGCGAAAACCCAAGGCCAAAGCCAAACCGAAAGGCAAAGGAAAAGCAAAGGCTAGAGCGATGAAGGACAGCAACAACCAACAACAAATTGTTTAGGAGTTTCAGTTTCAATTGTTGAACCTTATTCGAAGCAACATGGTTTTCAATACTAGCTTCGTTATTTTTGATGTTAAACCGTTAAACATTGTTCGATATGTTATGGAGGATATGCGCCATGACGATGACGATATCCAGAGTGTTCACAGCGTGATCGTGCAGAAAGGCAAGAATGGTGAATTTCCTGGAGGACAACAACCGAGCGAAGCACTTCGCAGGGCGATTGGGCTTGTGCACCAGACTGAGACCAAGGAGAAATGGGTTACCAACTTGAGCTTTAGTCTTAAGGACATGCGATGTTCCAAATGCAATATAACATGAAAAACAAAATATCAACAACTAGTTAACTGTCTGAACATGGCATGTCCTTAGGTTCTTAGTAATTAGTGCGTAACATATGTTTTGATTTTTAAATTATGGTTTGGTGGGGTGAGATGAAGATTCATTTTAAAACTATTGTTAATTTGTTTGTAGTTTGTAACACGATGTGCTGTTTCCAAATCAATAAGCTTATAACAACATGTTAACATAGATATTGTTATATATGATTCTCTTGTTTGATTTGTATCAGATTGCACAAGGTCAAGATTGGTGTTCAGTTGCTTCAAGAGACTCATTTGGCACTGGTTGCAGCATCTGATTTCGATACCCATGTACTGTTGCGAGAGATTCTTGACCTGCACACAGTAAAATGTTAATTTTCTGTTTTGTTCTCAAAGTTTTCGAACAATTTTGCTTTAAACTTTAAACAATGTATGTTTTCAACAACCAGCTGACGCTGAAGTATCATTTGCAAGGATGATGCCCGACGCAAAGTCCAAAGTCATTAACATGCTCTCCATGCTTCCTCCCTTGCTTGAGTCAGACATTGCTGGCGAGGGCGATGATCGCGAACATCACGAATGGTTGGGGAGTTTTCTAGAGGAAATCATGAACAAGAGGGAATGCCTTAGTCCTCGTTCGAAACAGCTCTCTTCGAAGGTACATTGTTTTTGAAAAACGCAACGTTATCTAAAATATTTTGTAAAGACATACGCTACAACATACTATATACGTAAGTAAACGTGCATATAGATAGATTTGTTTTAACACGTGCATAATACATAGTACATACTATAGTACATGATAGTACATGTATATTACTACACACCATACGACAGTACCCACCTCATCACCCACGACATCAGACTTCAAAAATGTCAGACCATTTGCTTAATTTATGTGGTGAACACATATTTCCTTCTTTCCACATTAGCAAAGGAGCTTGCATTTTTCCTAATAGTTTCTGATGATAAAAAACCGTCAGGTGTTTGGTACCGACGTGCTTGCAGCTGAAGACGTGATGACAACATTTGATGCATCTATGAAGTCTTTGCATCAAGCATGCAAGAAGGCGACAAATTCGTTGGTTAAACACACAAACCGTATCAAGCAAGAGAACAGCAAGAAGTCAGTGAAGAAACAACAGCAAGAGGAAAAGAATCGACGAGAACAGTTGCAAGACATGACGATTCATCCCGATGAATTCGACTTTGAAACTGGACCAGTAGTTCGAGGGTGGCTTCTACACAAAGACTTTCTTCAAGGTGAATCATCTTCGCAGATTGTGCGGGTGTCATGTCGGACTGACAAGTCTTCCTTGGTACCTGGTGAAGAACGCCTGGACTTGTGTCATTCTGAGTGCATTATCTTTGATGACGATGATGTTCCCGATTTCTTTCAAAAAGTGATGCAGGAAATCCTTCCTGAAGCTGAGAAAATTTGTCCCAATGACACAGGAGCATACGCAAAGCTACAAAAACGAATTGGCTTTCCAGACTTTCAAGACATTCTCAACACAAGCATGGGGAGCCACATGGAGCACTTCTCTTGGGCTTTGTCAAAGTATCTGAGAAACGCATCACACAGAACGAAGCACTTGGATAAGTTTCTTTTGTTTTGCTTTAGCAAGTTTTTTTTGATTTGATGTTTTTCAACAAAGACAAATCAAGAAAACAAACCCAAACCGAAACTTTATTGGTTTTGCGTTTGCATCACATCAAGATTTTGTGCTGAGTTTTTCCAAACCACAAGCCCCATCATTTGCATTAGTTAGGGTTTATCGTTTTTTTTTCTCATATGTTTGCTTTGCAAACGTAATAAGCCAAATACAAACTTTCGACTAAGGATCTTTGAGATGGTGGTTGTTCCTGGTGGTATGCAGAGCACTTTCGTTGGACCTACGGACTTTTTGTTTCCACGTTTCCAACTTGCACTACAGGGAGATCGCTTTGTGGTGGCAGTTCACATTGAAAAGTTGGCTGTTCTGTACACCAAGGTCATGAAAAAGCATCCCGTTGACATTCTCGATTTCATTGAGTTTGTTCAGCAGCAAAGTTCATCTGTGCTTCGCCAAGCTGATGCTGTGTGGGCTTCATTGCGTCCGGGTTCAGCTATGATTCTTCCGCCTGGATGGTTTGTTTCAGAAGGTCCTTTGGTTTCACTAACTATGTTTGTAATTACCTTTACTTTGACCCAAGTGATATGCTTTAAGTTTTCTCACTATAAGATAATATATATATATATACACAGTAATATACAACACAACAAATATAGTAGATATAACGATATATATATATAATAACATGGCTATTGTTATTCATTTACAAGTATGTTTTCTTTATGTTTCTTTTTTATCACACTCTCAAACACAAGGCAATCCTGATCATGGAGTGTCAGTGTATGCACAATGCGTTTGCGGGTCAGAAAGCCAAATTCGTGGTTTCGAGGTGGACTTGAAGGATTTTTGGTTGAATCTCACCACCACCAACAAGCTCCTAGCACCAATTACCAGCTCTATCACACATGGTTTCAACTTGCGAGAAAGGCTGTTAATGTCGAATGAAGGACACCAACTGATAGTGAAACCAATGCAGGAAGAAGCAAAAAAGAACAAAACACGAGAACACATTGACAACAAAGAACGCAAGGATCATGATAAAAGCAGGAGACAAGCTGGCGATGCTGGCGATGGTGTTGGTGAGATCAACGCAAATGACAAAACCAATGATCAACCAATGCAATCAAATGAGAAGCACGACAAAGACGAAGAGCAAATGGAACCACAAGCAAAGGAACAAAGCGACATGGATGATCTTGAGAGCAACATGCATGGAGCACTGACACAAGATCAGAAACAACATTGCAATATGGATGATCTCAGTGATGACAAGCAGGAGAGCACCTTAGCAGCAAAGCCCGAAGTGACAACAACACTGCAGCCACCTCAGAATGGAGCACACAGCAGCAAGCGCAATGGGATCTTGCTAGCAATTGAAGACATAAAACCAGAAGCAGCAGCAGCAACCTCAGCCATTGAAGTTTCAACAGCAGCAACAAATGCAGCTGACATGGAACAGCCATCAGCTGAGACATCAGTTCCACATGCAGCTGAAATGGAACTCGTCCAAACCGACCAACATGATGAAAAGCAACAAGCAGCTGAGGCAGACATTCAACAGAATGAACAACCATCAGTTGAGACAGCCATCCAGCAGAAGGAAACTTTAGCACCGGCATCAACCACTGAAGATTCAACAGACTCTCAGCCATCTCACAACAAAGATGGCAACCTACAACCAACAGAAGGCAAACATGTTGAAGCACAAAACACATCCGCTCATGCTGCAGAACCACATGACAGCACAATGTCTTGGCAAGCAGCAGATGCAGCAGTTGGTTGTCGACACAATGATGTCATTGATACACCAACACCAGCTCCGCCGCATGGGGAAACATGCAAGCATGAGACACATCCAGCAGCTACAGCAGGTGATGAGAATCAGGTTGAAAGCAAAGCAGATGCAGCGCCAGCAACTCCTGCAGCAACCACCGCTGAGGCATTGAGTGAACCAGCACAGAGCAGCAATGCTAACATCCCTGAGGTTTTGACAAGCAGACCAACTCCAGAAGCAAAAGCCACAGCAAAGCACGCGAAAAAAACCAAAAACGCTTTGCCTGGACCATCCTTGCCTCTTGACAGCCATCCTGACAACGTTCGGAAGTATGTCAATACATATTTCAAGTCGCCAGTTCCCGAGGCCATTTGGTTTGAAAACATGTTATTTCACCTGCCTAATACTGCCTACAATAATGTTTATGTATTTTACTTGGTTCTTAGTTCTTTGGGCCAAGCGGTTTAGTATGGTGAAAACACCAAATTCTAATTGTTTGTTTGTCTGTCTGTATGTTTGTTTGTTTAGGTTGTTTGTTTGTTATTACATATGTGATCGCAAACACACTGGCAAGGCATCTACACTATCTGCACCAAGCCGAGAAGTACCTGAGGATGCACCGATGATTGTTAGTGATGATGACAATGGCGCGGCCGAGGACAGGTGAAAAAAACACTGCGCACAGTACACGGTACATTCAAATGAGAAAGTTTTCTGTTTCAATGAATTTATATGTTTGGCTGAGTGTTCTTTATACATTTGAATTTGGAGCATTTATAAATTAACACTTAAACAATACCACTTTGTGCTCGGTTGTATGTCATGAGCCGGTGCGTCCTGTTACAGGATGTGCCAATGGAAACGAAGGATGATGAACTTTCAACAAAAATGGAACCTTGGATTTGGTTTGACAGTTCATACTATAATATATAATATGATATATATATATGCATTATTTTACTACATATATACTATATATTATATACTACTAAGTATATATATATAGTGTTTCCTGTTTACAAAATTACATACCAGGTATATTAAATATACGATAATATATGTATATACATACTGAATATACTATATGTATAATGCAGTGTAGACTAGATATTTATACTATATAATATACACACACACTTTTCTAAATAAACTTTATGTATTGTTGTATATATATATAGTATAGACATCTTATAGTTACTTTATGTACATTATATTTAGTAGATACACTATACATATTGTACCATATACTAACTTAATATTAGATTGACTTAATATGCACTGTATACTGTATACTAATATTATATACTATGATTCATTGTTTTAATATTATTCTTTGTTTAGATTACATATTATATCATATTATATACTGGCCTATGTTGATGTCGACGTCTGATTCCTAATCACCAGACGATATTTATCAATAAATCAATCTCTACCCGTCGTGCTCAGGAAATGGATTCTTCGCATACAGGTGAGATTCCTAGCGTGGATTTGGTTCGCATCAACAAGGAGAATCAGCCACCAACCAGTGACAGGAAACGCATTGGAGATGAAGACCGTCCTCCGACACCTAATCGTTCCTCAAAACGTGCCAGAACAAGACATGTGTTGGAGCAGCAAGAAGATCTTACGCAAAGGGACTACACAACACGGGGGCCAATCCGCCGCATGCGTGGCAAAGCTTCCGTGGATGGAGCATCCTTTACACCTCTTTCACCACCAGGTGATGCATCAGTTCCTTGACCTAACTTATTGACACTTGACACGATCAAATCAACAATCTAGAAATATTTGGATTTATTTGAGGTAAAGGCGTAGTAGCAGTTTAACTTTTCAACAAATGAGTGATTATTCAAATTCAAATCTTACTATGGATTTGTTTGTTAAATTTCAACATTACATTTCGACCAAGCATTTTGTATTTGCGTTGTTTGTAATCCTGAACCACCTACACCATCCACCAGCACCACCATCGGAACACAACAAACCTGATCATATGAGGCGGCACGTCCCAAACGCGCGGCAAGCAAGGAAGACAAGGTGATCGCCGCAGTAGCCAAACTACAAGCCGAAACCAAGAAGTTGTTCAAGGACGATCCTCATTTGGCTGAACTGAAAAAGGCTAGATGATAGACATTGCAACTGATTTTTGCTTTTGAAGTTCTAACAAATGGCCACAACAAAGCAAAACAAATGTATATGCCATATCTTTAGACTTTCAAAAGGCTCAACTGACCAAACTGACCAACCACCAAACTCTTTATTTTTCAAAGTTTTTTTAACGATTCAAGTTGGTTAAATTTAACATTTTGTGTTCACCATCCTTACTTACCATCATTATATTTCTATTTGTCTCAGCCATGGTCTTCACCACCATCATCATCATCATCATCATCATCATCACTGACAATGCGCAGGCTTCTGAGAACAAACGTGCGCGTGGACGGGGTCGCGCACGAGGTCGCTGATGAATGAGGCCTAGTGAGACCACTATGGAAATTTCAAAGCCTAAAGGCCACCATACAGGCCCTGAATCCTGACCCTGAGGGTTTTGTCGGGATTTCAATCTTACTTGCATTTACTTTCTAGATAGGCTGGTGTTGCGAGTGACCGTCCATGAACGTGCTAACTAACTTGCTAACCATGACTTGGCTTCGAATCAGCATTTCAAAGTTGATCAGTCAATCCGTTTGTTTGTATGAAAACCACACATGGTGTTTAACTGTTATTGATTACATTGGTTTCGTTTCATTGGATAATGATAAGTATGTTTTTTCTTTTACCCGAATCGCGTGTCTTCCAACACTAGAAGAGTCTTGAAAGGCCAACACTCATAGAAGTGTTGCTCTGAACTCTGAGCTGCGTCATTGTGGTTTTGACGCACATGCGGATTGCAATATGCAATCGCATAATTTGACTACATAACAGACAGACCAACACACACACAAACACGTGCGTGAGTGAGGGCAAAGGTGATCAAAAACAAACTTGTATGCTCATGGGATTCGCACAATGATGATGGTATGAAATTGATTATGACGGTGATGACGATGATGATAGTGATTATGATGATGATAATGATGATGATTATCATGATGTACAATTTAATCTAAGGTATGATGTATGATGAATATGATGGTGATAATGATAGTGATGGTGGTTGTGATGATGATGATGATG
>Ga0126343_10001790_pt1 | contig 10477 bp, 2 predicted proteins | sample Cyp2metagenome_FD_92531 | JGI IMG/M metagenome (GOLD analysis project Ga0126343, IMG submission 92531) | Coral microbial communities from Lord Howe Island, Old Settlement Bay, Australia - Cyphastrea 2 metagenome | ecosystem: Host-associated > Invertebrates > Cnidaria > Coral ... | reverse complement strand
ATCTGGAACAATGATAAGTTCATTTCCTTCAACCAAGTCTACAAATGGTTCTATGATAATTTCATACAGCCAGCGCAAAGCTCCGTATTTGCGATGGAAAGACTGTGGCATTTTCTGGTTGGCCTTCTCGTCGTCTCTGCATGTAACTCTGGTTTGCCTCAGGACATCCAGTGAACGGTCCTCGCAGCGACCAGCAGCGTCGATTTCAATTTCTTTGAAGATGTGGTTGTTTAATGATTGGACAAATTCCTTAGCATTCGTTCCTCTCTCAGTTTCAATTTCTTCAGCCCGGTAAAGGACTTCATTGTTTTCAAGTAGCAACCACCTATGTAGCATATTCTCGTCAAGCGCTAAAAACAGCGTATTAGGCTGAAGATTAAGCGCGCCGTTTTCGTGGACATCAGGTTCAGGAATGTTTCCTTGAAGCCCATACTGTGAAGTCATCAAATCCATCAATGCCTGCGCTCGCCCTTCCTCGGCAGTAAGGAGTCCGTCGATCCACTTCCCTTGCTTTACCAAGACCCTCCATGAACCGATGTACGCACACTGACAGTTATCTTGAAAATTTATTTTCCAGTCATCTTTAGACTGGAAACAAGCTTTCACATCCTTGAATATTTGAACACTCGATTGGAAACAGTTGAAAGCTTCAGGTAAGTTCGCAAGTTGTTCATAAACGTTACCGAAGGCATAGTAGGCATTTCCTTGTTCCACCTTACTTCCTACTTCCTCAGCGATGTTAAGGCGCAATTCTTGATAGCGAATAGCCCGTTGAAAGTCACCAAGACCGAGGTAGGCTTCACCGAGGCTTCCATAAACAATCCCCTCGTTTTCTCTGTCCTCGGTATTTTTTGCTATGTCAAGAAACTTTTCAAAACACTCTATGGCTTGTTTGAATTCTCCCAGACTGTGATAAGCGACGCCCATGTTGTGATACGCATGTCCTTGTTCAGTTATGTTCTCAATTACCTCAGCAATACAAAGCTGTCTTTGGTGGTTGTCCACTGCGCTTTCAAGTTCACCAAGGCTTTGGTATGCTGTTCCGATAAGTCCATACGCGCTCCCTTCACCAGATAAATCTCTTACTTCTGTCGCAACATGAAGAAGCAGGTTGTAATAAGAAAGAGCTTGCTCAGCATCACCAAGCACGAGGTAGGCATTGCCAAGCCTCTGATAAGCAGCGGCTTCTTCACTTTTGATTCCCTCTTCTTTGGAAATATTCAGGTTTAGAGTTCCATATTCAACAGTTTGCTTATAATCATTGAGACAGCTGTAGGCATCGCTCAAACTTCCATACGTCTTTGCTTCTAAGGACCTGTCTCCCAATTCTTTGGCGATATTCAGACTCAATCTGTGATATTGAACAGCTTGTTTGAAATCACGGAGGCCATAGTAAGCACTACCAAGGCAAGAATACACTTGTTGCTCTTCTTCTCTTCGTCCCATCTTATTGACAATAGACAGCTGTAACTGATAGTAATTTATGGCTTGCTCAACGTCGGAGAGATTGTGGTATGCAACGCCAAGATTTCCATAAGCTTTTCCTTCCCAATCGCTGTTTCCAATTTCTTTAGCAATGGACAAAAACTCTTCTCCATATTCTAAAGATTTTTGAAATTCCTCTTGGTAGCTGTAGACCAGCCCAAGATTGCCACATGCTAGCCCTTCCCCTGATCTGTCTCCTAATTCCCTTGCGATAACGAGGTGTTGCTTGAAATAATCCTCAGCTTCTTTAAATTTCCCTTGCGACAGGTAAGCTTGACCCAGACAGTTGCACGCGCGTCCTTCACTAGCCCTTTGTCCAAATTCTTTAGAGATACTCAGATTAAGCTTGAAGAAATCAATGGCTTGCTCCATATCGTTCATACAGAAATAAGCAGCACCAAGACTGCCATATGCACGGCCTTCTCCTGCCCGATCCTTCAGTTCCAGAGCTATGTTTAGGTGTTCTTTATGGCAGACTATGGCTTGATTGAAATCCCCAGACATCTGCAAAGCGATTCCAAGGTTGTCATAAGCTCTTCCTTCTCCGGCCTTGTACCCGATTCTCTTGTTAGCGCTGAGTTCCAGTTTGTAATAACCTATCATAAAATTCGTATCCTTGCCGCCTGGAAGACAGCTGAATCCAGTCACCTGAACATCGCTGCCACTTTCCACAGTTTCTTCAGCGCTACGATTGAACAATCGTTTGAAAGATTTTACGCCTTTCTTCAGTCCCTTCATACTGTACATCGAAAGATCCGGTTTAAAGTAAACCGTATCGTACTCATTTCCACCTATCATTCTTGATATGCTTCTATGGTAATCACCTTTGAAATCCATCAGTTTTTGTAAAGTCCAATCCTAAAACGAAATTCAGATAGGAAAATAGAAATTAAATGCTATATCTTCAACTGAAATACAGTTTACTACTGGACCAGAACTTATCACGTGACGTAATTAGTGCAACAACACTAACTCAGCGCTTTCCATTCACCCAAAACGTTCCGAAATTTAAGTAGGCGAAGAAACGGTATAGAAATGGTAAGTTTTAAGAAAAGCCGAAATCTATGAAGTTCCAAAATGCAAACTAAATTAAACTCTTTGGGAATAAATTGGAGTAGAACGGAAATCATTTGTGGAAGGATTTTCTCTTCAATTTTGGCGATAACTAGACAATTTTTCATTCGACCATGAAAAGGGTATAAATTTAGGAACAGAAAACAAATGGTTCGTAAATTTCCTGGGAAAAACTGGTGGTATAAACAGATCACACTGACACGGGTCTCGCAACTCGAATACGCAACTTTGAAACAGAAGCTCGCTTCTTGCAGCCCGCAAGTGGTTAATTAACAAATATACTGATATGAAAATCAAACTATCGTGAATACAGCCTGCGTAGCTGGCAAGATTTCTTTTGGCGAGGGAGTTACGGACAATTCTGACTGGTTGACAACTATAACCCTTGAAAACAATACATTTTATCATTATTATATGGCTAGCTCCGTGAGCGGCTAGATGAGCCGAACTTCGGCTACCCGAGTTAGGAGATTGGCCTCGTTGTCTTTCTGGGGGTTCATGGACCGATTCATGGACCTGGATTCCGTCTCGGTCTATAAGCAAGAGAAAAAGCTAATATAATTCAGACAATATCCAGCCAACTTGCTCTCACGCTTAGTGAACAACCCATATTTCCAAAGACCGAGGCCATTTGGAACCGACAGCGTGTCAATCTCTTTACGAAGGCTCATCGTGTAAAAATATTTCCAGTACGAATGCAAGCTTCTCATTCACTCTACGCAGAGCCAACAAACCAAAACCTTTTCTGCATCTTGACATATATAGCAAAACGATCTCACCAATCCCAGATTGCTTTGTGAGCGGGGTGATGCGTTGTTTTCCTCTTCTTTTCTCAGTTGACATAGTTCAATAAGAGACCTTTCCCGTAACTCGAGCATTGTCGTTTCTTCCTTGTCTATCTTGCGATGGTTAAGATACGAAAACAACTGACAATACAATGTAATGGTACATAACCAACCAAATAGAACATTTTAGCTTAAGCGGGTTGTTTCCCCACCACTGACCACTTGATGCTCTCTAGAGAATTCTGCTTTTTATCCGGCGTCTCAAAATTCATAATACACCCGACCATCTTAAGAATTCTCAAGAGTATCAATACATGTTCTGAACTGGGGTAACAAATCGCCCAAGCCAGAGAAGTTCATTGTATTTAGACAATAAGGTCTCGGCAGACCAGAGGGTAACTTGGTGGCGAAAACAGTTAGTGCTCGGCAGATCTTTTCCACTTGCACTTTTTACCTGTAGTAATAGTTGATAATACGTAATTTCGCACTTTGCATTGCATGCACGTTTGAGCAAGGTTATCTTAAATGAAGCATTTTCTTTTAGAGATTTTTTCTGTTGCATATGAAGGCAAGAAAAAAGATCTCCTCCCTAACTGATGCTTTGCGATCCAATTCTGCCGGCTTTAAAGTTCAAAAATGATATCTCCAGTACACATGAATATATGAAAGTATCTCTTCTAATAAGTCAAAGAGATCGAAAAAGATTTCGACTTGCAAAACAGAATCTCCCTTCGCGAATAAAAGGATACAGCTAGTCCGTCGTTACACCAAGTAACTGTCTCTTCGAACATATTCAGCTCAAAACAGGCTGTTGCTCCTAATGTTATGAACAAAGAGCAAATGGGTGAGTAACCTATGCGACCAGGCCTACTATGCGACAATGAGAACTACCAGCTATTGCGTTAAAGGGGTTTTAGTCATTAGAACTTCACTATGGCTGGGATCTCGCTTTTGTACTGTTGTTCTACAGTTCATCCATTGGGCAAAAAAAAAAAAATATGTGTGGATAACCGCACACAAATGCGAGTGCGATTAAATTAAGGATTTACATTGTGAGTGATACATGAAAATCTCCGGCTCAAAATTGCACGAGCTTTTCGGTGAGTGCAGTTTAAAAGAGTGTAAATCGTAAATGGCTCAAGCCGGTTTCATACGATTACTCATTTATTACATGAAGGAAAAACAGTTATAAACGCGCCTGTACTTTAAAATACGAACTGCAGTGAAAGTTAAAAATTAACGATAGTCTTGTCTGCCCTGAGCCAGCCACAGTAAAGTTATTTTCTCAGTCATGTAAATAATCAATAAATAACAATATTTAGAGAGGACGTCACATCAGCCTTGTCTGGTTTTCATGTGGGTCCTCTAGGTAAGGTGAGGTTAAGTCTGTATACGAGCCAAGTGGCTCATCAGGCGGAGTTTATCCCGGTTTCCGTAGCATGAAGCATTTCTACTCCTCCTGGATGGGAGGCCAGTCCATTGCAGGGTTACTCCAAGCATTAAGTTCGTCGGTACCCATTTATACTGGGTGGAGGGATCCACTGTGAGAGTTAAGTGTCTTGCCCAAGAACACAACACTATGTCCCCGGTCAGGGCTCGAACCCGGACCCCTCGATCCGGACACGAGCGTACTAACTATGAGGCCACCATTCCTCCTATGTGGGTCCTCTACCCTGGACGAATTGAAATTTGGAAATATTGGTTGTTGGGGAAGGCGAAAAACCGGAATACCCGAAACTCTCAGAGCAGCAAACCCGACCCCCAAATGGCACCGGGCCGGAATAAAACCAGGGCTACTTTGATGGGAGTCGAGCGCACTCACCACTGCGCCATCCCTGGTCCCCATGTAATATGTGCATGTAAATAATCTTATTTTACTGCCTGTCTATCTGTGCATATGGCATTTCAAGATATATAACAATATTAAGAAAAGTTATAATAGAAATGTCAATTTGTTAATGTATCATTATTCAGTTGATGTACTATAATTATACAGTGTTGAACTACCTAATGTATTTTTATCTACTTATTTTCTCTTTGTAAGTCTTAAATTTAGTATGCCAGCACATTACAAGTATTTTTTATTTTTATTTCTCGGGAATTCATGTGGTAGTGACCATCTCGAAAGCATTTGCTACTATGGTCACTACGCACCTTTCCTTTTTCCGTCAATATTTAAATCTTTGTTGTTTTTTTCTCCTTCTTATATTTTTAAGTTAACTGCAGTTACATGTAATGATATAAATAGCGCAAAATAAAAAATCTTGAACATTGAATCAAGGGTAACTTAACCTGTCCGCATGGCGTTCACAAACGTTGGTTGAAACGTTCTTGCACATTTTGCGTCCCTCAAAGCATCATCATAATTACCTGTGGTGAAATATGCGTTTTAATGAGCTTAGGATAAGAGAGTGTCACACTAGCATCTAAGCACTTAGCGTTAGGGTTTCTATTTTAGACAGAGAGCGGGTTACTTCCCTCTGTTGAAAATGCTCTTCTCAAACTCGTTGGCTGAATTCGTCGAGTTAAAATAAAGAAAATCATGACTGTGAAGGAGGTTTGGATACCCGGTTTTAATTAGCGTAGATTTAACTTGTCCGTTTACTCGTTAGTGTTTGTTTCCAAGGAGAAGATATATCAAATACTCGAGACAGTATTTCATCGGCTATCCAAACACCTCGAATTCCGTTAAAAATACTCCGCTGCACGCCGTATTTTCAACTCTCTTCTCGCTGTTCGTAAATCCCGATGAAACACTGTCCTTCGTGTTAAAAGAGTATGCTGCATTGTTTCCTTTGTTTCCCTTGGATGTGGTTGTTTGCTTTGTACAAGACGCGAGCTCGTCGACTATGGGGAATGCAGCATCTTGCTTACTGTGAGAGTTACTTATTTTTTGGTAGCATTTCAAAATTGCCACCTACTTACTACTAGCGTACACATAGTTTCTTGATGGGTTCTTCCGACATCAGTATTCCTTTAAAATATTTGTTTCTTGTACACAACTCCACAAGCTGCATTTCAAGCCTTTTTAAGAATAAACTGTGTATCAAAGTAGTTGATCCTAAAAGTACCGAATTGTTCTTGAAATTGAATGGGCTCAGGAGTAAGTAACTATGGTTATACAATGTTCACAAGTGCCTAGTAATGAGCACACCGTCAAACCAAAGAAGAGAATTTTTGCTACATCTTTAAAACAAAACCAGTGTTAGGTCTAAGGATTGTGGAGTACGAGCGCAGTAATCGTCCCCTAAGTTGATTTTGGTTCTTTAGCTGCCTATAACCTGTTATTGGCTACCTCAGAATCAGATGACAGCTGAGATTCTCACCTACTAGGGAATGCACAGTTGCCCTGTTTGTATACAACACTGCATTTAGGCGGTCGTCTTTGCACTTGACTTCAATTCCTTCAGTGTAGCAATCGATGGCCCTGACAAATTCGTTTTTCCGCAGTTCTTCGTCACCATCTTTATTGTGCCCGTCTGCTATTCCTTAAATAAAAAAAAGATCGGAACGTTTTGTCAGTCAAATAACAGTCTAAGGGATCGTAAGTCCTTGAGAGATCAAAAATGAGTAGCTTGTCAAGTGTAATCGCCTGGGTGAGGAAAAGGTAAGGTGAAGTCTGCATACGAGTCAAGTGGCCCATCAGTCCGGGGCTTATCCTAGTTTGTGTTGCAGAAGCGACAAGAGATATTTCTATTTCCCCCTGGATGAGATGCTGGTCTATCTCAGGGTTACCCCCCCAGCATTAAGTTTGCCGTTACCCATTTATACACCGGAGAGAGAGGCACTGCGAGAGAAAAGTGTCTTGCTCAAGAACACAACACAATGTTCCCGGTCAGGATTTGAACCCTGACCACTTGATCCGGGCCGTGAAGAGCGCACTAGCCATGAGGCCACCGTGCCTCCCGCCTGGATGAGGGTGGTCCTTAAAAGATTTGTTGTTGGTAAATGACGTGTCGAGAACCTGACTGGAGCTCGTCATCGGCACAATCAACTCAGCGTTTTCGTCAGAAAACTGTTTCGTTTGTTGAAACTGATTGGTCAGCTTAGGTGCGAAGGCACTGATTGTAGGACCAAAGAACAAGTGCAAGAACCTTAACTATGATGATAAAATGGCCTACTTAAATTTAAACGCCTTCACTCACCTCTCAACAAAGCATCATCATCAATTTCAAGGTCTTGATGAGCTTGAATTTTCATCGACCTGGACTTTAAATCTCGCAATTTTTTGCTTTTATTATCTATCTGTCACAGTTAAGCCATTCTGATAAACTGTGAGTGGCAACTTGTAGCAACTTATTCTCTCGATTTAAATGAAGGAGAAGGCGTCAAAACGTTATTTCGTTTTCATTTATTTCAGGCAAATATTTGATTGGGGGCCCTGCGTTCACTCAGAAAAGTCATCTGAATTTAAATTCCCTTGAAGCCGGAATATATACCATTTTTGGGAAATGATTCATGCAAGTTTTGGTCGTGTAAAGGGGAAAATCTCCCGAATAAATTCTGAGATGCGCGGTATATAAGTATATTATATACTTACTTGCTTACTCGTCGCGACGTCTCAATGGCTACAAATGTTTCTCGGGGAATAATATCTTAACTGATCTATTTAATATTGACGATTAGCGATTGACCGCTTGTTTAGAGTTTCTTTCACCATTCAGTTGAGATCAACAAAATTACTGTGACTCAATTAAAACTGAAAATCCGAGAAAATTATTAAAAAAGGTAATCTTTTAAAGTTTGAACAACCAAAGTCGAAATTTGCTGCTCTTCTCCTCGGTCCGGCAGATGCGAAAACGGAGTACATTTGTTTCTTGAAGCTCTTCTGAGAGTGTCCAAATCAGAGAGGAACAGGTCAGTTACGGAACCCATTGGGTCATTGCATTAAAATGTCAAAGGATATTGCCAATCCTTCGTCGCACCACTTGACGACCTCCTTGTATAAGCCCAGTTCCATGTAGGTACTTGCACCTAATTGTAAGACAACAATTGTTTCTGAATTGTAAAATTTGCAACATACAGAAAACGCTTATACACTATTCTATTCTGTTGGATACGTGCTGCCCAAATGCATTACTTTAGACTAAAATGGATCAGAATAGTAATATTTCCCCTCACTTAATTTGTACCACTACAGGGCTTGGATCCAATAGTCGCTTAGAATTCATCAGGAGAGGGGGTAACTAGTGTAGACAATGGCTTATTCCCTCTATGAGAAACCGCTTCAGGGAATCATGGTAGTTGTATTTATCGGACCAAGCTAGTATCCAGTCCAAGATGATGAAATAGAGCTACCAATGCAATGATAATGTTTCCTGCAGGCAAATCGCGTAGAGGGAATCCACCATTGAGTTTAAAATAATTGGAGACGACTAAAACTTAGGAGCTTGAAGCCCACATAGGAATACCTTATTAGAGAATACAGATCAGAAAAAGCAAAAATAAAAGGCCGGGCTCTTCACTTACCCCATTCTATGGCTTCCAAATTAAGCGGTTCCAATTCTCTTGCAGATCGTACGTCATTTAGGACCTCATCAAAATTTCCTGCAAATAACAAAAAAGATGAGAGATTTCGCTTCAACTACCAGTAATTTAACGTATAGCAGCAATAACAACTAGTTTTATTATGCACATAAATACATACGATGTTACAGAAGCATTTGTAAACAAAAGCTAGCTAAAACAACTAGTAGTGATTATCGTGAACTTATAATGTTATGACATGGCAGTCTCAAACTCATATTAATGATTCATCACAACCGCTAAGACCCGGGCTTAATTAGCACAGATTTTGAGTATTTACTTCTTAAGTTTTTGTTTCGATTGAAGAGATACATCAAAGGCTCGAGTCATTGTTTGATCGGCTATCCAAACACCTAAATTGTGAATCTCGTCAAAAATACTCCGCTGCTCGTCGTATTTTAACTCTCCTCTCGCTGTCTGGATACCCCGATGAAACACTGTCTATCGTGTTTGATACATCACATCACGTTACATCGGTTTGATTTGAAAGAAGAATATTACGTAGAAAACTACAATTCACATGTGATATGTTTCGCTTACCCACGCAGAAATTCACTCTTGCTCTGTTGGTGTATATTGAGGCATTTAGCTGGTCATCTTTACACTTCAATTCAATCGCTTTTGTGTAGAAGTCAAGAGCACTGGCAAATTCATTTTTGCTCAATCTATCGTCACCCTCTTGTTTGTAATCCTCTGCTATGGCTGAAATAAGTTAAGACAAAACACGTTTGCCGGGTCAGTTTTGTGACTGTTTTATTTTGAAGAATAAGCTTTTATGGTAGATATGGTTGATTTGGTAGCAAACTAGGTTCATTTGGTTGAACAAAATAAGACATTTTAGGCCACTTTATGGAGAAAGATCTCTCTAATAGAACGTGAACAACTGAAATTAAGCAAGACAAACGACAAAGGCTGGTCCTTATACAACACGACTTACAGGTAACAACCATACTGAACAAAAAATTAACGAAATTAACGAAATTATTAACACAGTCTTCTATAGGGAACCTTCGATAAAATTTGTCATGTCAATCAGAAGTGGTTGATTTTCTTGGTTAATCCCTGGAGAACTGACACGCCGGACTAAATCAAGCTAGCAAATACATTGAAAGCTATTTCATACCGTCTTCGAAATGTCAGGGACTTACCCTTCAGATAGACTCTGCGTCTCGATAATTGCACAAAACACAAACTAAGTATGTACATCATTGAAAAAATCTCGCCCAAAGGCAACAACAGCTCACGCTTTATAAAGTTTCAAAAGTTCTATCTTTTTATGATTTTAAAATTTTAACTACGCTTAAAAATTAGTTAACTTTGCACAATATTTAAAAAAAAAACCTGAGAGAGAATAACCCTCTACTAATTAACAAATTAACGTCAGTTTTTTTATGCGTCTGTCCTGTTATTGATCATAAATTTCGTCATCACATTGTCAAAGTAGCTGTGGATCCACGAGGCTATCGCCTCGTGGATCCGCAGGTTACTTTGACAATGTGATGACGAAATTCATTGTCAATAGCAGGACAGGCGCATTAAAAACTGACATCAATTTGTTTTTTACGATAACAAATTGTCGAATTTCCCGCTCTCGCTCGCTGACGCGT
>Ga0126343_10001789_pt1 | contig 10478 bp, 1 predicted proteins | sample Cyp2metagenome_FD_92531 | JGI IMG/M metagenome (GOLD analysis project Ga0126343, IMG submission 92531) | Coral microbial communities from Lord Howe Island, Old Settlement Bay, Australia - Cyphastrea 2 metagenome | ecosystem: Host-associated > Invertebrates > Cnidaria > Coral ... | reverse complement strand
TACTACTACGCAGTGCTTACTACTAAACATACTTATTCTACTTATCAGTGAAAAGCTAATTTTTAGATCACAGTAATGTTGAAAAGTTATCTTACTCTTGAACAAAAGTAAACAACAGTTATCTTTCCCGGGCCACTCACACAAGTATAAACCAAACATTTTTACTTAGAATCTCAAAGCTTTGACTGTGAATTGTGATTTTCTCACAGGTATATTAAAAATATCTTTATTCACATCTTTTATAGGTGGGCCCTTTCTACAATATTCTCATTTTAATACTTTTGAAATGAAAGAGAAAAATATCACACCTATCTTGCGCGCTATAATAATCAGCTTTTATTGTCAAGTAACTCGTAAGCGCAATCAATAGAAAAGTAAATAACACTTACCTTACGCGGGCCACTGACACTTTTATTGTTAAGTAAAGTTAAACAATGTAACAAATAAGATCACACATATACCTTGCTTGTGCGAGCATCCATTATAATCGATTTGCGATTACTAGGATGAATAAAATAGATGGTTATGTTTGTGTTAAAATTTGTTGGGTACGAATCGACCAGAGGGTTGGGTATGAACTGATCGTAAGTGGGTACGAAACGTCTGAGCCTGGGTACGAAAGATCCATGGGTATGAAACGACTGGATACCTTTAAAACAAACTCAACGGAGTAAGACTGGTAACACTTTCAAGGGTTGAAAATCTATGAAAATTTTAGAATGCAGGAGAATGCTGTTTTCAGCCTTCGGGCACTAAGAAAAAAAAGTAAATTTAATTTACCTGTTAAAAGAAAATAGATCAAAGCAGTTTACGTGCGTTGAGCCGTTAAGATTTACGCTGGTTGATGGACATCAGTATAACAGCGAGATCGTATGCGCCAAAACTTGTGCATGTGGAAATGGAAATGTATTCCTTTCTGTTTGAGCTTTCCCTATTTATTTTTATATTCAGATATTTTTTTAGTATAATCTTGCACTAGTGTTACTGGGTGACTTCGCAAAAATCCAAATGTAAATGTAACTGTGACATTTTTTTGTATTACATGTCAGATCTAGACTGAACTTTCTGTTGCACGTCATTGTATCGCCTCTTTACGTCTCTTACATTGTTGTCAATGTAAATTAATTGTCTTGAACCATTATACTATTTTTTTCGCATACGATCAATGTTATATCGTCCTGAAGAGTGACATTATTCATGTTACATGTCCAAACTGTTCCTACTTTTTGTTTCTATTGATGAATTTAATCAGATAACCAAAATTAATTTTATATAATGAAAACAAAATGAGATAAATTGTAACTCTGTATTAAAAAATAATTATGTCAACGTTCTCAACTCATTTGTCAAATAGCAGTGAAACTCGCGGAAAACTGTGAAAACCTAGCATGTCTCAAATGTTTATTGTGTTATAACCAATCACCCTGTGAGATCTTCAACTACAGAAACCACAGAAAACGGATGTATTTCATCACAGAACTAAAAATTTAGTTTTTGGTTTCTTAGTGCCCCAAGTTACACCCTCCATCTGCATATGTTACTGAAAGTCTAGATAATTGCTATCCTTTTGTATCGCTAACCAGATCCAGTACTTTGTCTGAGGCATTTTGGTGAAAACTTGAAAACTGTGTTGGTTTCGCCATATACTCTTTGTATCATGTTTGGTTGAACTATCAACTCAATTTACTTTAGCAAATAATTGCAGTCGCTTGCGCTCGGTGATTCGGTTTTTCTATATAGACCCTGGAAAGATTGTCAACGATAAATTCAAACATTTGCTAATTTTGGAATTAGTTGTGGCCAGCAGTAAACACCTCGATTTTCTGCAGTTCCATCCCAGATAAATTTGACCTTGACAAAATCTTGTAAAAATAAAATGAACGGCTTGAAATGAAATGAAAGAAAATTTACTTTTCGTTCAGTGATACGCAACTTTGGAAAACAAAACACCCGCGGAAACGTTTCCAAAATTTCCTTCGTTCTTATGTGTTATCGACATATCGGATCGAAATTCACCAATCACAGCCCGTTAGCATGACGTTGAGTTGGCCAGAAGGTCACACTAGTGGTGTGATTGGTGGATTTCGATCCGCTGTCAATAACACGTAAGACCGACGGAAATTTTGGAAACGTTTCCGCGGGTGTTTTGTTTTCCAAAGTCGCGTATCACTGAACAAAAACGGTGGTAATTTCTGCAGTTCGCTAGAAGCACTGCTATAATCTGCACCTCAAGAACGAGTAAATTTTCCTTCATTTCATTCCTTTTTCTATTCAGTGGTTTAGTTTCCTGACTGCCAGCAATTGAAGACTCCGTGGTGTTGCAAGGAGTTGTTGTAATGGTTGGCGGTAAAATGTTCAGCAGCGGGGACAAATTTGATGGTGACATTTGTGAGTCGTAAGAAGAAGCAGCATAACAGTTCATCGCACTAAAACTGTTAAACCTCTGAGAAAGTTCTAGTGGACTTAGCGGTGTTCTCTTGCTTTTTGGGTCGACAATCGCCTTGATTTTGCTTTCCAAGATGCGTTTTTCTTGCCAACAGCAGTTTCTCCGGAGACGGGAAGAATGCGTCTATGTCCCCTGGGCGAAGGGATTTTGGCAACTCCAGAGCATGAAATTTCCTTACTACACTTTTCAAGATTCAAATCTCCGGGGAGATGTTTTAGCCACTTGTAAACTTCGCTCATGCTGTTGTTTTCAACGACTAAGACCAAATCTCTCGGATGATGAAATAATCTTTATGCGCCAACTTTGCAAGGAGGCGTGACCGTCAATCACATTCGTATATCCTGATTGGCTAACTTGTAAAAATGTTTGTTGGGCGGCCACGGTAAAGCGCGTCGCATTGCAACATTCCAGACATATTCTAGGTGTTCATGGTTTTCTGAGTTTCACTGTGACAAATATTTCTGCGTAATACTCGACAGTTTTTATTTTTCTTGTGCAAAATCATTTCCTCCACTGACTAGAACAACCATTTAATTTTTTACAACGCAAATCACAATCAGCTAAACTTTTCTCATTTATTATTCACTAATCAATAATTTCAGATATTAATAAGATTAAGTTGGGAATTCCTTGTTTGGTTGATTTCAGGTATTTTGGGGTACAATGCCCTGGCCATGATGGGAACTGTGGGCCAACTAATGGCCCTAACTGCCCAGCCTGCCGAGTGCTAAAAACTGACAGAGTAGAAAAGCTGTGGAGAAAAGACAAATGGCAGGGATGGACTGGGGAGGTTTATTGTGGCCGGTATTTTGGTGTTCAATTTGAAGGTCACGATGGCTACTGTGGTCCAAATAATGGACCCTCTTGCCCAGAGTGTTACAACGAAAATTTACATGCTTAATTTTGTGTGATCAGACGTGAGCTTCATGTGATCCAACTGACCCATTTTCATGTTTGGAGTATTCTGATATATACATGTAACCCTACTCTTGCACATCCTTCACACCATTTTTGTAGTGCTAAGGGCAGGGTAATGTTCACAAAAGTGGTGAAGCTCACTTGTTCACTTTCCAGGTCAAGTGTATGGTGACAATCACAACATCTTGAACATTGACAAGAATGTCTCCATTTCCAATTACTCGAGATGTTTTGTCACGGGCAATTATGGTCATGTGTAATTTTGCCAATTTTTCTTTTTTGTTGATGCTCTAGAATAGGTGGTATGTGGCTTTTTTACCTATTGTAGAATATAGTAAAGCAAAACTTAAGTAATACCACCTTTGATTGATGACGTAAAAAACACTCTTCAATAGTTAACTCATGTCAGTAGCCTACCAATAACAATAAAGTAAAATTTTTATCGTTTAATTAGTAATGAGATACAATGCAAGTGTAAATTTGCAATAGCCTTTTGTCACCACATTTTGGAACTATAGTTAGGGATAGTCAGATTGTTGGATATATGATTACCCTGCAATGAAAAAAAAGTGTCAGTAATTGATTATTGACTAGTTTTCTTGTATGCCTTGTTCTATTTGCTTGTTAATATATGCATTTTATGTATATTTTATCAATATTTTTTGAGACATGTCACCATCACTGATACTTGTTATCTAGTTTTGTTTCAGTTTTGTGCCCTACTTCGGTTTATTTGTTTATTTAGTGGAAATGTGGTGGAGATGGCTCTGTCAGTTTCAAGCCCATCCATTCCCCCTTCCCCTGGGGCATTCGTCAGGCATTTTACATCATTTCCTGCCATGGGGTATTGGCATTTGCTACAGCTGTATAACCGGTCAGCCTGCAGTTCAGGCATTTTTAAAGGGCATTTTTTTAAAATGGTTTAAGATATATACATGCTTTGTTTATTTTGAATTTTTGCCTTCAATACAAAATCTATAAAAGCTTACTTGATAAACCTTGTTGGAGTCCTGTACTTTTCCAAGCAAACCTGAGCTCAGCTCTCACCCACACGTGTTGAGCTTGGCACCTGAAATGGAAAACCTGGGGCAAAATCTTTACCCCTTCATTACGTTGGAAAGGAAAAATATTTGTTCCTATGGGATTCTCATCCCTCTCCAGTTGTATAAATGGGTACCTGCAAATTTTTGTTTGTCCATCCAGCCACTGTAACCAGAGTTAAGTGGTCACTAATATCTGCTCTGTACACCCGCTGTTCAGTTTATAGGGATGTCCAGTGAAAAATGAATTTATATTTTACAAGCGAAATTCGCGATTGTCTAGATCTGTTCTGTACGCCAATGGCTCTAAAAACGTGCTACAGCTAAATATGCAACGACGGCGTTCAATCCCGAATTGAAATACGAGAATAGGCCATTTCCGAATTACCTTTAGCCTCTTCCTCAAAGCGAGTCTTGGTGCTCATCCTTTCATATAAAAATGAGTTTTCATTCACATGCAAATTAAACTCATTTTCAAATGAAAGGATGAGCACCAAGACTCGCTTCGAGGAAGAGGCTAAAGGTAATTCGGAAATGGCCTATTTAGCCCTTGTCGTCCACATTCTGTAGACGATGAAGAAGTTGGTGTTTTCACGTTGTTTTGCAGAGGACGGCAAAGAAATGTGCAAAAATTTGTAACGCACGTGCACAGCTATTTTTTTTTTGCTCATGGAACCTCTTGTTTGGTGACCTTCTTGTTGCCGCCGTCGTCGTGGTTTGCTTAAGCTCCCTAATCATAAGTGTTTTCATTTCACTTATTAGCCCTTGATCTGATTAAAGTAGTCAGTAAAGTCACCACCTATTATGTGATGAAGATATACATCATTGTAACTTTAATGTTATGATTTTAAATAAATTGTTGTTGAACATTCATCCGTTATTGTGGGCAACTCTATTAACTTCAAATGTTCCTTTCCACCAGTTCAGCACAGAAATATCAGGTAGATGGGGCCTTAAAAATTTGTGAAACTACGTGTTCAATGTTGTATTGCTTAAAACTGAGTAATCAGTGGAAATTGCTTTACAGCTTGCTAGTGAAAATGTAAAGGGAGAGGGAAGGTGTACTAATCCTATATTTGTCAACGTGTAGCCTCAATAAACCGTCTTTCGAGTTCTTTGTTTTTAGTTGTAAATCTAGACGATGGCTACTTACGAAGCGAGATAAAATGAAGAGAAACGCAGCCAAACCAAAAGACTACCCGAATCAGATTAGAGAGAAATTAGTTAAGAGGCGAGTTTTATCGTTTATTGGTCTCTGTTGGAATGCCTGCCTTTCATACAAAGTAAATGAAGTGAACGCGCGATCATTTCGTTTTTTAATAAAAAATCCAGCCTGGCTATCCTGGCTGTTGGCTCTTAAAGCCTAATGGATTTTAATATTAGTTGTGTTACTTTAAGACGATTACGACATTTTTTAGTGTATAGAATATTTTTCGATGTTACCAAAATCATCGTCAGTTACAGAATATAACAACTAGGCGAAAAATGCGTAATAAGTTAATTATGAATAAGTAGCAAACATTGATTACATATTTGAGTGAGTACAAAGTGTTTGAAAGAATTTAAAGCCTGAAGCGTAGGTGTCAGGTTGACGTGATGAACTTGTTGATTTAAATTGGGCCTTTCCCAATTTATATTCCTAAAAGTATGTACACACCTAGCCTAGTAAGTCCACTGCATCAAATATTTCCTGATTGTACGTCTGATTCTTATGCATGCAGATGGATCAAGGTCTTGTACATGCTGTCGCTTCGGTAACAAGTCGGCTGCAAATGACAAAAGACCTTGTACACTCCCATACCAACTTTTTCAAACACACACAAAGTACAAATTGGGTTAGTGTTAGCGTTCACCCATACTGACAATTCAGTAATTCCAAGTAGATTACAGATGGATTTAGGAGACTGACAGGGCACTTTTAAATTTAGACTTGTTCTCAAGCTATCCTTCAATACCTTCCTCTGTACTCTACCACCTTACCACTTGCATCCATAACTAGATGAATAAATGCAAACCCTCTACCAACTTTTTGAAAATAGCTATCTATGGCACAATAAATCAAGTGAACGGTTTCGTAATCGGCTAGCTACTATTTAACAATTATTCCAGTGCATTATTATGGTATGATAGATGGCCAACGAGGGACGTAGCTCCAAGTTGGCTGGAATCACCTCATATCCGACAAGCACGAATGGGGTAACTGTTTTAGTAAAAAAAAACCCTCAAGATATGGAAAACTAAAATAAAATAAAAACGCCCCAACAAATTACGTGAGCACTTGTCATATTTGTAGAGCATCATGCAAACTCTTGAATAGCTTCATCCAATGATCCAGTTTTTACTCTGGGTTTGGTTTTACGACACTCAATTGAAAACCGCTCTAGTGCGAGACGTCAGTGTAGCTGCAAATAAAGTAACGTCATAACCTCGAATAAAAACATTGATGTAGCTCGTTTTAATCGTTTCTTCAAGTTACAATCTTTATGCTCTTTGCATTGGCAACTGCTATTAGCTTCACTTAACTCCCTTTGCCCATGAGTAAATGTGGCCTTCTGAGTAAGGATGATATCTTTATTGGTCAGAGTAAATATGAAATGATCCTTGCGCTATGAGACAAATGAAGTAGTTGCAAAGAAGGCTTTAACCTGGTTCTTATCTATGAACGCGTGCTTATCTGTAATGCTTGTGCAGTTCTCTACCAATTGGGCCATGAGGATGCTGGAAAGAGGTCATAAGCAACTTCAAATTATACCAGCGGTGATTAAATTGAGCAAATCCTAATTCACAAGTGAGATCAATCTGGCAAGTGAATAAGGATTTTGAACTGCAGATAACATGCAAACGGAGTTACGTTCCCATGAAAAAGTTCAGTGTTAATCAGTTGTAAAGGCAACTTAGAGATAACGCTTCTTAATTTCGATCAATTTAATATTTAATTGTTTTTTTCCCTTGCTTCCATCAAGGTCTGTGAAACAGCAACATTGTTTTGCTCCAATAATCACTGAGAGTGACTTGTCATCCCTTCAAGTTGTTGAAGGTAGTCACTGCCTCCTCCTGGGGACAACAGATGATAGACTTTTTCTCTGGTAAGTTCTTGCTCAGGACATGAACACCATGTTCAGCTGACAGAGCCTCTCAGTCTTAAAACCAAGAGCGCGTGACCCCGCCCACCCCCCTCCCCCTGTCAATGTTGATACAAATCTTGAAAATAAAATAAAAAACTTGATATTAGCTCCAGAATAGCCACATTTCAATAACTGTTTGCCTCCTAGAACAGTCTTTTCCAACTAAAGTGACGATAACATAGATATCTACGTCTCACTCCAATAACGATTTCTCAGCAATTTCGTGTGCTTCCAACAAAACTGTCTAACTACTTTCTATTGTCTCTTCCTTTTTAACACCATCTGATCTACTTTTCAGAATAGCTTTTTTTCACTGCTCGGGGGCAGGGGGTCAATAATACTTGCTTGTATTCATCCTTTCCTAAAACGTCAAGGACGTGGCTAAAATCGTGGGTTTTTGCGCGCAAAACTGAAGTGTCCCAACAACTGATTGCCAGGATTGTATCTAGTTCGCAGGCATGCCACGTACAATGAAAGAAACTAATATATCAACTAAACATATACGTTAAAAAATCTCAACTGGCGGGAGGTAGACCAGTTTGCTATTTACAAGCACGACCGAGGAGTTTGAACTAGGAACTTCCGAGAAACAACTTCAGCCTAGTGGTCAGAGTGGGACTTGAACTCGTGACCTCCGGACTTCAAGTCCAGTGCGCTAACCATTCGGCCACGCCGTCTCGGAAGTACTGAGATGAAACACGCTGAGAGCGTCACCGAGAGCTAGCAATCACGTGCTTCTATATACATATACTTTGTGGGAGTTCATAGCAAATCAGTATTGTTACAACTGGTCTTGATAATATTTAACAGGGTTCTTATCTTCTAATTATTTGCCTCTTGCTGAAAGTATCTGAAATGGATAATACAACAGGTGCTATCTTTGTCCGCGGGTTCTATTTTTTTATTCACCGAGAAGTAAACAGCGCAATATTGACCCTGTATCTGTATTTTACGTTAAATATTTATCGGCCTGGTTATCTCACAGATATTCAGCTGTTAATGCTGGAACGAATATTTGTGCATATTGGGTGGTATGGCCACAACTGGACCGAGACGCAACCAGTGATCAGACTCTCCCTTTTCCTTTGTGGCTTGTTGACTTCTCTTTCTTCACTTTCCTTTCCCTTTTTGTCGCCTAGTGTTTCTCTCCTAGATAATGGAATGAAAACCGAAATGCAGATTGAGGGAACCACTTATTTGACTCAGACTGACACTTTTGGAAAGCCAATCTTGTGCTGCACAACAACATGGGTGTTTCCATTTATCTTCATCTTTTAATCCTTTTAATCCTCAATATATTCACAATTATGCTGTTATCTATTTCTTGTTGGATTGTCAAAGTTGTCATTTTGTGGGGATTTTGAAACATCATTTTCTTCATTCATCAAACATGTTTACTCCTGGTGTTGCGTCAATCTCAGATATTTTAACAAGGGAAAAGTTCTTGAGAAAAGATGAACTTCATATCGCCCTAGTAAACACTCTCGTTCTGTTCAACAAACATCTCCTAAAAACTCATTTTCAGTTGGCTCCAAGCCAGTGTAGGTAGTTACACAATTTCACGAAACATCGCTAATTTACGTACTCTCTCAGCAATGTCAGTATTTTGAGATAAATATTACAACCCTTAGAAGAAAACGCACCATATGATGTAATAGAAACGCTTTCCTAAAACAGATTTGTGTGATACACTCTCTTGAGTAATATACTCCTCAATGGGTCGAGCTTGTCATAGGTCGAAGAGAGCTTAATAGGACACAGGACCGTAGCCAGTATGAGGCAAACGGCGAGGCACTTGCAGTAGTCATTTGTTTCGTTTTTGTTTTTTTTTTCGTTTTGAAGAGAGAAAGTTAAACGATGTTAAATAAGGGAATTTAGCCATGGACATTGCCTCAGTCAATGGGGAGTTAAAGAAAACCACGACGGGAACGTGGCTAATACAAAAGGTGTAATAAGCTGGGCCGGGTTGTTCAAAGCCCGATTAAGCTAACGCTTATTAACGAGTATTTTGATTTCAGTTTTGTAACTTTTCGTACATGTTCTCTTTTTATTTATTTTGTTTTTTCTTCAGTTTTGAGTTGGAAAAATCTCAAACTTACCAAAACATTGGTAGTGAAAAACGTTTTTATACCAGAAGTATTTCTTCTTCGGTTAATGTTTAAACCTGGGTTAGCGCTAATCGGTTTTCGATGAACCCGGCCCAGAACAATGGCTGTGTACGTGTGTCATAATTCTTGGTACAGTTCTTTGCCGTCCTCTACAAAACAACGTGAAATAACCACATGTCGCTGGGGAGAACGTGAACTCCCACGGCCAATTTTCTTAACTTCTATATAAAATTTATCGCTGTATCTTAATTTAGTTTTGTGATAGTTTTGACAGTGATAAACGAAGTAAATGATATTAGAGTATTGCGAGATTCATAGGTAAATTATTCAATCATTTATTAATCGACGTTCTTCTCGGCGTCGTCGTCGTGGTCAGTTACTTAAATTCTCTTTTATTTTTTTTCTGGCTACTGCCCAGGGGCCCGTTTGTCAAAGGTCCCGAAAAGTTTCCGCAAAATTTGGAACCTTATGATTACAGAGCTGTTTTATTCACATATTCTTAATATGAACAAATGAGGTTCCCTTCATGGAAGAAGTTTTAGACGAATACATTTCTCCGTCAGTTTTGAAATACAGATGAACTAAAAATGGCTTTCCGGGCCCAAAACGTTTCCGGGGCTTTCGAGAAACGGTCCCTCGTAACATGTAGCTAGTTACCAGCTGGTAGTGATAAGAGTCCTCTAGCGGCCGATGCGAGTTAGTTAAGCTGCCGTTTCCAGCGTTAAGCCTGGTTTTCACTGGCGACGCAAGCACAAGGGTAAGCACACGGGCAAACAAAATAATTCTTATTCAGAGGCGGCGGAGCGTTTTGAAACATGGGGGGGGGGGGGGGGGTCTGCAG
>Ga0126343_10001788_pt1 | contig 10479 bp, 8 predicted proteins | sample Cyp2metagenome_FD_92531 | JGI IMG/M metagenome (GOLD analysis project Ga0126343, IMG submission 92531) | Coral microbial communities from Lord Howe Island, Old Settlement Bay, Australia - Cyphastrea 2 metagenome | ecosystem: Host-associated > Invertebrates > Cnidaria > Coral ... | reverse complement strand
GGATAGTCGTAGTTAATGACGAAAAAATGTAAACGATCATATCATCAAGGATCACTCTCTACTTTTTGCTTGCACAAAAGCTTCAAGTCAGGATGGGTTGCATAAATAGTATGAGTACTGTTTAAAATTTGTACTGGTGATTACTATTTATTCTGGCTGTAAAAACACTGAGTTACTCATCAAAACATACAGTGTACGGGGATGCTACAAAAGTACTTATGACGTAGATGAGTGGGCCTTGTTCTGAACAAATAATATCTTGGGATACATGTACATCAGTGGCACTCGTTTTGCACGTTATTTTCACTGTACTGGATAATTGGTTCTCTTCTCACCAATTCGTGCAAAAATCGTTAGGTCATTATCATTATCGGAACTTGTCATCAACGAAAAATGTGAAAATGGATCTAACGCAGTTAATGTGAGATACTTTGGTTTGTGATTTGGAAATCATGTCACTCTTGAGAGTGCGGCTTCTTTGTAATGATAACTTCATGATGAACAAATTAAGTTGCTGTTACCAAGTCCATTTAACTTTTTTTCTTAATGGCTTTTAACCATTACGGAGTCTACATAAAAATATTAACGTGAAATTTTCGCCTAATGGGCATTTTTGGCCGCTAACGTTGTATAGAAAAACTAACGTACTCTTTTCGTCTTCAGTTGCCTTTTGTGATTTTCTGTGAATGGTTTGAGCACTAGAAAAGGTGCTAATGTTTAGAAAATGCGACACTCGTCAATTAAACAAATTGAAGCGTTTCTAGTACGTGTTAGATAACTGATAAGTCCAGCAGCAGCACTGAAATTTTAAACTGTGAAAGGTATTATTTCTTCAATGTTTCAGTAAGTCTTCATTCATAAAATGTCTGACTTCTAAAAAGTAAAGTAATCTTATTGAAGCTATGGGTGAAGATTGAACAACCTGACATCGTGTTACATAAACAGAAAATGCGTTCCCAAAATATGAATATTCGAGATCGTTACCAAAGTCAGACTAAACATTTCTTTTAACTCATCTTGTCGAATTTGTGCCGTAATTTTTTCATGCAGTGTGAAGAGTTAATTTAAAAGAGTGCTATATGCAAATCTACCTTTTCCTTTGATATTTCTCATTTCTTCTCTGTGCCTTCAACTTCAATCGCTCTAACGTTGCGAGTGTGAGAAAATTCTTTTTAAAATACTCTAGTTTTATCACACTGGCTTTCCGTTACAGGTTTTTCTTGATATTTAGAGAGAAAATTTACCGAACCTTCCTCGCGCCTTGCTTACCCGTTTAAAAAGGAATTTACAAAATACAATTAACTTGACAGCTATAAATTCGAGGAAAGCTTTTTGCCTTTTGAAACTGTGCTGATTACATAAATATTAAGCTTTGAATCATTCATGATCGACAATTTTTTGTTTCATGGTAAATACAGACATTAAAACACCATCTTTACATCAGACATTCAACTTAATTGCATGCATCAACAGGCACCACTTGGAAATATTCACCTCCAGCAATCCAGTGTGTAATCCAGTAAAAATTCAGTTTCACATAGTTTGTGAAATAGTTTTACTTAAATGAAACGCCATCCGTCAAAAGTAGTACTGAATATGTGTTAAAGCAGGGGCACCCAAAGGATCATTTCAGTAAATTGTCTGTTCGAAAGGCCTTTAATCCCCTCTGATTTTCTCATTGTCACTTCGAACTTTCGTGATAGGAGAAATTTAATGTCTGTTGTTGTCTTCAGATTTTTTTGAGCACCGAAAAAAGGTCAGCTATCACTTTCGCCGGGAAAGGCGTTAAGACCTAAGGTTTTTGGGAAATGGACAAAAAAGCCCTAATAAATTCGAGAATACTCAAGTTCCCCTAGAATAACCGAACAGAGAGATTTTTTATTGCAGCCAAAAATTAACCTACAGAGCTTTAAAACCACTCCAGATAGCCTAAAACAGCGCGTAAAAGCATTCGAGAGAAAACGGTCGTTGGGTGCACCTAGTAAACGCATCTTAATTCTTTCTTTTTTAATTGTGAACCTGTGCATTTGCTTTGCATTCCTGATCGAGCGGCTTTTTCATCATAGAGACCGTCATCCCAATGCTTAACACCGCTTTGGTTGTAATGTGCTTTATCTATGATTGCTTTCCAGATATCCGCATCAAAAAAACGCGGCTAAAGAGTCAAAATAATATATAATTTCAACACTGCTGACCTTGATGGACACTATCTTCTTTTTCATATTTAATTTCAATTTAACTCAAAGGATAAAAACAAAGAATTACAGACCTCCTGCTTGGAATCGAGATCTTATCTGGATTGTACAAGTTAATTGATTTGCGTGGACGCATATTCCTTAGTTCTTTTCTCCCTTATCGTAATTTTTCAATTAATTTTCTACTTTGTCTAGGAAGATGTCTATACCTTCCTGCTGTTAGATAACCGCCAAAATTCATATCAAAACCTCCGTTTATTTCTCTTTATAGGAATCTAATAGTCTAAAATTCTATCTTTTCACGTGAAAAGTTACTTTTTGGGGGCTCATGCTAAGCATTGAAATACCGCACAAAACCAGCAAAACGCCTCCATGCTCTGTGATATCCCTCAAGGTTTATTTGGCTTATTCAATGTGAATTTTTGACCGACCAAGTCTATCATTGCTGAAGAGACCGAAAGACCAAACAATAGCATTCAAATGGTAATTTTGCTTCAGTAATGGAGGGATTAATGGAAGATTACTTTACTTTATAAAGGGTCAGTGACCTTTTTTAAAGAAGTCAAAGGAAAAGAGGAAATAGTTCAGTTTTCAGGCTCACTAATTTTTGAAAACTTGCCTTTTTTCGTCATCGTTTGTGTCTTCATCTGACCGTAAAGTTTATAGATATCACAAATAGGGTTTCCTTCCAGTTTTTTTCTTAATGTAAAGTGTGATGCGAGAAATGTAAAATCTATCTGATTACTGTGTATGTTTTGAACATTATGCATAACACGTACCTTCAACTAATTCGAAAGCTAAGGAAAAGCTAATCTCTAAACCGAAATAGAAATATTATCACTTTTTAAGTATTCCTGAGCTATAATGCCGAGTACAATCTTAGTTTCCTTCCATTAATGGCAAAAGTAAATTTCTGTAACAAATAGAAGACAATGAAAAAATAGAAAGGATAAGAAGATATATAAAAAAAGAAATATAAGTATGGAAATATATTCAATGGGAATCAGAGTAGGTTGAGAATTGCCCGGCATAATCTTTTACAGCATATATAGTTCAAATCTCTTTCTAGCTTATACTTCCTTTTCTTCGTGAAAGCTAGATCCTTTGAAAGATATCGATTTTTCAGTATGAACCTAAACAAAACTCAGATTCTCTCTTATCATGTCGTTTAACTGACTGAAATATCACCTTGTGCTTGCTCAAGGGAAGAGTGAGACACAAAAACAGAATCTATCAATGCGCTCGACCTGACCAAGTGCACGACCCTGCTACATATTTTCCTTATCGCCTTATTTCGGCGTCTTAAGAAATATTAAACGTTAATGAATGAGTTGAAAATCGTGGACACGATTTTTGGAAATCAGGAATTTTAAGAGCAAATAAATTAGGATACTCTCACACAAAGCCCATCAAACAATATTTTATCTATAACTTACAATAAAACACATAAATGTTTTATATCTTAAAGGGAATTTCCAATTACTTTCAATTATGTCTCGAGAATTCTCACATTTTTACATATTTATTCAAACGCGTCCTAACACTTAAGAATATCATTTCATTAGCTAGGAAGGTTTTACTTACTTTGTAATGTTTCTATAGCATTGTGGCAATCTTAGTTCAGTTGTTATTAAAGTTAATTTCTATTGAAAGACGTTTTTTGCCTAGCGAACGTGTTTTATAACGTAACTGAGCGAAATATAGCTTGTGGGTTTAAGGTTATCAGCTGCGGTTAATAAAGAGAAACCGCAATCTATAATAATAAATATAATATTCGGTCTTGCAGACTTTCTTAAAAGAAAGTTGTAACAATTCTCTTCAACCTTTCAAATTAATCACTATCTCTTTTCGTCACTAGAATTTTAGGCCGAAAGGACAACATTACAAAAATTGACAAAAGCAATTCAACTATAGCCAAAAGAAAAAAAAAAATGGGATTGCAATCAAATTTCAATTAATGACACAAAATAACTATTTCTAGTGAAATTGGAGATTTTCATGATTTCTAAATTATTTCGAAAGGCTTTTTGCAAAGAGAGAGACAACAAAAACAACCCCTCCTGTTCTTTGCGTGTTTACAATTTCGCCCCATGCACATTTAGTGTGTGATCTAAATTGCGTCTGAAAGAACTATTTTACCCTAGTTTTTCCCTCAGCCGGACAAGAATTATGTTTGTTAGAAATACTGCTCCCTCATTTCTCAATAAAGTAATGGAAAATAAGCAAATGGGATTACAAAATCTGCCGGAAACTACTTCCTACGTTCGTAAATATTTCTCATCAGACACGTACTGGTTCGATGAAAGAAGAAAAAAAAGATTCAGAATCTTTGATACAAAAATTACACATAAATTTTTATTCTAGACAAGAGTTGCCAAGGGAAAGTTCATAACGATATTTCTCAAAAGAGAACCTGCTTTCTTTACTCCCTTGTAACGACAGCATGACGAGCACAAAGCTAATTGCTTCAAATGGAAACGAACCCGCCATTATGAATAATTTCTTAAAACACATACATTACATAAAAAGCAGAATTCAACCAAACACGCTTTGATTCAGAGGTGTTTTGTAGGATATGACAAATTTCCAATAGAAACACGTCTTAATTTTTGAATTGAGAATATTTGTATTGGGCTAGGATCAACTGCAGGAGTAATTAACATTTCCACTAACACAAGTGATCAAATGAATGTTAATGCAACCGTTTCCACGCCGCTTAGGGAAAATATATCCTACTAGTTATTTTTTTAATTCCTTTGAGCAAAAAAAACTACAGAAGAGTTACCTAAAGCTTACAAGTTGAAATTAAGAAAGTTTGAAAATTTTCGCAGCATCCTAATGAAAAATGCCCTGAACTTAACGAATTGCCTAAGTGGGTAACTTAGTACTTCGGGGTTCTGCTTCATTCGTGAGGAGGCGGCATGTTCCTAAATACAGAAAGCGGAAAAGCCTTTCAAACGTTCAATTTCAAATTTCGTAGAAATAAAGCTACATCTTTTATAAATTCCATAGTCCTTCCGTGTTCTTCAGACGACGGATGGCAAAAGTTTTGCAAAGGTGTCGCTTTCTTCGTGAATTTCGTCAAAACTACGTACCGAAAACGCGTTAAAATACATTTAGTATTCGGCAGGTGGTATTGCTGTTATTGAGAGCAATTTTTCGCTATTTCCATTTTTGTTTATGGTAAACAAGGCCTACTCAAGCACCGCACAGGGACCGAATGTTCACCTTCACTCTAGCTAAAACATGTTCATCATAAAAATACGGTTTAATAGGTAATTGCACAACCGGGCGTGATTCTTTCTGTGAATAACACAAAACACATGAAATTGATAAAGAAATATCCAGATTTATTTGATCGGAAGTAATGGAATATGGCCTTGTAACAAATTGGTCCTCAACTGCACTTTCGCAGTCTGGATATTTCCCTCATTGGTAAATGTTTTCTCTCTTTTTTTTTGATAAGTGAAGGTAATTTGAAAAAAAAAGTGACTGATTTTTTTCACTTTTTCCCACGACAAGCAAACCAAATTCTATCAATTCTATAGTACATTCATTCAAAAAGCAAATTCAGAAAACACATTTTCTTCACCCAAAGTTGAAAGGAGTATTGGTAGCTCTGTCACTTCAAATGAATATCTTTGACGGCCAAGAACTTCACGTCAAACGTTCACAGAAATCGTGAGTCCTAATCAAGTCTTTTGGTCTCGCAAATCGAATTCTGGTCGCGTTTCATGAATCGGTTTCCGTATCTTGTTTGGTTATACCAAGTTCTAGTTTCCTAATAATCCATGTCATAAAACCCTCTTCTACGGATCCACAGCTGCTTTTAAATAAATATACATTTTTTGTGGCGGAAAGCTTCGTAAACCGAAACGAGAGGAAAAAGACTTCACAAACGTTCATTTCATTTCAGCCGTGTTTTTATATGTACTTTAACAGAAACGCGAATTTACAACCTCGGTCTGACAGAACAGCATCTCCTTGAGTGGAATAAAATATTCATCTGGCGGTAATTTTTTAGTTCGATCGAAACGTCAGATTCCCGTTCTGAATAGCCAAAGCTCAATTTTTTATTTACACGCTCGAAAATAGGCATTTAATGATATCTTTCCTAATTGTACCGTGACCTGTGTCCTCCCGATATACCCAAACGTTGCAAATCTTGATTTTTCCGCTTCGATGAAATTGGATTTTGTTTTTTCAAGCAGTGATAGAAATAAATGAAGCGCTAAGTTACCATTGTGTTATTTGTCGTCTTCTTTGCTATAAGTTCATAATCTTTTGATCGCTACTTTGCATAATACAGCCGAGTCACAGCTTGAGATAGAACATTGTGCTCCTGTACGAAATTAATTCTCGAAAAAAGCGATCGATGGTTTGTTTTCGTTTGAAAAATTACAAAACTCGACGATTTGCTGGTTTGCGCCTCGGTGAAATGCCCCATTTTTATGTTTTAGCTAATGAATTCATCGAAAGAACAACCCCGGGAAACCAAACAATCTGCTAGCGAAGCGAAACGGAAACAAAATTTTGAATATTCATGTTTAAAACAGCATTTTGATCCAAGCTTTTTTCTTAATTCGCTACAAAAGGAGGCAGGACTTTGTTGAAATCGTTAAATCCTCATTCTGAAGGCCAGTGAATTTTTTTTTCGTAATATGTTTGAAAATTAATAAGTTTACATCAACTAAAAGGCAAACTAGAGATTCAATTTGGCGAGGTTTCGCTAGATAACGAGTAGAGTTTGACAGCGGTAAATCACGCGCGAAGCCCTTTGCTTAGAAAACTTAAAATTAAGTCACGCCGAACAAGCGAAAGCTTGGTAAGCTAGCAACGATGGAATCAGAGACCAAACAATTACAATAAACTTCTCCTTCGGTCGTTTGATTTACGAAATAGCGGCTTTAGGTTTTTATGCTCCCTGCCAAGCGAAAGATATACTCAAACTTGCGTTGGCAAAGACATTAGAGAAGCGAGATTGAGTTGTGAGAGCGCTAAGTTCTCCGGACAGTTGAATGGTGTACCGCAGGCCAATGCTAGCCCTGTAAATTAACAACACTATGAAGCACCAAATCCTCTGGGTCAAAAGGCAACGAAATCCATTTAAACGCGAGACGCTCGGCAAACATTAGGACATCTAACACGCGGCAACAAGAGAATCAGAAACTTCTACTTACCAATTGTTGTCACCACGGTCCCAGTGAAAAATAGTGAACCGGCAAAACTCCAGCGATCGTACGCCACATCGAAATATCCATCGTCGATTGCCTTGGAAATCTCTGTGAAGAAATTGCTCATCTCCTCGTCTGAAATGTTGTACTTTTCTTTCATGCGTTTTTGTACTTTGTCAAAGTGGTGAATTTCGCGGTGCTCCGCTCCCGATTCGATCGTTTGGAATACTGCTGCTCCAAATAGTAGATACACCAAGAACAGAGTCGTTCGTAAGACTAGATTTTTAGTCGGGCCTTTCAGCGCCCTAAGGAAGTTTAGAAAGAAAACCCCCATTTGGCGAGCGCGAAAGCCTTACCGACCGAAGCTGTTGTTGCCTGCGGCCCGCGCAACTCCTGCCTGTTTGTGATGGGTAGATATGACGAACATGCTATTTTCTTGGCCACCGGAGGTAGGTACTCTTGTCGACAATCGTTACCTGATAAGGTTGTGACGTCACAGTTGGCAATATTGTTGAGCAGCGAAGTATGAATAGCTTGATTAGAGGATATTGTATTCGAAAATTCAGAACATAGCACAGTCCATTGTCAAGGGCCTGTACATAAACACAGGTAATTGGCCGCGAGCGCGGGCTCCTCACCTGCCGAGCGCGGGAAACGTGTTAGCGTCGTGCTACCCAGAGCGCGGAATAAAAATTGACATACGAGCATCTCTGGCGCTCCAATGTTCAAGAGTCTTTAGTCAAAAACAAACCACATGTAGCCCAGAGCTTCTATTGTTATTAAATTTGCCATATAAGGCAATTGCAATCATTTCGAACAAGAAGATTTCCGCCATGTAGGAAATTTATCATACAAGCTCAGTTCCGGTGCTTTGATCTGAATGCAAATTACTCTCGCCTGCTATTCGGCCAAAGATCTTCTCTTCAATGTTATGCTGGGAATTGTGGCGTTCATAAGAAATAAAATGACCATGAAGGGTCTGAGATTTATTCAGGAAAGATCAGAATTTCATGTGGCATGAATAAATTCAAAAGGCCCTAGCAGTCTAAAGACAATGGGGATTGAGCTGTGCAGCAGCTGTCTCTAAGGGAATTGAGCATAGTGAAGCAAGAAAATGTACAATTACAAAATAAAATGTTTAGAGAACATAATATCCTTATATTAGAACAGCGGCCAAAATCTGATGTTTTCCAAATTTATTTATTAAATTTAAAAAACTCGCTTTTTTTCCTCAACACCGGGATACTTCGTCCTAAATTCATATTTTAGCTATTAAATGTCATTTGAAAAAAGACTTCCTTATTTTTAAATAGGTTAAAACACAGAGTTATTTGTCTTCATCGTGATAGGAACTCTATTGTCCATTTCTTCGTTTGGGAAACTCATTTGATTCCCGATGTCTCGGTCTCCGTGTAAAAAAAGTAATCTGAGATATTTGTTATTTTTCAAACGCAGTTTATTTCGAGAAAATTTGCGCAGTTTATTTAACATGTCATGCGAATTGTAATCAAACGAAGATGAAATGGTTTGCGAAGAAGCGTTTATTAATTTTTCATAAAACTCAAAAAGCATAGCGTTCTGGTTTGGCGAATCTCGGCTGCATCGTTTGCAAGAGTCGGCGCGCTTCGATCTCATAAAAGAAGAGACAAGAATTCAAAAGTCATGCATTATTTTGCCCTTTAAATTGCAAAAGATTTATTGACAGATTTACATCGGGATCTTTTTTTGTTTATTCCGCCCGACTGTCCAGCTTTCATCCAATTTAGTTTGGCTTCCACTTATACACATGTCTCCGAAAATGGGATATGTTTGCATTGGGCCAAAGAAAGTACACCTCTTGTTTACATTAGATGTTGCTTCTTGTTCTAGTCGCACGAAATTGTGACCTTTCGTCCGAGCGTTCAAATTCAAAATATTGACATGTGTGTTGCCTTTTGATGCAAATCAAAGTTTATTATTAAAAATGTTTCCTCTAGTTTTTAAGATATTTCTTTTTTGATACCGAATACTAAAGGTAACGCTAAAATCAACATGGAAAACCATTACCCCGTCTTTACTATTGTGTTCAGCCCTATGCTCAATTTGCGGAAGAATTTTTCAAAATACAAAACTCTGGCGTGTAATTCTAAATTTTTCGCCGTGTGTGTATTCTTCTTGTCTTAATTTATATTTCAATAGACAAGCGATTTCTATTTTTGAAGAACCTCAAGACATCTCCCCTCAGTCTCAATTTGATTTATTATCACCTTTTTCTTATCAAGAAAATTAATTGAAATTCTTTTCTTTTTTCTTAATGAACTTGCTGCTACTTATTCGAATTTCAGGATTCATTAATTTTAAGACTTATGGTAGTAAACAACATTTGTAATTACACATTTTAACCAAAAAGGATTTAAATATCCTAGCAACGAAAATGGAACTTCCTCGAATATTATTTTTCTGGAATATACTGCTTTATTTATTTTAAAAGCTCAAAACCTTTTCCGCTTTTAAAGCCAGCGGCAAATTTACGTTATTTTGAAAACAAATTGAGGGAAAGAAGATGTTCTCAAAAGCGCTCGTTGTCTTTTTCAGCATACAATAAGGCAAGATGATATTTGGGGGGAAAACCCAGATGAACATGTGAACATAAATGTAACATGTTTGCCAATCGCCAACAATTTGCAAATTAAAATTAAATCTGCTCGTTCTACTTCGCATAATAAATCTAGGGTTTGAATAGCTAAACTTTCGGTTAATTGCATAACGAGAATTTGAAAGACTCCTGAGTTAGAAGAAAAGAGGATAATATCCGTGGGAAGTGTGGGTCTGATTTCACATGACGCAAGTCAGGTTTTGGTTTAGGTGATTAATGCCACATGTCCCACGCTTTCTTTGAGTGGAAAAATTGATCTTTCTTGTTTACAACAATGTGGCCTTCTGTTAAATGAAAACGAAATCTATTGAGAGTCACGGTTGAGGTTTAATCTAACACAGAATATCGGATTTTTAAGAGCCAATAAAACTAGACGGCCAAATATCACGGAATATCCTGTTTTCAATGTTTTTAAGTTGAAAATTTGGTTGCATGAATATTGATTTTACGAGCGAAAATAGTTTTTAGCCGTTTG
>Ga0126343_10001787_pt1 | contig 10480 bp, 6 predicted proteins | sample Cyp2metagenome_FD_92531 | JGI IMG/M metagenome (GOLD analysis project Ga0126343, IMG submission 92531) | Coral microbial communities from Lord Howe Island, Old Settlement Bay, Australia - Cyphastrea 2 metagenome | ecosystem: Host-associated > Invertebrates > Cnidaria > Coral ... | reverse complement strand
TTTCCAAGAAGATTGCTTATGGAATAAGATCTCATCGTTCAAGAACTTTGTTTTTACCAGGAGCCAGCAGTGATGATGGGTAAGTTGAAAACTGGCGAATATAGCCGAAAGATAATTAACATTTTAAAAAAAAAAAAATAAAATTGACACTTAACTGTGTCGTATACGAGTTAAAAACAACTTAAGCGCTCCAGAACAGATAAGGGCTTCTATATAATTAGCAAATTTAAAGCAATAGAAAGGGAGAGAACGCTGAAAGTTGTCACAATTTAAACAGAGGCAGGTGGCTAAAGTTCTATGCCAGTTTGAAGCATCTAATCAGCTGCGACCATCGACTATGTTATCGCTAATCCATATTTCTGACATTTCCCACATGTTAACGCTCGCTGCAGTTTTTAAAGATTGGACTCAAGTACATCAAAGTTTACGCCAGTTTGAAAATCATCTTTAAATGTCTCTGTTGTCAGACTTTTTTTTCTGGGAAATAAAAAGCTGCAAGTAACTGTGTTAACTCTTAAGGTATATATTCAAGTGTGTTAAGTGGTGAGAGCATGCATGGAGACTTAAATTCCACTATATTTTACCAGATTTATGTTCAAGATTAGATTTCGTTCTGGAAATCTTGACTGAGTCTTCTAGAGTTGCATGCACTTTGCCTAGATCTCTTGGCGGTTTCTGTTAGCGACTAGAAAAACATTTGATAAACAGGGAAGTGAATTCTAAAAATAAATCGGTCTGTGAAAATGTTGCATCACGGACATGTCAGAGTTCCTTCCTCTGGTATTGTTGAAAGTTCCCGCTTCAAAACAGTGGATACAAAAATACAGGGGTGTTCCCAAAATAAGGTAGGATTGTTTTTAGCCGGAAAATGTAGGCCTCTTTGTGGGAACTTTCAAGTCTCTAAACCTTTCTAAGCAAGGTTTTAGGACGCCCGCCCGTTTCTCCCAGCAGAGAGACGGATTAAACTATACACATGTTAGAACATTGCTTTCCCAGCGCAAGAGGTTTTAAAGACTTACTGATCTGACTTACTCAAATTGAACATTCACAAAGAGTGTTCGAGGGGCAGTACTATATGTGCTTATATGGAGTGCAGACGTAGCACTAAACTTATATGAGACCTTGGGTTCTTCTGCTTTTAAAGTGCATTGTTTGTCAGATACATGATTTTCTCCAAAAACCTTCAAATAGAGAAAACAAAACAAAGATCACGACACTGGAGTTAGTCATCATTGCACGTTTTAAATTCACTTATTCAGCGTTATTAAATTCCTCTCGCCGCAAATTACACACGTAAATATCCCGTCACGAAATTCATTTTTTGAAAAACCATTGAACAAGAGGTTTTTAATCTCTTTTGATCGCGTAATTGGGCCTAATAAGTTACAGAATGTTATAAAGAACGGGTTTATATACGTTATTACCTCCATTAAAAAGCTGTTTGTATGGCGCCATTAATTACTTCTTCACTCCAATTGGTAGTTAGGTCTTCAAGCAATTTTTTTACGTAATAAACTAAACTAAGCGTTTATACAAAAGCTGAGAAAATTCCGAACAAACGCGCTAATCCCGCGGTATTGTGATTGCTTTAAAACGCTATCCCTATAATTTAAAAAAGGCTTGTGACGCCAAAGATCTTTCATTGAAGCACGCTAAGTCTTTTTCCTCCTCGGATGTTCTGTCTTGAGGTGCTAGGCGTTTTCAGCTGTAGCAATTACAAGCAAACTGTGGTAATTAAGGTGACGGCAGATGTCATGAACGGCTCATAATTTGCACAAAATATGCAGATACCTGGTATTTACGTGTCGGAGGCAAGTCAAACAGTCAGAGCCATAACACGGTAAGCTGCTATCCTCTAGCACGATATTGCGCGAGAGAGCCTTTTCGGCTTCTGTTGATGACAATTAGTCAAGTACTGCAAGCGTTCCGCAATATAGCTTCTTGCAAATTGTCTTGCTCGCAATCTTATGTCGTTTGTATCAACGTTAAGCCTAATATGATTCAAACCCAAATTAGTCTTCAGAGCGATTTTGATCTCTGAAGGTACATGGCAGAGACTCGACAAGTTAACCGTTTCCGTGCTGGAGTCTATACTTTTCTATTTCCTCGCCTGTTTCCGATGTTGACGAAGTTGTCTCAGTTCCAAGGGCTATACGGTTATGCTTTCATGGCCTCTCTTTGATTTAACCGGTGTGTGTATAGACGGGAAGGTTGTGCTTGTATATACAGTTTTTTGCTATTGTATCGTGACTTTCTCATTTGGTAAAGTGGCATGCGGCACTGACATTTTACATTCTTGTAGTTTTTCAAGTTTGAAAATTATAAATCTGTTTATGAACGAAGAGCACACAAAGATCGTTTGTTTAATTTGTTTGATCTATCGAGATGTTGTGTGGTAATGTACTTGTACATAGCATCATACCAGTTCTTCCGCCCTTTGAAGTTCAGTTGTGCGCTGCCCTGTCACTTTTAAAATTTTAAACAGTAAATTGCTTCACTAACCCGTCAGCAAACACGAGACACAGTACATGAAATGAACCAAACACAAAATATGTTCGTCTCAAAGATGTTCTCTCTACGACGACGAACTATACAGTATGAATTTTGTTCACCTAGATACATGTAGATCCCAAAGAATACTTAGAGACATTGCTATGCATAAATTAATTTTCGTTCGTTCTTGTTTTGTATTCCTTTTATCGTTTGTTTTGTTTTGTTTTTTCTTTTATTGTTTTCTTATTTTCAGTTCATTGTTGGTATTTCCTATTGGGCCATATTTTTTTAGTACGCTTTGATTTTTCACCCAATTAGCCGTTGTATAAAAAATCATGTCTAATTTCATCCAATTCGTTATTAAGGTCAGTTAATTATGTTAAATTTAGTCACTGATTCGCCCATTGGGCGCTCGCGACAGTTGTATAAATTAGGAGTGATCTACCTTGACAGCAAGCTCACTGTTTGGTCATTATGCGGTAGCCCGTATGAGCTTTAGGGTGCGACACAGAGAGATCGATATCGAAGTAACGTTTGTCGTGAATTCTTTAATCTTTGCTTCACTTTGCAGTGGCTTTTCGAGTCTGAGTCCGCCGCCCATCCCAAGATGGAGATCGCACGAAGGACTGGATAACAAAATGAAAACAACATCAGTAAGTAACCCATTGTTGTGAATAGTGCTTCTAAAGTACAGAAACGATATTAGAGTGATCTTTAACGGGTCATGGTTCTACTCAAATCTGTTTATGTTATTATTAAAAGACTTAAGTCAGCCAAGCTATCTCTTTACATCTATTTGCGTTTCCGTGAACACACAACTGAGTCAGATGTCTCAGTTTCAACGTTCGTATTTATCAACCTGCCCTCAATATTCTTCTGAACTGATATTTCTCAGTGCTTCATGATTCACCAAAAAATTGACTTTTCTATTCACTCGAAACATTACATCTAGGTATTCAAACCTCTCGTGATAAAAGTTTCTATCCCGAAAATTGCTAACGAAGAAAGGGAAATTTTCGTTATCAAATTTCATTTTAATCGCTATGTTATATTTACTGTTAAGTACGAGGCGCTGTATTTGTATTAAAAATGCACATTTATAATGGTCAATGGCAAATAAAATTGTTACTAAGAGTCCTTGCGTGTACGATACCCAACAAAGCACGTCCAAAGAATACTTTTACTTTGTCTCGTTTTAGTAAGCCAGTGGATTAAGGGTCATGTTTGTGTTACTAGTCGGGCTACAGAGGCCGCCTCGTTGAGTTTGTGCACGCATGTCAAATGTAAACAGCTGAACAGTATACCACGGCAGACAAGGGCGCAACTCTGTTCAGCGACAAAGACAAGATCAAACTCCCAAGAATGTATTGTAATCATTAAGATCATAGAAGCGTTTGTCCCACAGAAACGAAAAGCCAAAACGTTCAGCTTAGGTATTGTTTTTTGAATAGGAAAAGAAAACGAAGCGACCACTTCAGTAAACTGCTATCCCTTTTGTCAGGCATGTAACATTGAAAGTTGTTTATGGAAATATTTGTAGTGATGAGATCAATTGTTTGAACAATGTACCCAGCCCCTGATAGAACCCTTTGTTTTATGTAGCAATTGCATTAAATTGTTTACTCGCCAGCAAATTAATGTGCGGTATCGCCATGGCGACAACGGAAAATTAGAAACCAATGTCACGTTAGGAACCTTTACCGTTCGTGAAATTTGAACACATTCCATCGGTAAGGAAGCTTCCATCAGTTCTACGACCACAAGCTATATATAGATTTTAGGTTCAGCTCCATGTAATTAGTAAAGCAAACAAAAGCACACATCATCAAAGCTCTTTTTACAGCTGGTGTGTAGAATGATCAAATGCTCGCTTTGGTTGGTTGGTTCTTGACATCTTATGGTCAATAAATGTAACTGTATCCGTTGTGTTTTTGTTTCTTTATCGGCTGGAGAAGTAAACATTGATAGCCAATGATAAAATCGCCACAATTTAGTTCTTTGCTTTGTTGTATAGCTGAAATTCGGTTTAATGCTTCTCTTCCGCTTGGTTTTCCTTGGTCGCATACTAATTTAACTTATCCCACTCAAGACTCAATGTTTTTTTTTGTCAGGATACAATGCAATACCTGTGAAGATCATGTAGATTGTACTGCTCGTGTTAAGAATCAAACATGCCATCGTTATTCACTAATTTTCAATAAACCACAACGGGTTTCTTCAAAAGAAATTTTCCTTTAGCTGTTTTAAGCTTTGCATCCACTCTTAGAAAACTGCTTATCAGTTTTTTGTTCTTTCACACAGGACAGCGTGGATCTATCGATCAGTGGTCACGTGACAGTCCGCCCCATCCATCCCAGCATCCTCTCGAGGCAGCATTGTTTCCAAGTAACCACGCCTCATGAAACCAAGTACTTCTCGTGTCGAAGTTCGCAGGAGCTTGAGAAATGGGTTGTAAGGTAAACAATTGCAATTCATTCTCACTGCTGAAAATTTGCAAGTCTACTTAACTTTTCGGCTTGTTCACTGATTCCGGCTTAGCACTGGTGGGTGAGGGAGGTTTTTTGGCTGGACTCTGGATTGACTGGTCCGAGTTCGAGCCTTGGACGGAGACATCGTGTTGTGTTTCTGAAAATAAAATACTGGCGATTTAATAGCGCCGGGAGCGTTTTACGAAGTTGGACCTAAGATCACCTCTCACGGCCGTATCAAGTCCTTGTGCAACGAAGCGGATAAAACCTTCGGCAACAGAATTCGCAGTCAGCATGAAAGGCTTTTTGTTTCGAAAGTATTAAGTTTACTTTGGCGATCGTTGTCGACGCTTCAAGTTGAAAATGAAAGCAAATGTAGTACACCCCTTTCAAATTTTGTTCAAATTTGGCCGTCCACGTCCCTCTTCCGTTTCCTATTCCGTTTAATTTTTTTTTGAAACCGACCGATACGATCTAATGAGATCGGAGTCGCCCAAAAATGTCTGATATGGGCTCACTTGTTAGCGTTTCAAACGCATCGATAATTTCGGCAACATATAGAAGAACTACATGTCATCTTCGGTTAATTGTCTAGTAATTGTAGAAGCCTGTTTGCTCTTTTTGAAGGTGAACGACAATGAAAAAGAAAATCCTGTCAGCTGTGTTTCCGTCGAGGTCGATTACACCCACTGTTATCTATTACATCTACTTTTACTGGGCATGCAAGCACGTCATAACTGTTCATTTGTTTATTTGGTGAGCGATAGCTGAGGGACATTTGTGTTTTTACAACAGTGACAGACGAAAAAAAAGGACAAATTATGGGAAACTGATGCTCTAACGTGACAGCAATTTCGAGCTGACCGTAACCGCCCGCGCTGATCGTTGCTTACCTTATTGATCCTAAAATCCGCTTCAAATAAGTCCTCTTTTAAATGCGATCCAAACTGAAAGTGACGCTATGTCGTCATAGCATCGTCATCTTACCTCAGATCAATTGCAACATAAAGCACCTGTTTAGTTCTATTATGCAGTATTATGACATCAGTCAACGCGACTTCCGCAAACACCTTTTGGTTTCACTTCTATTCTGACAATGTTTAAAGCATGTTACAGCGGCTTAAAGTGAAAGTGTTTGGCTTGTGACGACAGCAGCAGTTTGTTTCATTAGCTGGTTTTAATCTCACAGATTGGCAAGAATGATAAAATCAACCGAAAGACAGCTTCAGTTTTCCGCGTGATGGCAAGATTCTCGAGTCCTTACGTCATGACTTGTTCCAAGAGGGCGATCGAAGCGGCCGCGGAGAGAAGGCGCAATAAGACGGAAGACTGTTCTTTCCGTGTAGAATTACCGCTGAGACCGGCAAAATATTTCACAGAGATGTCATGCTAACAGATGATAACCGGCGATCAGGAAATGCAAGTCATGCGAACTAGACAGTCTTCAGACAGCGAGACCAAACTGAAAACCAACATCCTCCTTATTAAGCTGTTACGTAAGCCTCATGGCGAGACTTTTTTCAAAAACGGGAGTTAACACTCTTTTACTTTCATGTGTTAAGTGATTGACAGGAGCATTCAAAGCTTAAATAATCATGCGAGAAGGTATACATTGTCATTCGCGCCGAGTGAGTTCGACAACTTCGCAACCCATTCGCACTTTTCAAGCGAATTGAAATTTCAAAATGGTCCGTCAGCAAAGAGTATCGAGGTAAAAATAATAGTTAGTAGTAAATGTCTTGAAACCAAGTGTATTCTTGCCATCACGAGGTCGGAAATCTATTTTCATGTGTCTGTGCTTGTAACTGTAAGAAATTGTTTTAAAAAGAATAAGTAAAATGTACCAGACATAACTCTAAAAACTGACCATCATCGTTAGTCATGGTTCTGTGTTCATTATGGTGGCTTCCAGTTAGAATAATGAGAAAAATAACTTAGCGAATTAATTTCGTCTTGCTGAGTTCTTAAAACTGGTTTTAAAGGAGCTATTAGAAAGCAATATTACGTTTGTTAACTTTGAATGTATAACGAAGATTATCACAGTTTCTCTGATGAATGTGGGAAGAGGCCACTGGAAATCGTGAAAAAAATTTTACTTTAGATCGAAGTAGCTAAGAGGTCTAAAATCCGTTTTTCCTTCGCTATTACAGCATTAAGAAGTCGATCCAACCGACAAGAGATGTACAGTATAGGACGGATATCGGTTTGACAGTATGGATTGTAGAGGCCAAGGGACTCACCGACAAACCCAAGCGACGGTAAGGCAAAATTGGTCGTGATAGTATTTAGAAGTAACAAATTGGCATTTCACGGCAAGTGAAGGTAAACCCAGTTGCCAATGTAACGTACAAACATATTTAATTAACCAATGCCAGCCAGAACCAACAGATGAGATCTGATCTGATCGAGCTCTTTTGCCGGGTAGACACTAAAAGGCGTCATGCAACGTCGTGGTTTTTCGTACCCTCGTGAAACAGTACGCGTGACAACGTGAATGAGCAATCTACAACATAACTAAAGATGCCACCAAAATTTAAGTCTTGGAAGTCGAAACCTGGCGCTCTCATCTGAAGGATTTTGTCGGAATAATTTCCGTTTGCAGGTTATAATAACATAAGAGTGAAGCTCATGCATTCACATCCTAAACAATAAGCTTGTGTGTGTTGCTACTTTTGTCAAGTGCTTTGTAGCTGTACCAGTTCAATAGTCTGAAGATTTAGAACATGTATATTTAGCCAAGCCTAAAAGCGACGCTCCTGATTACAGTAACTTAACCCGGCTTAAGGAAAGCAAGAAAGTTTTTTTTCCTGGATCAGCAACGTGCCATAGTTAGGGCTTATTTCGCGGGGAAATTTTGCCTCTACTTGCCCCCGTCTTCTTCATGAGAGTAATAACCTTGCTCAAGCCCGCGATTCAATCGAAAACCAATATCTGGGCAGCGGTGAGCCGAGTCTAAACCTGAGCCCGCAATAAGATCAAGTGATACTGGTCAGCGGATACCTTGATTTGACAGCTGTCCGGCATTTGACCTAACGTGGATGTGCAATATCAAAGATGTACCAAAAGTAATGGTGCTACTGTCTTATTTCTCAAGGTGCCGGACTCAGCTAGCGGATGCGTAGTGCAAGTGGCGTGCGGCCGTACGTAAGCACGGACGGACATCGATATAGGTTACTAAATTTTCTAAGGTATGGGGCTCCGCTAGGTCGCCTTAGGCGCGCAAGAACTCCTCTATAACTTAAATAAAAGCGCGCGAACTATTCTGGCTATTCAGTTATAAATACTCAGGTTAGTGGTAAGCATTTATTGTTTCCTTTCTATACTTGCAGGTTTTATTGTGAGCTGTTTTTCGACAAGGTCATCTACGCTAAAACGTCCTCCAAGACCAAATCAGACATTCTCTTCTGGGGAGAGAATTTTGCTTTTAAGTGAGTGTAAGAAGCTCTTTGAGTATGCCTGACTATTGAGGGCTGTGCTGATAATCTAGAGTGGCTTTTCTTGTGCACCAGGCTAAAATTTCAGAACATGTTTTTGAATTTTCTTTAAAAGCTATTACGTTTTGCGTTATCGTCAACCTTATTTTATGTGGAGTCAGTTTAGCTATATTTCGTTTTAAGAGTTCATTTTGAGCGTAACGTGGTTAACTGGTGTTGTGCTTGCTTTCAGTGATTTACCTGAAGTCAAGACAATTACGGTGCAAATCTACAAAGAAAGTGATGGCAAAAACAAGAAGGAGAAAAGAAAGCCTGTTGGTGAGAAATTTGACTTCTTCCTTTGTACTTTGACCGCCCATTGTCAATTGAAATGTCGTTAGTTACTACGAAAATTTCCGAACCGTGGAGTGGATTCGAATTTTGATACAGTGACCTCTCCTACTTTCTTTTGCTGACCCTCCCACATTTCCGTTGACTGTAAGCGAAGTGGAGCCACGGTTACAAGATAGGAATTCAAACTAAACATGGGGAATTGAAAGAAGCGGGTGTGTTTAAAAATGAGCATTGCTCACAGCCAACCCACTACAGCGAGTGGGTCAGCAGAAGAAAGGTTAATGTGGTTTTCGTAGTGCACCCTCATGAGTTCCATCAAACGAAGCGGAACAAACGTTCTCGCTAAAGTGCGACTAAGTTGTAGTATTTATATTAATTACATTCCGAATTGTTCAATATTCTTTGGAATTTATTGCACGGCATGTGCGTCGACATAACTCACTGTTTCTCCAATTTGTTGGCATTCGTCCCAGGTTCCGTGGACGTTGCAGTCGACTCGTTAGATATGGGTGTGGAGGTAGAGAAATGGTATCCAGTTACCATGGAGAGCAACAAGACCAACGGAGGGGAATCATCGAGCATACGACTCAGGTTTAAATATCAGGTAATACTTTATCGCCTACCTTTACAAGTAATTTTTTCCTATATTGCTGTTGTTTTTAGTGGTCAATGCTCTTAGTTCAAACTGAAAAAAGCAAACTGACATATCAATTAAACATAACAGGCTAAAAAATCCCAAATGGCGGGAAGCCGACCAGCTAGTCGGCTATTCACAAGCGTGATGAAGTGGTTGAACTAGTGTCTACCGAAAAACAACTCCAGCAAAGTGGGGTCTTGAACGCGTCGGACCTCTGGATTCTACGTCCGACACCCAAACCACTCAAACATGCTCCCTTATCAAAGTGTAAAGGTTTTCTTCAGTTTCAGTTAGATCGCAATAGACGTTATTCATCTGAATTGTTTTCTCCCCATGCAGAAAGTTTCCATCCTTCCTGTCAAGTGTTATAATGAGCTGTCAGAGGTAGGCCTCTTTTTTTCATATTTATATATGATTTACAAATGTATACTGGTAGTTATAATAGGCGTGAAAGTGATACCTACCGGCTAACGCCTATTAACGGTATATGATGCCGGATGAATATTACCCCCTGCTACAATTTTTCACTGAAAACACTGAATTGAATTCCTTAACATAAGTATTAACCACAAGCTCTTACTTTTCAGTATTTAAAGCGTAACTACATGACAGTTTGTAAAGCCTTGGAGCCAGTTGTTAGCGTCAAGCAAAAGGTTTGTGAAAAGATATTGAAAGCCATTATAATCCCATCAGTGATCATGACTTGGAGAGTAAATACATCATAACACTCAGACACTCACAGTGTATCAATCCATTTTGAATGCAGGACGAGATCTCAAGAGTGCTTTTAAGAATACTGCAAGCCTCTGGAAAAGCGACAGAGTTTCTTGCAAGTATCGTCATGGAGGAAGTCAAGAATCTGGGTACGACTATAAAAACCATTTTAATCAAGTTTAACGCATGTATTATTTATAAGTACTTTTTTTGCTGAGAGATGTCCAGTCTTTGTGACTTCTGCCGATACTCTTCAATTCTTTTTACAGAGGATGAGAACCTTGTATTTCGTGGTAACTCTTTTGCCACAAAAGCCATGGATTCCTACATGAAAATGATTGGTGAATCGGTACGTTGGGCTGTTCTTTTCATCTTGGTCATCAATTTCTTTATCTTTGAAT
>Ga0126343_10001786_pt1 | contig 10481 bp, 6 predicted proteins | sample Cyp2metagenome_FD_92531 | JGI IMG/M metagenome (GOLD analysis project Ga0126343, IMG submission 92531) | Coral microbial communities from Lord Howe Island, Old Settlement Bay, Australia - Cyphastrea 2 metagenome | ecosystem: Host-associated > Invertebrates > Cnidaria > Coral ... | reverse complement strand
TTCCAAGGAACTCGGAATAATATTTTCGAAAGTAGCTCCCTAAAAGTGTTCTTTGAGCAAAGTTTCAGGATTTCCGATTTTTCGAACCTGTCCAGCCATTCTCGATATTCTCAGTCAGTGACTTTAAAAAACTTGGATCGTCTTGGAACTGTAAGAGATGTTGAATCCGTTTACTATATATGCTTTGGAGAGCTGCACTCTGCTGACTCTGCCATCAAAGCTGATTTTGAAGCTGCGAGAAATCTTTCTTTGCTGTCATTTGACGCACTGATAAGCTGTGTTTTAAGTTAATATCACCTCACATACCTTTATCTGTCTTTGAGTGCTCTGGTTTCAAAGGTTTGTCAGAAGAACCATCGGTGCTCTTAGCGTCAAGATCGTTTGCTCGGACTGGGTAGTTGTTAATCTCGAGGCAGACGATATCGCTTGACAACGGGGTGTCAAACCATGATGCCTGAAGGTCGAAGCAATCGTTGGCTGAACGACAAAAAAGATCGAAGAAAATATAGCATATTTTAGGGTATATTTTTGATCAATGAATGTTTTCCGAAGTGTAAGATTTAACTCATCTTCAGGTTATTTGTTTAAACAGGGTATTGAGCCGTTTCAGCTTTGGGCTGGCATCTGCTGACTCCCTATATAACGCTACCGAATTCAGTACGTGGCAAGATCGCCTTCCTTTGGATCAGGGTCAGCGACTCGGAACGACAATTTAAAACGAGTAATACTAGGGACGAGAGTGGAATGCCCTGAATCAACCAACCAAATTTGACTTAATCTTGTCCACAACCGGGCAATGTGTCTGGCTCGATGTACGAAACGAAAAAGCTACGTTTTCTTTGGAAGAAAAGGGCTTCAGAGCTTAATACAATGAAACGAAATTTCAAAGGTCTCTCGCTCTGTAGGGTAAAAGATCTAATTGTAATTATAACATATGCAACTTAAGAGTGCCCGGGCATATAACTCTGGGGCTTACACATATTAGTCATTGAAGGGCCTCCAGCTTGATCATATATAGCTTTCTTGTATTCATTATTTAATGAGTAGAGTGTAGAGTTCCTTGTTTCCACTTCTTCTTTCACCGTCGCAAAACTCGATTAGTGATACAATAATAATAATAATAATAATAATAATAATAAGAATAAGAATAAGAATAAGAATAATAAGAATAAGAATAATAATAAAATAATAATAATAAGAATATATAATGATAATAACAAGAATATAATTTCCTTAAATTTAATCAAGTCAATGAACAACTTCATGCAGTCACAGCAAATCCTTTTACATGATATCCATAGCAGACTCCCAGGAAAATAAGGCGGATATTCTGCGAACGGATACCAGTTTCAGTAGGCGCAACTATATTCGCAGATTAGTATGGCGGCGAAAATGTTACTTATTTCCCACGAACGGTTCGACAGCTCAATTTCTTTACATACATAGCTTACATGACAGTGACTTACCGTTAAATAGTTGTACTTCTTTGGAAATTTTTTCCACCTCTGCTTTCTTTTTAAGAATGTTTTCTTTCGCCAGGAATATACTCTCTTTTGTTTTCTTCAGTTCCTCGTCTGCTGTCTTCAATTGCAAGTTTGCAAAATCAACCTTTTCTTGTCTGTTCTGCTGTAACTCTGACAATTTTTCTTTGAGATCAGCAATTTCCTGGTCCTTTGCAGAAAGAATGTCTTTAATGTGAGTGATTTCTTCATCCTTAGCTGTAATAGATGGAACGCAAAGGTAAAAATTGCGCTCGCGCCCAAAACATGGATTAAAATAAACTTCACTAAATATTGTTGACAGGTTAAAAATGGCTGATTGAAACGTAAAAACAGTTTTGAAATCTCAACTGTACAGGTTACATTTATATCCGCAAAGTCAATTACCTTATCCTATTTTGGAAAAATTCCGTGTTTACAAATCATGAATCGGTAGATGAAATATTATTTTTACTATTCTTGCAATATGTCTGCAGATTAGTTGTCGTGACTGAAAAAAATCGCCACGTTCTAATTCCAGTTGTTAACGCCGAGAAATAAAAATCATCATACATCATTTTGAAACTTACCATTACATTGTGCTTTGAGGATGGAAATTTCTTGTTTAAGCCGCTCATTTTCTTGCTTACACTAGGAGGATAAAAATGATGTATATACCTTTTTAAACCTTTAAAACTTGGGAGGGTTAAATGCAGCATGGCAAACGCTGTTAGCAACGCTGTTAGCATTTGGAGGCAGTAGAATAAAAAAAAAGAGCGAAAAGAAATAAAATAATGATGTGCTCGAACTCTGATCGAACACTTAATTTTATTCTTGAGACGAATAAGGCCCCGTCCACACGTATCCGGATATTTTTGAATCCGCAACTTTTTCTTTCCGGATACGGCTACGGTCCACACGTATCCGCCGAATTCGACAGCGAATCCGGAAAAAAATAAATCCGCTCTCCAGAGTGAAAAAAATAAATCCGCAACGAATCCGATAACGTGTGGACGGGTGAATCCGGATATTTTTTAGTCCGATGACGTGAAAAGCGTGTCTAGTCTCTCACTGAACAATAAACAAATATGGCGACACAGCGTGGAGGGCGAACAGAGCAAATTTCCCGCCACTATCTCGCTCTACGGAGCATGCTCTGAAGACATTTTTATTGCAGAGGAGCCTTGGGTCCTAGAGTGAATCCGGATACCATCGGATGCGTGTGGACGGGCGAATTCGATTTCAATACGCTACGTGTGGACGGGGAAATTTTTGAATCCGGAAAGAAAAAGTTGCGAATTCAAAAATATCCGGATACGTGTGGACTGGTCTAAGTCGTTGATCAGTTAACGTTGACAGAAAGTACACTAATCTGCATCATGATAAGCAATGCAAGGTTCCACGCACTTTTTCGATTTTTCCTCTTGGGAGAGCGTTGACTGAAAAGTTTTGCACGAAACGGATAAAGAATAGATACTTCAATTCCGCCATTATGTTATCTCAACACTGATGTAGAACGGTTTTGGTAGAGGGAATGCCTATCTCGTCCTCAAGCCGGCAAGTCTTTGAAAAAAAAGCTTTTAGGCAAAAACATCCGCATCAAATTCATTTCTCATGAATTGCGCGCCTTTGAAACATTATTTTATCCCTTATTGTGCCTAAAAAATTAAAGAAAGAAGAAACGCCTACCTCTTTGGCCATGATCCGCGCCCCATGAGAAGCGTCGATTGGCTCATGTTTTTCAGCGAGAGAAAAATCTCCAACGCTAACTCCGCCAATTGTCTTAGTCTCTTCAACAGCTAAAACGTCTGCTAACCACATGTACATTTCACTTAATTCTTCCATATAAACACCAAATATACTCGATATTTTAACACCGCGCTACAGAAAACCCACAACACGAATGCGAAAAATTTTCACTGTGAGTAGTTGCTATGACTACTTCCATGGTTATCGACAGTGAGGTCACCTTATGACGTCTTGCCTCGTCTTGGATAGGAGGGCGAAGCCTCGGTGGTAAGATTTTGACGCGCGAAATCGCAAATTTCAAATTTTGATGTTGACCATCGGTAAAGTGCATTAGTTCTTTAGCATCGATCTAGACTTACACTAAGACTTCGACGAAAACTAATCATACGAGATCTAGACTTATTCTTAGCTGTTTGTGGAATGTTTGCAATCTTAACCGGACTAACAAACTGATCATTTTTGTTTAGGTTTAAAAGCGACATGAAAAGCAGCGGACTCATAAAATTTAAGAAACGTAACTTACCGTTTAATGCCCCAAAATGTATTTTGCACTAGCCACCGTTCTGTTATTGCATGCTTTTTAGTCTAGTTGAGACCAGAACTGTGCATGCCATACGTTCGCAGTCGAGGAAAAATTTAAAAATAACGGTACTGCCTTGATCACAAATCGACTGAATAGAATGATTGCGCCAACCGCTCGCGCAAAGTTTTCAAAAGACTTGTTTTTGATAAAAAGAAATCGGTGCACCTTTTTTCAGAAAAGTTATAGCATTATAGCAAAGGGATCGCAGAATACAATGGTTGAGGAATTCAATAAATTCACACTTTTCTTTTCTTATTCTTTTTTTGGCACGCTCACGCTCCTAAGTTGCTGCCAGAACGCGGTAGGACCTGGGCAGGACTGTACCCGTGCATTAAGCAATAGACCACAAGTTTCTATGGTTTATTTAACAAATAAAGAAGCCTAAGCCGTGTATTACACTATGATAAACTGACACGACGGGAATTTGAGAACACGAGAGAAATGTAGAAAACACGAGCCTCAGGCTAGTGCTTTCTATTTCTCGGGTGTTCTAAAATGTCTGGAGTGTTTTATCACAGTGTAATGCACGGCTTAGGCTTCTTAATTTGCTTTATGATATAGATTTTACACCCGCGAAACATTACAAAAACGCTTTTTCTATGTTTTATTTAAGCAATGGGCCACTCTTTCTATGGGTTTACTGGCGCAATAAACCACGCGGGATGTTGAGAGAACACGAGAAAAGCTTGTAGATCACAAGCCGTTAGGCGAGTGATTTACACGCTTTTCTGGTGTTCTCCTAACATCCCAAGTGGTTTATTGCGCCGGTAAACCCATAGAAAAAGTGGTCTATCGCTTTTATGAAATAACTATGGAAAAAAAAGTTGGTCTATGAGAGGAAAATGTATTGTACTTTCGTGATCAAGCTGCTTATTCTCATCAAAATCATGAGATGACGCGACAAACCAATCAAAGCGACGAAAACTGTTCACGCTACGAAAGTTTTAAGGAAGTAAAGGAAAAGCTTATCGCCGAAAGGCAAAAACCACATTAATTAATTCAAAAGTATTTTGACGGGGAAATGGAGGGATTCGTGAGTGGAATCGGTCATCATGAAAGTAAAAGGCTGTGCGAAAAGTGTGCAAGTAGCCCAGACTTCACGGTGCTTGGCGAATCGATTCAACGTAGTGTTTAACGATAACTTTTCAAAGTTTTGCGAATGGAATAAAAGTTAGTAACAGAACTGCTGTTTCTGAAATTTATTCAGAATTTATTTACTTATGCTGAAGGCTCTTAAGTCCGTGTTTCTCTCTGTATTTTGCTGAAGGAAAACTAGTGCTTAAAGGCTAAGCTTATGGAAATCAAATTCATTTATCGTGCAATGCACGCATGCATTGAGTTTAAACTCAAAATTTCTGATAGAAAGAAATCTTTCTCCTGCTTTTTTGACAACCTAAATTGATCAGTCAAGCACAGCTGACTTCGTCCTCCTCAAACTGTGGAAAGTAACAAAATAATTGTTTAAAACTTCCTTAGTCTTAATCTAAAGCGTAATCGGAGTGGGCGAAAAAGTTTTGCTGAGTTTTGCTGTGCACAAAATAAAGAGCTTTATATGACGACCGACTAGTTGTCTTGTTTTTCCTTGCAAATTTCCATGTGTATGATGAACTAAAAGTTATGTTATTGATATCTCAGCCAGTGAAGGCTAAAGTGTTTATTACATTTGTTATCGCTAGAGTTTCGAGTTCTCTAGTTCTCGCCTAAAGCTGCCATAGATCAGGAACCATGGATTACCGGTACAATAGAACATAGGTTTAGCAACTCTGTTGACCAATTAGAGCGTGCGTAGTATCTCAGTTATTTTAGAAACTCTTATAAAACATATGATTTTGACCAATCAGAGTGTGCGCAGGGTCCTATCTATGTTATAAAGGTTGATAAGCCACTTGGGATGTTGGAAGAACACGAGAAGAATTCGTAAATCACGAGCCACAAGCGAGTGATCTACCAATTCCTCCAGTTCTTCCAACATCCTAAGTGGTTTACCATGCCTGTAAACCATAAAAACTTGTGGTCTATTGATTTATAAAATAATAATTCAGAAGACGCGTAATTTTTGAATGAGTTTACTGGCACAATAAACCATAGCTGATTGCAATTGACCAATCAGGGTGCGCTCATTGATTTGGTTATTATGTAATAAATATCATAACTGTACATGCACGCCGTAAAGACAGTCAGACGTGTAGTGTTACTTTGTGTTTTAAGGAGTAAACGGCAGGAGTAAATCGTGTACTAAACTTTTCTGTGATTGAAACGTAAACAGAACAATGTACCTATCTCCTCGTCTCATATTATTTATGAATTGTAGAAGTTCACAAAAAGATTCCTTTACATAATATGAAGAGAGTTGAAAATACGACTCGTAGCGGATTATTTTTGACGAACTTCGAGGAGTTTAGAAATTTGGCTAGACAGGGTCTTGACTGTTTGTTATGTTTTCTCCATCAAGATTTAAATTAGGGAGAAAATGGAGAAAGAAAATCGTAAAAATCTATGCTAATTAAGATCAGATATCCAAACGCCATCAGAGTCGTGATTCCCTTTGTTTAAACGTGGTGACTTATTAACAGTATTAGGAAACTCACCTGAAGATCGAAGATAAGAAAAACTTTTTGCGCTTGCTAAACTGATTGAAAGACACCAAAGGGTGCTGCCTGATCAGCCAAGAAATACAGAACCCTTTTCCAGATTGGACAGATTGATATTTGGTGCACGGCTTGTAATTTGCGAACTCTCATGAGAATTAAACGTGACTTCAAGTTAGGTTTGTGGCACGCACCTCTATAGCTAATCAATAAAAACTCTGGGATCGTCAGTGATCGAAATGTATGGAAACCAACTTGAAACAACGAAGCTCTGTTGCTCGGTAAATCATTTGTAGTTTGTACATTTTGAGCTGAACATTGCACTAGGCCGGCCTAGGTCGGATACTTTAAACTCTTCAGAGAGCTTGCCAAGCGTTTAAAATATTCCCCGATAATTGAAACAGGTTACAATTATTAAATTTTAAATATTAATTTGGTCATTGATCGCGAAAAAGTAAAATCTTATTATGTAAATTATATATTTGCGAGTTTCTCTTTAGTTAGTTCAGCACTGACCGCACTTTTAGTGTGTTAGTACGAAGTGTGAGCCTGTGTTCTATATTGCATTCTGACTGGTTCACACGTCTGTTTTAAAATAAGGGGCGTGTCATCTTCATGATTAAAATGTAAAGAGTAATTATATGCTGACAGGAAAAAAACTAATAAAAGATTTCTTTTAACCCGCTCCTAAAATCGCAAGGTTGATCAGTAAACAATTTACACTTAATGACTGGCCCCGAGAGAAACTTTTTTGAATTTTCTTTCCCGAGAATCTCAATGTTTCCCGAGACGAAGTCGAGGGAAACATTGAGATTCGAGGGAAAAAAATTCACTTTTCCTCAAGGGACCAGTCATTAAGTGATTTGTTATATAGCAAAAAAGCAAAACAGCGGTCAACTGCACCCTCTGCAACAGCGGTCAACATTTCGCGGGTAACACTGAACTGTTTCCCGTTTGACGTCATAGTTTTCGAAACGTTGCTCGCTCATGGCATTTGGTGGTAAACAGTTTCATTGTTAGATGTCATGTGACTATGAACTAGCCAATGAATGGGCGCACTGTAGCGGGAAAAACACCAGCTATATAACAATTTTAAGTTATTGTGGATATGGAACAGTCTGTTTTTGAAAACTGTAGACACTTCCCAGCTAAGGCGGACGTATCTGTCAATTAAATGTTTCCTTCAACTAAATTATTTTGGTGTTGCGAATTGTTAGTATGGCTTTGTTTTCCCGTTTTGCCTTGTACTAAAATGGTTGTTCATTTCTTGCTAGATTTTTCTTTTGAATACTTTCATTTGAATTTAAATTGACACACAAGCACCGTTGTGTCCTTGTCAAATTATGAACTGGAAAAATTGTGAAATAATCGTAGCTCTACGGATTATCTTATAAACACTGACGAAAATAAATAATTTCGTACGCCATTTAAATATCTTATATAAAAAGTTATGATTTGCTTTGAGCAAACATGAGAAGACACATCTGATTTTTCACTGAATGTATCTCCTCCCGAGGAGATTTTTGTCTTGCGGTTGTGGCAGGCGTTGTTAAAGCGGTTTTAGTTACTGTCGTCTAACTTATCTTCCGCATTAACACATTCTGAAGGAAAATTCAAAATTGTCGTAATGGAACTAATTAAATATTGCAATTTGTTCTTCGGTAGGTTGTTGCATCGGGAAAATAAGATCACTGCATAAAATGGCTTGCATAAGGACCCTTCCTCAGGTCGTACACAGTCAGTATAACATCTATTGGTATAAGACAAATAAAAGTATGAGGTAGGATGTATAAGGTCCGTGTAATGATCAGTATATTATAGGGTTGGCCAAGAAAAATACGAGGATCTTATACACTTGTGGCAGGATTCCTTATATGTCAGTACACATTTCAGTATACATCATGTATACTGCATGAAACAGGAGGTATACTGGGAGGTACGTGGAAGGTGTGTACACGGAATTTTACAGTTGTGGCAAGGTTCCTTCTAGTTCAGGCCACATGTCAGTGTACAGTATGTACACTGGGAGAATCAAGGGGTATACTGAATGTGATGTGGGAGGAATGTTTACTGATTTCGTATATCTTGTGAATAATGAGTCCTGGTTTTTAACTGGAATGAAACTTGTTTGCGGGACTCTTGGTGGCAGGGTTTTTAGGTATGCAAATCTCAGATATCAAATCTCAAGAACACCGAATTACGATTTTCGCAATGCAAAGAAAACGTTATTGCTCTTAAAACCAAGAACTGACTACCTGAAGCCTAGCTTCAGTTACAATGGCGCTATTCTGTGGAACAATCTCCCCGAGAATATACGTACATCGAATTCCTTAAGTTTCTTTAAGAGAAGTTCTCACAGATGGTTTTCTGATCAGTACTCCAACACGGCAAATATGTAAAACAGTTTTTGAGAATTTTTAATCAATTTTCTGTGTAAACTGATGTTTTAACCGTGTTTAAATAAAGTTATCATTCATTCAAGATTTAAAAACGCTTAGTAGTCAAACACGACTTTCATTGATTTTCTTCCCTGCTACTTTTTCAACATAGACGAATTAAAACCTGATCAATTTCTATCTTAGACTCGACAGAATGGCACTTAAACTCAACGCGGTGGAAGTTTTCTCGTGCTTCTCTAGCTTGTGCTATCCAAATGAAAATTAACTGTCGTATACCTCGAACAGCCATTTTACACGTAAAATGTCCTTTGACGGCATTTCTATGAGTTCCCTTACTTTTCCTTGGCCTCTGCAGCCACGAGAACCTGAAGTTCCTTAGCTCGAAATAACTTGTCAGTCTGCAACTTAAAATGAAGTATTACCTCCTTCTTTCAAGCATTGAACCATATTTATGGCTACTGCTGCTTGGCAGCCATATTGCTATCATGTGCGTAAGTAAGTAGACTGTCCAATTTTCGGATTGTGTTCGGAACTATTCGGTCTTCGTGACTGATAATCGAATGGAAATCCGTAAGCGCCTCATCGTCGGTCGGATAGTGTTCGTTGCCAATCAGAGCATTGACGGTCGCTTGTCCGCCTCTTATTGATCCAAACTTCTTTCCCATTTGCTTGTGCTTCAACGCGGACTCCGAGACACTGATCGAGATTTTGTAGTATCCCCAAGCTCGAAAATTTCCGCAACCACAAAGCAAAAATTATATTTGAAATCGCTTGACATTTCTAAACAAAGCCTGGATCTACAGCTTTTAAAGGGTCTGGAGGAGTTTTTCCGTGGAAATTGTTGTAAAACTTCAGACTGCCGAGTATGTAGCATGTTAAAAACACAGCCGCTCCGGCTGCTCTATGCTAGCAGAAATTCTTCGGAATTCGTTGACTGGTCGTGGCGATATGAGTGAATTGTGCAGCCATATCTGGCGTGTTGCGATCTTCAACCCTTGTCAAGAGTTATAACTCGTCTGAAGAGCGAATAATCTCTTTCGAGAGAACCAAGACGAATCATGATAAACTCCCTCGCGAAAACAACAGTCTAAATAAACTTTCAAGTTGTGTTTTTTGAAAATAACTTCCGAGAATTTGGGACTCTTAACGCAGTTTGTGAAGAAATAATCAAGCTACATATTTTTATTGAATCAAGGAGGAGTATTTTTAAAAAGGAGTTCATTTATTAGCGAAGATGCGGCAGTCTGTTTTGCTATTTCACTCATCTAGTTCGTGTCACGCAACATGATTTTCTTCACCAGTCACACGCAGTTTTTTCAAGAGCGATTGCTTAGCCTGCTCAGTATATTTGAATTACTAGTGAAATAAATTTTTCAGTACTCTTGTCAATGCAGAATTTCCTTAGAACTTGGCAAGAACATTGGTTCGTCAGTAATCTCGCACAATTACCTGCACCGACAATTATCGAAGTTTTAATTTTCTCGAAAATCACAGTGTTTTTTCTTCTGCACCCTTCATCTAAAGCTTACTAACTTAGAGGTCAGACATTTATTTCAAGTTGCAGAGAGTCTTATCTTTACAAATTTGGAGATCAGCATATTTTGCGCGGTGCAAGAAACTAGTCGGCATGTTTTTAATAAGCTACAAGTCCAAAACGTTTTCGTATTTAGCTCGTTGTATGACC
>Ga0126343_10001785_pt1 | contig 10481 bp, 5 predicted proteins | sample Cyp2metagenome_FD_92531 | JGI IMG/M metagenome (GOLD analysis project Ga0126343, IMG submission 92531) | Coral microbial communities from Lord Howe Island, Old Settlement Bay, Australia - Cyphastrea 2 metagenome | ecosystem: Host-associated > Invertebrates > Cnidaria > Coral ... | reverse complement strand
ATCCATTTACCTAGAGGTACGATTCATTTCCCTCAAGGTACGATCCACTTACCCAGGGGTACGACCGAGTTTCCCTAAGGTACGATCCATTTCAGAATTTTGTCCCAAATCCCCCTCCATAGAACTCGCTGACAAAAAGGACAGGGGTGCACGTCGTACACTTTAAGGGTTAAAAAGCGGATTTGGTACTTTTTAGGGTATTCAGCCTGTCTTTTTAGGTATCTTTTAGAGTACTGAGCCTAAAAAGCTATGACAGCGTATAGTGTTTTGCTTCAGGATTGGTACCCCTAATGAGTGAAAAAGAAAAGAAAAAAAAAAAAAGAAAATTCAAGCAGCGCCCGAAAACAGGATCGCGTTGCCTCTTAGGGGTTATTTTCAAAGTTTCCCGCTAGCACCCCTGTCTTTTTTATATTGGAGTCCAACCCCAGGGGAACATTTGTGCTTCACATTGGCGTAAACGTTTCCGAAAATAGATCAATAATTGTGTGCTTTTGTATTATGCCAGCCAGTTAAGATTTTAAACAAGAGGCATACTCTGCAGCTTAGAAATATTTTTCAATATGTAAACATGGTCAACCAACTCAAGATTCTAGAAACTCCTACTCCACGATCGCGTCTTTTTGGTGTCCACACACGAAACAGTTGAAAAAAAGTGTCGAAAAATGGCATTTAGACCAAGCTCTTTTAACATGTACTTCTTGCTAACATCTCCCCAGGGTTGAGGAAACAGTATTGATATTTGGTTCGCGCATGGGTTAGTTGTTGAAAGACTGAAATTAGGAGTAAAAGCTTGATCGGTTAGCTGGTTGACGGTCATGGGAACACACAACCAGGTTTGAAAAAAGTCAAATCTCCACTACTGGGAAAACAGAGCGTCAACAACTGTTGATGGTATTGTAAACGACGCTAAGATGGCACTGTTTTCACATTTTTTTTCATGTCCCAAACATATACATTTGTACTTAAATTAATTATTGTAATATTCATTAGAAGAGGCTCTCTGTACTTAGCCAAGACGCTGAATGGGCAACCTGGCGCGATAAAGTTTTACGACCATTACTAGTGTACATATAGTTTTGGGGGATATTTCTCTTCCGTGACATAAGTGCCGGCCAGGCTCGTAGGCAGATTTAAAACAGAGAAGGCAGCTGAAATTCAGACAAGATGGAAAGAGGATGGACATAACATAGGCAGTCTACTGTCCTGGATAGGAGGATTGGGAATGAATAGACCTCTTCGCTGACGGAGAAGAGTCACCTTCCTCCGCTTGTTTTCGCTTCCTCCTTGGAGACCTTCTTGGGGAGACGCGCTGTAAATAAGATGGGTGCAAAGCAATTACAAGAGAAAAACCAATCTTAATCATTAATGAATGGAAAATACAATCCATTGTACGGAATAAAATAAAAAGGTCCTTAGGACCTTGACCTAAAATTAACAAATACATGCTTATGAACAAAACGAAACATAAAATCCTCAAGTGTACTAGGATTAACTGATGCTGACCTTAGGACTTCTGCCATCTTCACCTAAGGTACTTGTAGGAGTACCAATGCTTGGAGAATCATCGCCATCCGTTTCTGTTTTAAATCAAGATAATAAAGCCAGTTAATGAACTGAGTCATCAAAATGCTCCCGAGGTCCAGGGGTCAGTGATCATCCGACCAGTGTGCGGAGAAGGTCATGAGGGAATTATCAGAGATTTTTCAGAACCAAAGTTATGTGAAGCTTTCTTCGGAGTTTGCCCAGCAGCAGGTCTAAAAATACTTCTTAAGTTAGGCTTTTTGCCTATATGCTGTTAGTCTCCTCCGCAGCCGTTATTAGAGTCGTCACGCAACGCTTCTCCCCCCAGGATTGTTGCGTGACGACCCTAATAACGGCTGCGAAAGAGACTAATATGCTGTTGGCTAGGAAATTTCCAAGGTTAAAGGTGTGGCTGTTTGTGACAAAGCTGAACAGATGTTAAACCCTGGACATAAGCTAAAAATTTAAACATAACAAAGAGTTAATTTACTTCAAAGCTCAGGAAATAGTCAAGTCTGCATTTGAGCGTAGTTGTTCAACTCCCCTCACCCCCCCACCCCCACCAGAATAGGATACCAGTCCTGCAAGGTAATCCCCACCATTTAATTTGCCAATGCCCAATTATACACCTGGGATGGGTTGTTTTGAAAACTGGCTAGTTTAACACTAACCCAAGAAAGATAAATGAAGCATTATGCTTTCTTGTAAATGAATACTTTTCATTGCTTATGTTTTGTGTAGTCTGAGATTATTCAAACTCAACAAACAAGAACAATCAATAAAAACAGAAAACTTCACCAAAAAGTTACATAAATGAAATCAAAATTCTCACAAATCCTGAGTTACGGTAGCATAATCAGACTTTGAACAACCCGGTCCCGAGTGTTGAGAGGCAATCGGAGGAATCGGAGAAATATGCCTTGCGCAAAAACATAACACAATGACCCCAGATAGGGCTCTAGACCAAGGTCTGCTTGTTCTGAAGTAAAACACACAAACCGTTAGGCTACTACATCTCCATAAATAACACCAGATAACTTATCATTGATTACTATTTTTGGTTTGAATGCCCTACGCTAAATGGGGGAATATCTGATAAGATTTCACATGCTTATTAAATACTTGAAGATATCAAATACAATAGCCTCCAATTAGCCCAAAACACAAGTTCAGATATTATTTTGTCTTTGGAAAGTATCAGTTCCTCAAAGTTCACAGTTTTCCTCAAGCTGCTGTCTTAGAAAACAAACAGATAATCTCAGGGGACAATTACTATAAAACTTCGAATTAGCACCCTACAGCCAAATTTAAAATAAGCGCCCCTCCCCTTCCCCCATTTTGTAGATGAGTGATTACAAAAAACAAAGGAAGTACAGTTTTTGTCATGTCCAGCCTTTTCCATGCAGTCACTAGACAGTAGCTTCTATCTTTCTACAATGAAGGAAACAAGTTTCTTTTCTTATAAGCTGCTGAAATTTCTTTAATGAGGCGGCGGGGCCCGAGTGGTTTAGGGCGCTGGATTTGAAATCTTGAGGTCCCTGGTTCAAATCCTTCACCCTACCGCTATCTGGATTTGTTCTCGGTAGTGTTCAACTCCTCGGCCGAGCTGTGTAAATAGTCAACTGGTCAGCCTCCAGCCAGTTGGGATTCTTAACAGTTCGTGTTACATGTATATTTGAAATATTTGTTTGTCTATTTACAGTATCCCCAATTAGCACATATAGTGCTAAATACACCTGACACTTAAATAAAGTTATTATTATTATTATTATTATTATTATTATTATTCTATTTTCAATTTGTGAACATGTCACGCTTTGATAAAAAATTACAAGTACATCTACTTCTTACTGTCAGTGTGTATTGAAGAAAGGTGTACCTGATATGCATTTTGCTGGAGGAGTATTGAAATAACATAGTGTAACACTGACTCACCTTCAAGGGTTCCTCTGTAATACATACTCAGATTGAAGATATCCTCTTCAAGGTCTTAAAAAAAGATAAACTCCAATCTATGAGTTTGTGAATTATGCGTTGAAAGGAGAATTTCACTCCAGAAAGCTTGATAATAGTTTTTTTTTCTCGCCTTCACTGACATGTACAGCAAGAAAACTTCCAGCTTTGCACTCACCAAATTTTCTGCCTCTGAAGTGCCCAAAGTGATTTCGGAGGCCACCACTTTTGCAGCCAGGCCATGTTTATGTCATCTCACTCTATCTGAATCAAAATGGGTGGGAAGGAGAAAAGAATACAACTAATTTAGCATCCTTTTTGTCCATGTGATCATCGGCATCACTACCTTCAATGCTATCATTTTGGAGTTTGGAGCACGTTTGGCTCGAAACAATACTTTTTATGGCTCAAGAGCAGCCATATTAACCAGAGTTGTAATTTAAAGGATGGTCAGAAGCCACTTGAATAAAATTTCTCTGATGGAATGACATCACAAAAAATGGGGCTTGGCTGCAGAGTATGTTTGAATGGCGCAACAACGTTTGAATTCTTGGGCTTTTTTGGAGACAAATTTAGAGGCTGAAACTTTGGTGATTGGCTAAACTTACTGAAGGGTCCTTATCAGTGTTCACAAAAGATATTTTACAGTTTTTGGAGTGACCTAGCAACATGGCTTGACACACTTTGAAAAAAACCGGCTCAATTTCTGCTTTGGATGCAGTGGGGATAAGTGAAATAAAGTTTGCACGGTGACTGTACAGTACCTATCTTGAAATTAAAAACAATTACTATTACTAAGACTGGATATGCCATACCCCAGCACACTAGAAAGTGCACAAGAATGGCAGAGTTGGAGGACAGACAGCTTACGTGGTGGGAAGTGAAACACACTGCTCAAAATAGGGTCAGGTGGCAGGCAGTAGTGGATGACCTATGTTCCACCAGGAATGAAGAGGATTGAGTGAGTGAATGTGTGACCCTGAAAGCCTCAATTATCTCCCCAGCACTAAGGAAGCTAAGACCGGATCAGACAAGACTATTGGCAGGTGGCCAAATGAAAGGGGCCAAATACTGCCCAAAGCTTGGGGGAAGTCACTACTGAAGACTTCACCACCATAGATACATGCAAGGCATGTATTCCCCCAAAGCACAAAACAACATATCGATATTAATAATAGTCCCCTTTTCAGTACAATAGGGAAGTTTCTTACACTATTCTAGATGCAGAAACTGCTTAAATCAGTTCACTGTCTTTCAGTCACCCTGAAGGACGCAAATGTCTACTTAGTCAAGTCAAGTTCTATCGCAACGTTAACTAGTGCTAGACTGAGCCAAGTTGACAACAATGTCATTCACCTGATATGTATTCTTCAAGATAATCACTTGAATCAACATTTTCATCACTCATGTCAGCTTGCTTTCTTGCTTGACACAATTCTTCTTTCCAACTTTTTAAAGCAAATGCTGCCACCTTCTTAAGACGCCAATCGTCATGAGGACCAGGTGCACGTTTCATTGGTTCGTTATCTTTCGGCCACCGCCAGTGACTTGCAGCTTTCAATTCGGCATGAAAGTTGAAATCTTCAGGGGTGGTTGGAGGACAATCTATCAGGTAGTGCAACACAGCCTGGTCAATGACATAGATTTCCATCATAGACAGCCCTGGTTGACACTCTGGCACTGAAGATTTTTCCCAGGATAAGGATTCCATAAATTTCCTCAACAATGTTTGTTTTCCCTAAGGAAAGGACAGAAATAATCAAAAGCTGTCTTGCCAATTATTATGTCCATTTTAAATACAATTCCACTGCAAATGCAACAGAAGTTTCACAAAATATAAAGCTTCTGTTTACTAACCTACACTGTACACTGTAAGTGCAGTTGCAAGTGCAGTTTCTATTACCCTGCACTTGCATCGTTTTTTTTAAAATTTATTTTCAGAACGTCTGAAAAGACCCGCTAAAGATATCCTATGACACAAAGTTAGGTGTACAGTAGCTAGATTTTTTTGTCCCAGAAGTCTGAACTTACAAACTTCTCACCCCATTTATCTTTGTACAATGAAAAAAAGAAAAACAGTTTGCTTGCATTTTTTGAGTTTCTATGTGACTGAAAAATAAATCTGAATTTTTCAACCCTGAACTTAAGAGTAAGCGCAAGGGTTAATGCCTAACTCTCCCAACATCACTAGCCCAATGGGATCAAAATCTTGTGCTAAATTTTGTTTGCCATACATGTAGAAGAAAATAAATCTTTCCTGTCATGAAATGATAGAAATTATTTTTGGAACTGTTGACATACATGTACAATGCAAACAAATTAACCAGAAAGTGAAAGAAAAAGGAGGTGAAAAATGTCATGAGAGATTAAAACATACACATACCCTCTGGACTTTAGAAGCTGGTTGGCCTGGCCTACAGTGGCACATGTACCGGTATACATGTATAAATTAAAGTATGCGTTGCCCTGACGAAGTCTTTGTTGAATAAAGACGAAATATCAGCAAGTCGTTTTTCCAGTGTTTGTTATTAAAGTACAGTACATGTAGGCATACTTCTATAGAAACTCAAAACAAACCTGGCTACGCCCCTGACAGGTAACAATAAAATAACTAACAACCTGCAACCAGCTTACTTTAACCACACAGACTCCCTTGAACACAGGATGGTCCTGTACCAGTAGACTCTTTGGATGACGTTTTATTGTAGCTTTCCAGAGGCAAACAGTTGGTTGTTCAGTCTCTTTGGGAGAATGTCCTTGCCTTATGCCTCTGTTGTCAAGTGGATAATACAAGACAGGATTTTTAATGAGCCAAACTGAAATTTAAACAGAACTCAAATTCAGTTGAAACAAGAACGCTTCTCTATTGAGCCAGAACTGCAATGAGAAGATCAACAACTGAAATTAAAGTGGTACGTTACAAAACCTTTCCCACATGTACATGTATCTAAGCCAATTTAAAGCATAACCAAGTAGTCTGTAGGAGAAGAACAGAATGCTTTTCACTATTTTCAAGTTTTTCTGATAATGGCAAATTGGCCAAGTGATGACCAGGTTTCAGACCTACCCAATATTAAAGGCTTTTCATACACCTAAACTCACAGGGTAGAGTTAAGACTACTGTAATGTTAAATTTATTTTGACTGCAGTTTTTAAAAGCAAGGAATTATGACAACCTAAATCACACAACATGACCGCAGGCAGAGTTGGGACTAAGACAGCCTTTATCCACAACAATGTAATATATATATATTTAGTAAAAACTGGATCATTGTATAGAACATCAATAGTGAGATAAATTAAAATTAAATAAAATATACCTAATTACACTCAACTACAGAAACAAAAGGAAGCACAACATAAACAAGATACACAAAAATATACAAGGCTGTCAAAATTACTCTTTACTAAAAATACTAGTGATAAGGGGCCTAGACCAATAAATTGCCCAAAAGGGGAAGGTTGGGCGGGATACAAAAACTACGAAAATGCCGATAGAGCTTCATGTGATTGCTGGCTATTGTATATAATGAACGCTAAGCGCCTAAGGCACGTTTAATATACTAAAGTCTAAGTGTGATAGTGCTTTAATTTTACTAGTAGTCAGTATAAGTATATCGAATTACGGCACATGTACCTGGTTACATGCATTAAAATTCTGATTACGAAATTGTTGTGCAATGAGGCCGACTGAGTCCCAGTATACACGCTTGTAATTTACACAGAGGTTAATAATATACATTTAACAAGTTTTAGTCAGAATGGAACATGAACGTGTACATGTACATGTATGTGTTCTGCTCCAGTCAGTACATTGTCTGTTTGTATAGCTGAGCAAAATGGCCACAACAGTTCCCTCCTGTATTACTTTATTGAACCCAGACAGAGTAAAATCGTCTGGCGTTAGATGGATTAAAATTGTCTGGCATTTAAGACAGAGTAAAATCTTCTGGCGTAAGACAAAGTAATTAATAATTGTCTGGCGTTAGACAGATCAGTAAAAATTGTCTTATGTTAGACAGAGTAAAATCTATAAGTCACTCTTAGGGACCTTAGGGGGTAAAGGGTTAAGAGCGAAAAAGCAAGTTCAATATTGATTCCTAATTACAGTACTGTAAGCTTTAACTTTATGCATGTACTGTACCTTCATCGTTGCTGATTTCTTCAAAATCTAGAAGTTTTGCTCTGCCAGCTCTGTAAACAGTCTGCAGTTGGCATTCATCCATATAATGGTTTATAAACAACCTTCAAGAATGGAAATTAAGAAGTTAATAATATTATAATTATATACCTAAATGGTCATTAATTATTCATCAGAAAAGACATTTAATATGAGAAGCCACGTTTGAACCATTGTGCTCTCTCTATGTTGCCGTACAAATTACCATCATATCCTGTTCAGGAAGATGCAAGCTACAGTATACATGTATATATTTACTAAATGGCTGATGCTCATTTAGAGAGCCTGCAAAATGTTGTAAAAGTTTTTGGCAATGCAGTGACCATTATTCTGAACAATCCAAACCCTACTGCAAGCCTGTGACTTTTGACAAAAAAAGATATTTACTAAAAGTTGAACATGTTGTTTACTCATATTTTCACTGAGTAGCCTTGTTTTGACTTTGTTTCCCATTTTTATTATAAGTAATTTGAAGATGAAGCAAATTTTTCATTGACAATCAACTGTTGCTCAACTGATTGCAGTAAGCTCCTTTGTTTTCTTTCACCATGTACATTGTAGTCAATCACAAATAAAACAATCCAGTTTTAGAGCCCAAGTTATTGTTACATCAAACAATTTGTTCATGCTTTTTAAAGACGGATTCCGCTCAAAGTTCGAGCAATAAGTGCAAAAATTATTTACTAAAAATCTCACTCTCCGTTTTAAGTGACATATGTGTAATTTCAAGTTCAATTTTCTGTCATGGGGTCAGCTTGAGAGCTTAAATCTTGATAGGACCTTCTTACCTTTAATCAAAATATTACCATGCTATGAGGGTTTTTTGGTAACTTAATTTTTGCCACTATTGCTCGCATATTGTGCGGAAATCATCTTAAACTGTTTGTATACTGAGTTATGGATGCATTTGGAGAGCACTCAAGAAGCTAATATCTCTCATGCCTTTGAAACTTTGTAGAGGTGTATACATATGCTAAACATGAGTCAATTCTTCAATATAATTCTATACAGTCCCTGTATATACCGTATGTTGGAAGTACAGTGAAATCTCTATTTAGAAAACACCTACCGGACCTACCCAAGGTTTGTAAAAATTGCACAATGTTTGTTAACAATTAACATAATAAAATGGATAATCTGTAATGTGATAAAGTAACATTTTGTTACATGTACATAACAGTAAAACAGCGCTAGAATATTGTTCCAGTCTACAGAGTGGTTACATGTATTTCTTAAAGTAATCACAAATTGGAGATTGTCTTCAGTTCTGAATGACTATTTCCTGAAGCATATCTGTCACTTTCAAAGGATCAGTGACAGTTTCTCATTCCCTGTAAATCTTGCATATTCGAGAAGCTTTTCAGCCATTCCCAGCACTTTCCAGTTGGAATTTATTTCCAGTGCCCTTTCTTTGTCATCCACACATAGCGCTTTTGCGCCAATTTCTTCTAGTATTTCAGGGTCTTGATCAATTTGAACCAAAAGGGCCTCCTTCCCTTTTGCTCTCCATTCTGGGTCAGAGGGGTCTACGAGACTGGAGCAAACTTCAAGATCGTCGTCACCACAAATAAATTCTTGCATAGTGGACAAGAAGCATTTAGAGAATTCCAGAAATTGCAAGCTTAACAGTTCTTCACCTTCAAAAGGGTCCTCCTCTTCCTCCTCCACTTCCATCTCTGGATATATATAACATGTAGGCCAGTACACTTGAAATATATATTTTAATGATGGTTTCCCCTTATATCAATTGAGGTTTTTAACATTAGATTTATTAGTGTCCATGTCTGTTTAATAGAGGTGTCTGGTGTTCGTTATAAAGGGAAATATGACGTTAATTTTTGGGACCTGGCTTTGTGTCTGCGTTATAGAGGGTGTCTGCTTAATTGGGGAATCCGCTTAAGGTCATTCCACTGCAATAGAACCTGCACTGAGTTTTTTGTGAAACTTTGCCCATTGATTGTCTATAGAAAATTAAATTTAAAATAAACATGAAGGGTCCCCATGTTCATTTAGGAGCAACAGCACCTTGTTTTAAAAATTCTTATACATATAATAGCATCATGATTACTGTAGTTTTGATTCCTTGCTAAATGTTCAGATTGTCAGAAAATCTCATTCTTTAATGATGGGGGCCTCAAACTCGGCCATTTAGATATTTTTGACATACTTTTCCATTTCTGGCATCTTTTAAGGTAATTCCTCTGAAATAAAAGTGACAATAGATTTTCGTTCAAACTTTGTCCATTGAATATTTATCACATAGAGAACTTCAATTTTGAAATAAAAAAGAGGGGTGCCCATGCTCATTAAGGAGCAGTGAGGCATTGAAATTATGTATCATTTTAGGATTATTTAGTGAAATTGTTAAAGTTCAATTGAGGCCTTACACTACTGTAAAATTGATGTTAAAAACATTTGATATCAAACGCATTTTAACATCAATTTTACAGTAGTGTAAGGCCTCAATTGAACTTTAACAATTTCATTCAAAATGCTACTGAAGGACAATTAACATCCAACGATTATTGATTATTTAAACTTTTGAGAACATGCATGTAAACTACAGTCAGAACATTGTGTTGGACAAAAATAAACATTTCAAGTTTGACGAATTCCGGTCAGTATAAAACACGGACTGCGGACTACGGACCACGGACTACGGACTGGGTATAAAACACGGACTCAGGTATAAAACGCGGACTAGGCATTACGGACTGAGTGTAAAATACGGACTCGGGTATAAAACGCGGACTGAGCATTATGGCTCGGTATAAAACACGGACTTGGGTATGAACAAGCGCACACTGGGTGTAAATTACACCCGCTT
>Ga0126343_10001784_pt1 | contig 10482 bp, 3 predicted proteins | sample Cyp2metagenome_FD_92531 | JGI IMG/M metagenome (GOLD analysis project Ga0126343, IMG submission 92531) | Coral microbial communities from Lord Howe Island, Old Settlement Bay, Australia - Cyphastrea 2 metagenome | ecosystem: Host-associated > Invertebrates > Cnidaria > Coral ... | reverse complement strand
GATTTTTTAAAAAACGGCCTCTCTGGTGTTGTCAGTTATAATCATTTGTATTTCAGTCCGCCATTATCGAACTTCAAAGGGGGTTCGTTCGAACCCTTCGAACCCCCCCTCCTACGCGCCTGCTTCGAAAACGCCATCTGGAAAGAAAACATAAGTATGGTACACAATAGTTGCCATATACCAAGTACCTACCTAGAGTATGCCCTCTAGAATCCAACATGGCGGCGCTTTCAATTACAAAACGACCGTTTCCCCTGTTTAAACGACCTTTTTTACCTCCTCGAGAAAGTTTCAAATCAGCTAGAGCACTATCGATTACCAGCTATAAAAGGAGACTGTTCGGAAAAGAATCAGTGGAAAAGCCAACAGATGCTCACTCCAAACTTTTGTCGGAAAAAGACACACTGTACGAGTTTGAATGTAAGTTTGACCAATTTGGAAAAGTTTCATCGCTTATTATTAGATCAGGACATTATTGAGGCTTATTTCACAGCTCTTGCTTCTTCTTTATAGACACGAAATAATTTTGTTTCTTTAAAGTGATTTGTAAAAATAGAAACAGTAGAGTTTTAATGTAACTATAGCTCCACAGCTTGAGCTCAATATTCGAATGTTTTTTTTTCAAAGAGGACGGGAATGTTCATATCTGTCGCATAACTCCGGGGTCGATGCAAGTGGTTTAGACTTTTTTGTTTGTTTCCTGTACGTACATTGTAAGCAAAGCATAAACTAATTAGGAATAAACAAACAAAATGATAAATTAATTTTTTTTGGAAATACGTACAGTGGAAAACCTTTAATCTCGTCACTAACACAACATTCTGGCCATATTGATGGGGTGGCTGTGTTAAAGGGGTTCTTTAAATAAGAAAATGACTGACTGAGCTTTTGCCTGGGGCAGGAGAAAGTGGCTGTAAATTATAACGAGGTGGTCGTATTAACTGCATGGCTGTTAGGTGGGGTTCCACCGTAGGGCAAAATAACTGAAGCATCATTGCCAGGCAAGTCTAATCCAACATATAAAAAGATATGACTATGAATGGGAAAACTGGAACTGGCTAGATTGATGTTGCTAGTATATTGTTTTTTGTTACCTTTGTGGTACAGTCTTTTACAACAACTTAAACTGAGTCAGATAGTGATGAATTTGTAATGATAATTTTTTCACTGAAGGTTCAGAGAAGTGCAGACTGAGGTGAAAATGTAGACCGCAAATTATAATAATGGTAATATAATATAATTTAAATATGTAAACAGGGAGCCCACTTAACTGTAAGGTGTTCTTATCTGGGACCCAGCGTAACTAAATATTAGAAGTTATGTGTCAAGCAAAAGTCAAGTTAAAAATTTAAATGCAAAGGATTAAAATGACTCTGTAAATACAGTACATGGATAAAACATAATAAATATAAAATGATAAAACTAGTTAACTGTGTTGTATAACCATTTTCATTAAAGTGCACCTAACCCCCAAATTTTTTTTTTGGCCGAGATGAAACTTTGCAACATTCACATAAAGAATTTGATAATATTATCAGTATCTGGTATTTTTGAGGGTTTTAAAAATTGACAGAAAGTAGCTGAAATTTGTTGTCAATTGGTTCACGACCAAGCTAGCGGGGGCCTGGCTCTATTCCTGATTTGACGTCACAGACTCATTTACATGACGTCAAACCAGGAATAGACCCATGCCCTTCACCAGCTCAGTCATGAGACAAAGGATATCAAATTTCAGGTTGTGCTGTTGCTCAAAAACAATTCAGATGTTGCAAAAAAAAGTTAAGTTGCTTCTGGAACAGCTTCAAGTTTGCATTTTTGCGAAAATAGTACAAAATTGACTTTGTTTGTTTAACAAGGGTAGCACATAACAGTCTTCGACTGACAAACCCGTGGCCCTCGAATTCCCATTCGAATTGGAATTTAGAAATGTTGATTTTTGAGGAGGGAGGAAAACCGGAGAACCCGGAGAAACACCCTCGGAGCTAGGGCGAGAACCAACAACAAACTCAACCAACATATGACGTCAGGTCTGGGAATCGAACCCGGGACACATTGGTGGGAGGCGAGCGCTCTCACCACTTTGCCACCCCAGTTCCCTAATTTTTTCAGTGAAGGTTCAGAGAAGTGCTCCTGGGGTTAGGTGCACTTTAATGAGAGCTAACTACAAACAGGCTATATAGAGCATCATTAAGGTTGATCTGAGTGATGTACATACTATTCAGGCTAACCGGAGTGCAGTCTCACTGCAATTAGGGGTATCTTGAATGCAAGGGTTTTTTTACTGGCAAAGCCAATGATCAGTGAGTGGCAGACTTCATGTTACACTGACAGATTGGCAAATATTTACCAAGTTTAGATGAAGTCACAGTAAATATTCACCCATGTTTTCACTGACTCTGAAACAAATAATAATTGTTTTGGCATAATTTTCAGTGGTGATATCAAGAACTGTTTTGTCTTCTTTCTAGTCAATGATGTAAAGCCAGAATGTATCGAAGATTATGTTGCTCTTGTGTGAGTATCTCAACTTTTGATGGTGCCATTACATTACAAGTATATGTAGCAATTAATTAGAAGTAACAAGTTTTTAAGATTTGTTGCAATTTACAAGCCTTTTCACCTTCACAGTTAACTTTTCTCATTGTAATTCATATTAAATAAATCTTGTAAGTAGTAGTTGGTTCCTTCGCTCCTTAACTTCATATTAACCCATCGGGCTTGACATTGATAGGTGCATTAGATCAAAACAAGTAAACAGGTTATATATCAAAGCTAATTAAATAATTATTAACCTTGATATATAAGTTGTTAACTTGTCTTGATCTAACTACATGACTATGACTCTGAAATTAGTATGTACACGGTTTCAAGTTAAATTTGGACTGAATTCGCACAAGTGAGTTTTTCAAAGAGCTGAAATTGCACAAGCCGATTTCGAAAAACTTTACGTGGAGGAAGTGACAAAAAACTTTCCTGAAGCCGTTTTTTCACATTCGAGAAACTTTTTTCAAAGTTTCTGCACAAATTTCTGTCATCATTCTACATGATATTGTTGGCTTAGAAAATTTCCTGTTGTCTTTGTCGCTGTAAATAACCAAAGTTAACAATCCCCTTCATTCTCTTTCTCATTTTGTTTATGTTACTAACTCATCAAAACTGTTCCTGTTTACAGACAATCAATTTTATTTGTCAAGTGGCTCATAGTTGCTTTGATTAAAAAAATGTAACTTTTGCAGAGCCGAGACTTCACCCAAGCTCAGTGCAGATGAACAATTTCCTGGGGAGTTGGTAGGGGCCTGGACAACTATGTTTGGAAGACTTGATCAAGCAAGTATGTAGGAAATTAAATACTGCATGTACAGTTCAACATGCAATGCATTTATCAAAAGGTAGACGTATGAGCATGATACATCACAGTAATTGCCTATTAAACTGTAAACATTTTTTCTCTTATCTCTTGATCATTTCATGGTTGAAAAAAATACAAAGCACTCTGCATTCATTTGTGATGTAGTTTGCTTGTTTCACACGGGTGAATGGGGCAGGAATGTGCCTCCCCAGGGGATATAAGAGCAGGATGTTTGTTTGGAAATTTGACTGAAACCCCTGTTTAAAAGACTAATGTGAGCATTACTGGCTCAAGCTATATTTAACAGAGAAAGAAATATTTCTAAAACAGACCTGAGGGGGCTCCTCTTGGAGACAAAGTTACAAAACTCATATGAAAATTCTTAGTACCTTTTCCTGAGTTAGCTTAATCGGGCTCTGAACAACCCGGCCCAGGAGCTACACTTTTAGGCTGGCCTAAATCTACATTATTAGTTTCATTTTACATTCACAGTTCACTTTTGGAAATACCGAGGTGGATATGAGTCAGTTGTGAAAGCCAAGCAGTACATCAGAGAAAATAAGGTCTGCATAAAAAAATTTCAACTACTCAAGTGTTATTTAAGGGCAAGCTTGAGATCCCTAGATTTGATGTGGTTGTAGTACTGTAAGTTCAAGGTTTTAACCCTTTACTGCCCAAGAGTGACTTATAGATTTTACTCCAGGATAGAGGACCTGCGTGAAAACCAGCTAAGGCTGATGTGGCTTCCTCTCTAAATATAGTAATATTTAACTCTGTTTAACACCAGATGGTTTTACTTGTCAGAGGTAGACCTCCTGGGCATTAAAGGGTTAATCACCTCATAGTCGGAAAATGCCAAAATCTAAACCTACTATTAATGGTAATGGTCATTAGTAGAATTAATGAGTAGTATACTAATGCAAATGCTGCAATCTGATTGGCTGAGCTACTCGTATATTATCAGCCATTAGAGTACAGTTGCTGTCGGTCGTCCACAAAATGCTATGTTTCTATAGTTAACTTAAAATTTTTATGCAATGCTTTTTCAATTTTTTAAATTCCTGAGAAGACTAAAAGAAGTGCATTTACAGTTTCTTCACTTTAAAAACTTTAAAAACTTGAAAATATTGAAAAAGCGGGTGCGCACGTAAACAACTGCAAATTTGCCAAGGACAGTTCAATTTCTGCGACTTTGTTTACAGGTAAAGTTCACTAATGAGTGGAATAATTGGAAACCATTATCTGCGTTAATTTCAGTTAGAATTCTGGTAAAACAATTAGATTATTTGCTCTCGATTTCTATGAAGTGATAATTGATTCGGCCTTCGGTGTCATCAACTATCATCTCATAGAAATCTCGAGCTCATGATCTAATAATTGTTAATTAGATAGCAGGTGAACAGTCTTTTTTATAAAAGCATTTTCTCACTTGTTGCTGACCTTCAAAAAATTATGTAAGTGGTTTTATACGATCAATACTAGTATTTTTTGTCAAATGTAAAAGTCATTGATATCCTGGCCCATTATATAGTAAAATATTGAAACTGTTATATAATGTAGATGTTTATTGGTATCAGATAAAAGATCTTAAAAATCATCTCACTTTAATAACAGTGTGGTCAATATTGTACTACCCATGCACATGTAGTTTGTTCCTCTTGGGAGAGATGGAATGAAAATTAAAAAGGAAGTTTGTGACAGGAATGAACGGATGGATGTCTTACTTCTATTCTTGATAAGATAAAACTCTTACCATGCAAACTTGAATGAAATCACTGAAGATTATCCTTTACACGTCTAGTACAAGTACTTAGCAAGTAATGTACACTAGATTTCTTGCACTTAAGAGAAGAAAATATAGACAATATTTATTAAACAATATTTAATTGCACAGTGCTCAAGTTTCAAATTCTTCTGCTCTTCTCATTCTTTCCCTTTCTCTTCTCTCCCTTTTGGTCCAGTTGATCAAATAAGGAGAAGCAAGGCAAAATAAGAACTTATTAGAGACAATTATTTTCTTCTTCCAGGAGTACCTTGAGTTTGCACGAAAGAGGCGAACTATGCTATACAACAGGGAAAATCAGCTTCTGCGTGAGTTTAGTTTCTTCGGTGAACCTGAGCCACGATCTCCAAGCCATATATATGAACTGAGAACATATCATTTAAAGGTAACAAGCAGGGCTACAAAGAAAGGCTGACTCAATTCTAACCTTGCTGGTGCAATAATTGCAGCAAATCATTGATTGCCATTTCTGTTGGATACAACACAATACTATAACTCTCCCTTGTAACAACTCCAAATTCATTATTAGTCTTACTTATTACAAGTTTGATTCATTGTACTTGCTTATGTGTTGGTTAATTTGATTGTATTCTTTCTTTTTTGTAATTTTGATTTAATGCCTAAATGTTATTTTTTACAATGTCTGCCTCAACCAGCCTGTACTATATGCAGGTAGTTTGAGTGGTGATTTGTAGTTATTAGTGCGAATAAATAAAACTATTAGTAAAAAAACTGGAAACTCTTGACCTATCTAATTTCATGTTTGATGTACTGAAAAAAATGCCATCCATTATGGTACCCTAAACCATGTTAAAGAGGTGGCTGGCTTTTATATTATAAGCTCATGGCTACAGATTAATCCTCAAGATCTCATACAGGCTTTTTGTGGTTTGCTGCAATGTTTCAAGGCTTTTACATTGTTAATTATAAACCATTCTTAACTTGTTTTATTGTCATTTTATTTTTAGCCAGGCACCCTTATTGAATGGGGAAATAATTGGTAAGTACCTTCAAACTTATCAATAATCATTCTATAGTAAAAAAAAACCTTGGAGACAGAGAAAAATACATGTAGTTGTTATAGAGAAGTAGCAGCTAGGGCGAGGTATTGGTGTCATGTGACTCCTGTTTTTTGTTCTTTTTCTCGGGGTCGCAACATTTTTATTTGTTAAAAAAATGCTCATTTTTCATAGCATATAGGTATGTGTAGTATAGATATATGTAACACAACAAAATATATATATATATACAAAAACTGAAACCAAGTTATCACTATGTATCAAGGTTTGTGCTAGGATGTCATTTAGTGGCTTGTGCCATTGGAGAGGTTAAAATACATTTAAGATTGAGTGATGGAGAATTCATGAGGACAGGCCATTGTTGAGAGAAGGCTTGTTTGTGGAGGTTCAACTGTATTCTAACCCAGATACTCCATCTTTATTGGATATGTGTATTTCCATTTCTTGATTTTTAAGAAGATCATGACATTTTTAATTTACAAGACTTGTTTCAATGTTACCAGCATCATCATCAGTTACAGAATATGTGAAAAACCATTAGGACTAACAACCTGGTCCCAGTTGTTGAAAGGCTGGTTATCGCTATCCACCGAATAAATCACTATCCAGCAGATAAGTGTTAACAAAACAAACCACGCTATCCACTGGATAGTGAATGTAGTTTATCCGGGTGGATAGCATTAACCACCTTTTGAACAACCTGGTCCAGGTGGAACATACATAATTTATTATGATTAAATGACAAAAAGCCCAATTTACATCAACAAGTTCATCACATCAACCTGACAGTTAAGCTTTAGGCTTTAAATTCTTTCAAACACTTTGTAACTCACTCCAATATGTAATCAATTTTTCTCAATTAATCTTAATTAGTTATGCATGTTTCACCTAGTTGTTATATACATGTAGTCCTAATGGTTTTTGAAATATTCTGTAACTGACGATGATTTTAGTAACATCAAAACATGCCTTATAAAGTAATGTTGTAACCATCTTAAAAATCTCTCCCTTTCTTCTGTCTCGACCTTTTATTTCCATTTCGTTTAGACCAGTTGTGATTTGAGTCTTGCCTGTTTCAATTAATGTACACATGTAGAAACACATGGCTCATGCCAGTCTGTGTTTTACATGACAGGGGCCAAGCAATTCAAATCCGTCAAGAGGAGGATGATGCTGTGGCAGGACTGTTTTCTCAAATTGGTGAACTGTATGTTGTTCACCACATATGGGGTAAGTAGTCTTAACCTGTTTTTTTTTCTTTGCCTTTGTAGATAAATTTCTAGATAGAAGTGGTTGACTAAGTTTTGTCTCTGTTGCATAACATCATATAGGCATTCAATGCATGCAGATCTGTTCTATCATTAAATTAATAGCCTTTGCATAACTATAGAGATGTTTCTTTTTTATTTAGCAACAATAGTACCTTATCATAAATAAAGGAGTCAGGTTTTCTATAAAGTTGGAAATTTATAAAGTATTGTTGGAAATAATATCTGATAACATCACAGCAGAATAAAATATCATTGTTATTGCCTTAGGGATAATGGTAATATCAAAACAAATGTGAGATCCCCCTTTATCTGCCATTAACTCTGAATGGACATGTACAAACTTAACAAGTCAAGTCACATTTTGACCCCACAGCTATCAGGGGTATCTCAGAGGATCTCAGTTGCGATAAATTTATGTTATTTAACTTACGTGATTCCTTGTCTAAGTGTGATTGGTGAGCGTGTGAGTTTGCTGACCTCCCTGACATTATTCTACAGGCTTGTCTATCTTGTCTATATTCCACAGGATTTGCCATAATGAGTTTTTGTTATCAATGTGGGACGAATCAGTAACCAGTCTTTTATAAGATGTGTTGTTTATCCACAGCATATGACGACCTTGCAACCCGTCAAGTGATAAGAGAGAATCTGTGGAACAGGCCTGGTTGGGACACCTGTGTCGCTAACACTGGTATGTCAATGCCTTTAAAAAGCCCACCACTTCAATCAGACTGCACAAAATTTTTGATGCAGATCATTTGCTATAATGTGTATTGGTAAAAGTTATTAACTGCAGGCAGATCCTTCTAAGGGTTTGCTTCCTGCAACTCACCATCAATTTTAGGGTTTCCCTTTTCTGCCAGCTATAAGATTTTTACAAACTGTTAACATTTCCACTATCAGTTATTACAGTTCTGTACAAGATTATCATTCAGAGTAAATTCTTCCCATCCAGGAATGCTGGTCTTTATTTCGAAAGTCTCTTCTCAAATTAAAACATTTCACCTGCATTAAGTTTTTGACTTATTTTAAATCTACATCCACACATACACATTTGGCTCATTTTTTATTACTTTGTATTGATATCAAGTTCTCATTTTTTCTCTTTAATTAGTTCCCCTCATTCGTCGAATGGAATCAAGGGTAATGATCCCATTACCTTTTGGATCTCTACAGTAATCAAAGCAAAGGTTGTCATCGGCTGAAGGGATGTCAAATTGTATCTGTAGACATTCCTTGCCAGGAGCAAAAAAGACCTCCAGTCTAATGCCGCTTCACTTGTTTTACATAAGTGAAGATATGGATTACAGATTTGTAATTCAATTTTGTTCTCATCACTGCTATGATATGAGGCTGGGTTAATACATTAATAGTGTAGGAAGTACATGTGCATGTACATAATTATGTATTTTATGAAGTGCAGCAGAGTTTCCCATTATCAGACGCCATTACAGCAGGTTAAAAATGTAATGCTTGAATGTGACTGGGATCGTGAGCATGTGTTCACTTGTGGCAGATATCTATCTGTTGAAAGGTTCAGTTGTGGGACTGTTTGAGTATAAACACAAATTACTGGATATATGTGAATCATGGATGTCTTCCCAAATATCCCTGAAGCCACTGCTCTATTTTTTCACAAACTTCTCAGTGCAGTGGCGGTGTTGGCCATTCAATGAGAATTCAGCCTATAGTAAATGAGGCAGTCGAAGAACACTCCAAAGCTTGTAAGGCTCACATGGAACCCAGAACAAAGGCCTTTCAACTCATTTAATTCTATAGTGACTGGTGTCAAACATAAAAAATGATACATTATTTGTCTTGCTTACTAAAGAAAACCTTCCTCAAGGATTTCTATATTGCTAGATCTCTTAGGGGGAACGGGGAAGGGGGGTTACTTCCAGAAAATTGAGTGTGAGTGTGCAGCCCAATTCCTAAAGTCCTTGCCCTATTTATGACCAAAATCTGCGATTTCTCCTATCCCATTCCAGGCCATATTTGTGTCTGGCTCAGTTGCTCTAATAAGCCATATTTGTATTCTCGGTATTGGACTGGAACTAGCTTGAAATGGAGGCTTGTGCAGGGGAATATCATTAGTCATTTACATGTGGAAAGACTCCACGCCTCAGTTGCAAGCTAGTTCCAGTCCAATACAAATATGGCCTATCACTAAACATAATTTATGAAAGCTCATGTTGAAGTTCTTATCGATAATGATGAAAGAGTAGCTTCTCCTAAAAAACATACTCAATTCAAGGCCAGAGCACAAAAATCACACCCTTTTTCTGACTAAAATTCCAAAATCAATACCCTATTTATGACCACAGTCTTACATGCTACATGCCTTAACTATTAAAGACATAGTACTCTTCCTTTTTACATTGAATCATGGTATTTGCTGTCAAGCAACATTGTACAATGTTGTCCATAGAAGGCCCTGGTAGTTGCTTGTTTCAAGCTGCCCTGTCAGATCCCACTCAGGTTTTGAAACTGTAAAATAGAATTTTGTCATCTCGCCTTGTTTGAAAGGGACAGTCATGTAAATGGTTGTATATGAATCGAAGTGGAAGCAAAAACTTGGCCTAACAAAAAATTCTTTGAAAGAGAAAAGACACCATAAACTAATATTCTATCTGCATATAAATGTTTTCTCCTTTTTGATTGTTATAAGCAATAAAGTTGACTTAGCGTTTTGACATATACTGAATCGTTTTCAGAGATCACCGTTTCGTTTATGTTTATTGTTTCAATAGTTTCTTCCTTCAGGTTTATTCCACTGGTGTTTCGAAAACAAACATACATTTCAGACAAGCACAAGCGTGGGTTTCTGCTTAAGTTATGTACAAAACTGTGGGGTGGTATTCCTCAAATCAGTCAGATGGATTGACCAATTTAATATTCATGAATCATGTACCTTGAGTTAATGAGATCAGGATGGCAGAGGGTGTCTCGAAAACTCAGACCTCGAAACTTCAGACCTCAGACCTCAGACCTCGAAAACTCAGACCTCGAAAACTCAGACCTCGAAACTTCAGACCTCGAAAACTCAGACCTCGAAACTTC
>Ga0126343_10001783_pt1 | contig 10482 bp, 7 predicted proteins | sample Cyp2metagenome_FD_92531 | JGI IMG/M metagenome (GOLD analysis project Ga0126343, IMG submission 92531) | Coral microbial communities from Lord Howe Island, Old Settlement Bay, Australia - Cyphastrea 2 metagenome | ecosystem: Host-associated > Invertebrates > Cnidaria > Coral ... | reverse complement strand
TCGCGCCTGAAAAGATGCGACAGGGAGTGGATCAAAGAAACAACGCTGAAGCACCGCCAGTGATTCTGCGTGTTTGGCTGAAAGATATGTTGAAAGTAGTGTTGGTGACAGCTTTCCCTATCTTTCCCTTGGTTTTTAGGATCACCATTCCCAAAATGTCGGGGATGTTACCCAGTCGCCAGGTGCTTCTGCTGCGGCCTGCGGAGGGAGGCTGGGTGGATCAAATGCTTCGGGCTGCAGACAAGGTTGAACACCACTAATGTAAGGTGAGGTTCAGTCCCTTCAAGGTAGGAAGGTGTAGGACTATCTACTATATTCTACTATCATATAATATATAATAATTATATCTATTCTCCTGTATCACTCAGACCATCTCCACCAGTGGATCAACAATTGATCAACGAAAAACAACAGGAAAACTCGGCCATGGAACACCTCAATCTGTGGCTCTGGGTGGAGGCTTTATGTTTGTGGTGGCGCCTTTGGTGCTCAGATGTTGAATTCGGTCGAGCGCTTCGACCCAAAGGCTGGAATTCCAATGGAGAACCTGGGATGGAAGAGTCGTCAAGCGCTACATTGGGGAAATGTGTGGAATATGCATGAATATGCGTTTATTTTGTACTATATAATATTAGTATTGAATTAATATAATATATCGATAATTAAATATGTTTCTTAATCATGGTTACTCTCCCAAATTATCTAAATGTCTTTAGGTACTGTGACACGTGTCAGGTGGCGAATGTATTGAACAGCCAGGTTGGAACTTGGGAAACGTTACCTCCAATGACGGCACGCCTGGGGCCCAGTCTTGGCAGCATTCCAGGCCTAAGCTGCCAGCGGATGTTTTCAAAACAATGATTTAGCTCTATTATTTCAGATGATTTCAGATTCCTTTCACAACCCGAATGATTTTTTAACAGATCGTCCAATAAAGTTTAATAGCTTAATTAAGATGTCTTTCTTCAAATTATAAGATAGATTTCCTGCGGAAACAACCTGATGCCTCCTCTTGCTGCCTCTGAATCTCTTGAAGGCCGCACATACGTGGCTGCGGCAACCATCGCTGGCACCATTCACGTCTTTGGCGGCAGTGATGGGGGCCAGGCTTGGACAGTTAGATCATGCATGATCCATTTGAGATTGTTTCAGCCATTGAAGAAAAACCTCTTAATTGGTGAGGATTTAATCATGAATTCTAGGGATTAGATGAGGTGTTAACTATCAAACATATGTGCTTATTGATAAATGATGGCTCAGGCTTATTTTGCAATGGGGGATTATGCTAACGCTTGGAGATTATGATCACCTAGAAAGATAACCCGTGATGAGCTACGTCTTCGTTTAAAGACTGGCGCACCTTAATACTAAGTACCTCTAAATACAAAAAACTCCTCCAGGTGGTGATTATTAGGGGGAGGACCCCGGTTTAGTATTAGGGGGAGAGGACTATATACATACCCCTCATATGTTCATTGTCTATTACTGTGTATATAAATGGAACCTGTTGCCTTCCACAGCCGGTCTGCGTTGCGGCACGCGGCCAGTGCTTGCTGTCCTCGGAACGTTTTGATCCGACGCTGAATACCTGGAGCCCCTTACCCGACATGAATGAGAGGCGGGTGGAGGGTGGTTGGGAAAACATGGGGGTAAGCCCAGAGCGTTGGAGCGTTGGAGCCTTGGATTAGTATATTGCTTGGATGATCTTCTCGGGTCTGGTCTTCTTTTACTTTCTTTGTTCAGGGCTTGGTGAATGTCCTGTCCTGTGGGATTTTGAACATCACTTTGAAGTATTTGTTGGAGATTTCTTCTATCCCCAGTAACTATGGGTGATGTTCAATTCAAAGGTTTACATGGTTTACCACCCCCTGTTGTTGAAACACTTGAACCACCTCAAGCAGCAGTGACTCACGTTTCTCAAACGGTGAGTCGCCAGGAGATCTGGTGCGGCCTCGGTGGCCTTGATGATATGAGGATCACCAGCCTGGCTGGGTGCCCCTGCATTTCGCTAGCAATAGAGGGGCCGGTTTGGTATTCTATCTATCATCATTTACCTGTTGTTAAAGGGGTAAACAAACCCTTCTATTAATCAACCAACCAATGGGAAAAGGACATCTATGTTTGTCACATTCCCCATGCTCAAGAAAGAAAGAAAGAAACAAGTGAAGCTGAATATGAAGCTTAGATTCTAGTCTCAGTTCCCAGTTATGTGTTGCCTGTTTAAATTCTTGGTCGGTCAAGAATTTCAGAGTGACATACCAGGTCAAAAGTCAAAAGTGTTGATTTCCAAAAAGGATAGTCGGATAGTCTATAGCTCAAATGACCAACAAATCTGTGTGTGTGCGCAGCAACATTTGGAGTTGTAGGGGTGTATATTCCCTTGACGTGTTTGATCTCCTTCAAGCAGCTGCTTTCAGAGCTGCAGGCCTTCCCGATTTCTCGACACTGAACGGTTTCACCGAAAGCAACGCGCCGCGCCGGGCGCTGAAGTTGTATCAATAGGAGACTCTCCACAGACATCAACAAGGAACCATCACCAAAAAAGGGAAGGTAATGTCCAGAACAGCTAATAGATTTTGGTAGATTTTTGGTACCCAGGATATCCCAAGAAACTGGTCTATTATCCTAGACTTGTGGTGGATGGTAGTGGATGCTTGGAGGAATGCCAGTAGATGAAAGAAGATCATAGTGGCACAGTGGTTATTGACAGTGGATGACAGTATAGCATAGTATAGCAAATATGATAATTACTGTAATTAGTAAACATAGGATAGTGGCAAAACCAGATAAATAAAACCTCTCCCTCTCCCCCCCTGTCAACAAGCTCCGCACGGTGAGCGCCTTAAAAATGGGCTGCCTTGGGGGCATTTGGGCCGAGAACTTAGTCATGTAATGTGGATGGATCAATACCTATCGAATGCATTCGAATGCCATGTTTGATGGGGATGATCACCTCAAAATACCGGCTTTTCGGGGCTTCATCAGAATACCATGCTTTTGACCCACAGTCATATTATGTATGTTAGCCTCAAAAATGGTAGAAATTCCCCCTCCCACATTTCTTGAAGGCCACAGTTGTCTTGTCAAATGTCCAAGGAGGAATTCAAGGATGCTGCTAGATGCCTCCCATGTTTGAGGCAGACAATTTTGCGACACGTGAACATAGGATACAAGATCCACATTCTTTGATCTACATCCACTATAGTCACTATATCTCAAGTATGTGTGGTCGCGTATGTCTTTTTTTGACATGACTTCGGGTTTGGGATACGTGAAACGTCAGGAACCACAGATGTTGGTCCTTTTGCCGATGATTCAGATTTGGGGTATCACTGGCATATGATCCCTTCAAAAAATGGGGAAGAAATTGACCCATGCTTGGCTGATTCTTTTTCTGGGTATGTTTTTTTTGTGATGTTCTATCTTGAAGGATTTTCAATGATTTTTCGCAGAGATTTCACAACGGAGCCCCCAAGAGTTCTCCTACCTCGGCCCCGTCGAGCTCAACTGGCCCTGAGCGCACACCGCAACGCGAAACCCGCGCCGCGCCGCCAGGAAGGGGAAGGCTTTGGGACAGTAGATGGCAAGTCTGGAACAATGTTTCAATGGACAATGATTGGACAATATCTCTCAAAGATTGGAAAATATCTCTCAAAGATTGGAAACTGTGAAAAGGATTAGACACTCAAAGATCATTTATGGAAACTGATGAGGCTCAAATTCTTGAAACATATATATATATACAATATATATATATAAACGCTGTTCTCGAAATTCACACCGTTCGAAACATATACACCTTTCTAATCCTTTCTAAACATATACACTCTGAACACAGACACACTTTTTACATCTTTTGACAATCTGAAATAGAATCCAATAATGAAGATGAAACCAACCAAACAAGGAGGATGTTGTAAAGAGTTTGAATAGTGGTTGATCCCTGGTTTAAAGGCTGTGGAAGTGAGTGACCCAGCGATTCCAGTGACAACCGTTTCGGTTCATGTTTCCAAGTCCTTGAACCGTTTCAGATAGCGACATCACATAATCCACAACAAATACTACGCATTTACACATTTGATGTGCTTTGCAGTATAGTCACATGTACATGCCAGAATGATAGATGATATAGATTCTGAATCATATTTGTATTATGCTGACATCTCACATCTCTAACTACCTATCTATACAATCTACCTATATCTTAGTCCTTATGTTTACCTATCAAATCCATCCAAGATCCATCGATCTAAGATCCATCCAATCCCTGTAGCAATTTTCTGTTTATGTTTACATCCTCTGCGGACTCCTCTCTGCAAAAAATAAATGTCCCAAAATGGCTACATTAATTGGCCCATTTGTCTAGGTGTTGTTTCATGTGAGATTCATCCAATTTCATAAACCATCCCCAAGTCATCACCATTTTTAATGGGGGTTGGATTTCATTTCAACCATCCCCAGTCATAGATCCGATTTCTGGCAGCCGGGTTGCCCACATTACTATTGCTGATCGAATATGATAGGGGGTTGTGTACCTTCAAATAAACCTATCGGGGACTATGAGAAGCCATATCATCATCGGGATACACAACCATGAAAATAGGTTAATAATATGCATTTCAAAATGGGATAGTGCATTATCATAGGGATTATTATTAATTCGCCTTCCAGGATGGATTTGGCCTTTGCCGTGGGCAACGCTGGAGCGTCGACCGACCTGGGCCTCGCCCGGACGTTGACGGGACGCGGGGAAGCTAAGTCCCCTTGGGTGCTGGTTTGTTACTGGTTTATAGTACAGTAACCCCCAACCAAAAGGGATGGACAAGTTAAATCCTACAGAATCCTACGCTTCATAGATTGGTGGTACTGGAAAATGAGTTGTTATCTCTGTTGGGTGTTAATTACTATGTAATAATGTAATACAATATATATATGATTATATATGTATTTATTGATGATTTACCATTATGATTTAGCCGCTTTAATCGTTCTGGAAAATGTTTATAAGTAATTATCAGTGTATATATATAATTTTATATATCGGTTTACTTGCAATATACCATTGTTTATCACCTTAGTGACAAGTTTATAACTATTTTTTTTAAAAAAAAACATAAACTATAAGCCCAATGAGAATGCCCAAGATAATCATACAGGTTTGCCAGTATAATTATAATGTATTACTATTTTTTGGACCCCCCAATTCATCAATCTGGGGTTGACATTGTTGGGACCTATATTTCGTAAGTTGGGACCGGGATTTACCACTAATTAAAATGCTGCTTAAACATGTTGGCAAAGCCCACATATTGGATTATAAGTTGAACCACGTGGATGTTCATCAGCAAAAATTGTGTGCAAAGCCAACGAAAATGAGGGGGTATGGATCAAACCAAAAACCACGCTTTGCTTTCGGAGAAAATCGTCGCAACTTTTGCCAGGAAATGACGGGATGTACAGCAATGCAAGGTACCCCCTACCAAGACAGTTTCCCCAACTTTGGAACACATTGATTCATTGATGCATCCAACTGCATCCGAGTGTCATGGTTTCAAGGTTTCAACAAGGATATGTTTGACAAGTTCCGAAGTTCTTTCCATGATGTGTCGATTCCTGGAGTTTGCTGTAAATCAACAATATATTACATTGTATGACAATTTGTTGATCTCTACAGGAGACAAGTAAACGACGCTAACACTTGTGTCCATGCTTGGGTTTTCCATATCGTTTCATGGGATGTGGTATACCTTCGTCAATCCCGCAGCGCGATCCAGGCAACAATGGGCTTCAGCGCAACTTGCGCTTAAAGGTCCCTAGTCGATCACTTCCAGGCACAGACCAGGTGGCTTGAAAAACTCTTCTCCCATGGTTCACAACGTTTTTGGAACCGAGGAATGCTTTTTTGGGTGAAAAAGGGTCACTGTAATCATCACAATTGAATCATAATAATGCCTGCTCCCAACCTTCCCACGGTGAAATATAACGTTTCGCACAGGCACTGCCTCGTCAAGCTCCGAATCTCAGCATTCTGGAAAAGGCGGAAGCGAAAAGTGGATGCCGAGAATGGATAGTCAACCACAATGATGGCCCGAAATACCAGTGAAAAGTCAGTTATAAGTCACCATTTAATTATGTATAGGAAATGATATGTTTTTCTATGGAATGATAAGCCCATTTATAAGCATGTAAACTGCCAATATTCACTTTGTTTGTTAAAGGACTTACTTTGACTGTTTGGATCTCTTTGGCAAACTAGGCAGCAAACGACCATAGTAGATCATAATAATGCAACATCGCCCAGTTGTTTGATGCTCACCCACTGAAATCACTGCTTTTCCATCTGTACTTTGACCTTTCAGTGTTGCTGAAATCCCTTGACGGTAGGGAGTGCTAGCCTGGCTGCAGGAAAAGCGTTGGCTGGCTTTGCAGCTGCTGCGGTGGCTGTAGCACTTCGGCTGATTCTTTGGATATTACATGGAGGGCATGCGGTGAAATGTTAATTCAATGTTTCAACACGAGTTTTAGCCAGATTACGTTTCATTCAAATTGTTGTTTCTGGTTTCAGATAACGTTGACCTCTGATTAATAACCCACCCACCCCACTGCGTGAAGTTAGGATTACCACTACATTATCGAATGCATGATTGGAACATTTTGGAACTTTGATTATTTTATTTAGTAAAGCCCTCCCTCTCCCCTACCTCCCCCCACTTGTTAACAAGGTGAACACATTCTATGGGGTTGAACCCTGTTTTGTTTTTTCTTCCGCATCCAAAGTGTCAGGCAGCTCTCATTAGATAATTAGTAACTTTATTTAATCATAGATCAACATCACTTGCTATTATTTTCCACCAGGGTACAGACGTGCACCAATCCCAGACTTAGGTTTTAATCAAGACTTGCAGCCACCCCCCCCCCATGTTCAAGAATGAGAACCATATGCTCTTCAGTACAGTTTTCCCCCAAGAATGAATCAGTGGCTTGTGGTGTATTCATCCCATTGCTGAAATCCCCAGCATTGCTGGTGAAAACATCATGGTCGGTCGACCATTCTTTCCAGTGAGGTTTTCCCAAGAATCAATCCATGGAAAAGCATTGTGTTGTGAGGTGTTACATGGTAGAAATTCCATGGCTGAATAAGCTTAGATTGCCTGAAATATGCTTACTTCAATCCAATAAAACACAGTTGTGGTTCTATAATTTTATAAATTATGATTTTATTACATACAAAAGATGCGCCAATAAATCTAATGCATTTTTTTTATGATGTATATGATATTGACAATTGTATTGTGATATATCGTGATAATCAATGGATCTCTAAGACAATGGTGGTTTCTTAAAATGTTGGATCCCCAAAGCTTTCCAATACTAAAATGGTGAAAAATCTTGGATGATTTGGGGGTACCTCCATTTCAGGAAACCTGCATAGAATTGTAATATATTCTAATAGTTTCTGAATTATCTATGTACAAATATGTATATATAATTTGATTTACCCACTGGGGATCCCTAACATAGATGTGGAAAACCCATGGTTTTCCTATGAACACACTCTACAAATGGTTGATTTTCCACATCTATGTTACTTTACGATAGGCTATATGATAAAAAAATAAACGTGTTATTAGAAAATAGATTGTATATAAGTTATATATATACTATATATTATATGGTGTATCTATATTTTATTACTATCTATCGATTGGGGTTTGTCCCTTGCTGGGTCCCAGGCGGCCCGTGGCCTCCGACGCCTCCGACGGATCCGGCGCCGGCAGGCGGCAGGGCCTCAGGCGCTTCACCTGGCTCCGGCTGCATGAGGGTCATTATTGGTAAATAATAGCGGTCATTACCCTCTGGTTATGTCAAAATAGCTATTGAAAATGATCATAGAAATAGTGGATTTTCCCATTAATAGCATGGTGATTTTCAATAGCTATGTTAGTTTACCAGAGGGTATCACTAATGATCATTAATGGTATGGTATGGCAATTAATAGTGGACATGATCATTTGTGATTAATGATGGAATGATGAATGGTGATTAGTGGAATGATCAATACCCTCTGGTAAACTAACATGATTGTGGAAAATCACTATTTTCAACAGGTAAATCAACTAATTATAACTTATTATAACTGGCCATTTTCAGTAGCTATGTTAGTTTACCAGAGGGTACCATCATTTTTGATGGGTAAATCAACTATAGCTATTATGTAGTAATTATAAACTATAGCTATGAAATAACCCCCTATTTTTTAATGGACTAGAATGTATAAACTAACATAGCTATGGAAAATCCACATTTTTGATGGGAAAATCAACGAACTAAATGGGCCATGTTCAATAGCTATGTCAAATTGCCAGTTGCCAGAGGGTAGTCCATGATATCCCATTATATTTCCATTATATCCCATTTGATATTATGATTGATATTTCCCGATATAGTCCATTACCATCGAGTCATTGTTCATGGTTAATGGCTGTTTAATGGATGCTTAAGCTATTTAATGGCTAGTTTATGGATGGTTCATGGATATTTAATGGACGTTACCAATGGATACACAAGCGGGAATTCATCCACCAGTCATTGTTCATTCCATGATTCGTCCATTTTTCTAGTGTGTCTGTATTCACAGCCACAATCTAGTTGATTAGTTTTATCATCCATCCTATTCCATTATAGTCCATTCATATTTTATACCCTCCAGTAATTTAACATAACTATGGAAAATCACCATGTTTAATGGGAAAGCTCACTATAAATGGCCATTCATATTTTATATTTGGTGATTTCTTTAGAGTGGAGGATTCCCAAGTCACCATGGCTGTTGAAAAATACTAAAATTGGACCTATAATTTGGATGATTTGGGGTACCTACCTCTCCAATTTAGGACACTTCCATGTATTTAGAATATATGTAGATCTATATATATATATATAGATGTATGAGGTATAGGTCTGAAAAAAATCTTTCACTTGGAAGAATCTAGATTTTAGAAAGTAAGAATTCTGTTGTGACTGGTTCTGGAGGTTTTACCTTCACTTTTGTGGTGTTCATTTGCAAGAATGGGTCGTGGCTCACCATGGAGAATGCGTCATTAAAGGAATACAGCTTGCATCGAAAGGATTGGCCCTTTGAATGAAAATCAGTGCCAGGCTAAAAGATTTTGGGGAAGTATTGTCAGATGTGGGGTGAAGGCCACTAATCTCCGCCAAAAATATCACTAAGATAACTTAGAATAATATCAGAGTTTATAAATCTAGTGATATTTTTAATCCCTAAATATTATCCTTAGTGACAATTGATATTATCCCTAGTGATGAATGGATATCCACTAAATATCCATTGAACATATCTGCAGACCATCGACATCGCAGGTGAGCACCAAGTTGAGCCCCGAATCCTTGGGTCGCTGGGCGATTGCGAAGTTGGAGGCAACACTTTCAACAAGACACTTGTAGGGATTTAACCAGAAAATGTGGGATTCTAATGGGATTTAATCATGAATCACAGGATGTTCATGGGATTTAATCATGAATCACAGGATTCTAATGGGATTGAACCATAAATTATAGGAATTTAATGGGATTTAACCATCAAAGGGTGGTTTTAGTTGGATTTAACCATCAAAGTGGGATTTTAGTGGGATTTAATCATCAATTATAGGGGCTCAACCATCAAACATATGGGGATAACATTGATAAATGATGATTAGTTGATGGTTGTTTGGCGGTTATTACCCAATAGATATCAATAGATTGTTCAAACAATCATAATGGGGATCGCAATCAGCCACACTTTGGTAAGGATTTCCCAACAAGTTTTGCACACTGCTCAATTAAGGTGGACGTGCGAGTTGCAATTTGATCTAGTTGGATCTAGTTGGATTAAAACACAAGTAGTTTCTGTTGCTGATGTCAAATTCTGTTGGTCTGCTGATCTACAAGTTCTAATACCAACTATGATAACTATGTAAGAAAAGGTTTTTGTTGTCCAGCGCACATCCAACTTGGTGTCGACAACCTTACAGAGCTCGGGCAAGCAGGACTAGAGCCATAATACACATGTATGTAATATTATATATTATGTATTATTATATTATTATTTATAATATATATATAATCATATATTTCTAATCACATATATGTAATCATATATATACATATAATCTCATATATATATAATGATATATATATATATAATCATATATATATAATCATATAAATATAATCATATATATATATATATAATCATATATATATAATCACATATATATATAATCATATATATATAGCAGATCTAGCTGGGATCGAGACTCCAAAAATTCACTCCAGTCCCCTTCAGCGCCCGAGGTTTCAGGGAGTCCCCTGGCAAGAAAATATGGCGAAGAGGGGAGATCTCTTGCTGAAGAGCCAAAGGGTTTAAGGCTTTACTACAGGGATTGGTAAATGTCCCATTTTGGGAATATTGGACATCAC
>Ga0126343_10001782_pt1 | contig 10482 bp, 6 predicted proteins | sample Cyp2metagenome_FD_92531 | JGI IMG/M metagenome (GOLD analysis project Ga0126343, IMG submission 92531) | Coral microbial communities from Lord Howe Island, Old Settlement Bay, Australia - Cyphastrea 2 metagenome | ecosystem: Host-associated > Invertebrates > Cnidaria > Coral ... | reverse complement strand
TCAACAAGGACGAATTCAAATGAACGTTACTACAATAAATGGAAGCCTTTAATTGACAAAAAGTTTGTAACTTAGAACTGTATACTACTTTTCTTTGTACTTTGCGGGATATAAAATGTAAATATTACTGTTTTTTTTTCTTTCTTTTGTTGTTTTCTAATGTATTGTAAGTATTATTTGTACGTATTGTAAAGGTAATATAGATATTGCTGTTAATGATAATAAAGAAAAAAAAAAATCTGTAACTTACTTTGGCTACCTAGGCAACTGATTATCTGTACTTAAGAGACAAGCATTTACATAAGCACTTTTCCCAATGCTCTGACTTTTAAAAAAGCTACAAATCATGACATAGATATGTATTTTTCGGCAAATGCGATCGCAGCTTTGTGTCACGCACCGTCTTAACTCTGAAATTCAAAATGTTCTGATTTCCAAACGAAGCACGCTATTAAGCTGTAAAATTGTAAACAGATATAACTATACCGTCTCTTATGCCTGATGAGGATACAAACGTTGGTGGCCCTTTAGTGTTGGATGTTAGAAAGCGATGACGTCACGTAAAAACGATCTATTCATTTAAATAGTTCTTTTTTCCTAACTATACCTGTGAGATCCTTTGACAAGAGGGCCCATTTAGACAAACTTAACAGAGGAATAATACCCAAAAACATGTCCTTGCAAATTAATGGTTTTGTTTTAAGCCCCATGAAGGTTTAGGAAGCAAGTGGCTATGAAAATGACTGAGAAAATAGGCAAGCAAACAGAGGTTCAAAAAAATTTTTTCGAGTTCATTCTCGATAGCACTGCGTTTGTAATCAGAGTGGGATAGATGATTTAACGTAAGAACCTGAGATGGTGAATTTAGGGTTGATAACTGTCAGCTGTATCAACAACTTATAAAAGCTTGAGAAGAACGACTAACGACTAAATCGCTGTAAACAAACAATGTTAATGTTAATATAGTTGTTTCTCAGACTAATGCATGCAACATTCAGGCAGTAATAACGTTTGTACAAGTTTGGCCAAACTGTTACAAGATGTTTCGAAATTTGGATAGTTCAACCGAAACGACGTTGAAGTATTTTGCGTTCATTGCGATGCGCTGTGTTGCGTTGCGTTGCGTTCGTTGGTCTGCGTTGTCCGTGAGTACATAATGTATACTAGACCATAGCTTTACTCAGCTGCAAGTGTACATTAGCGTAGTTTGTAGAAACCTTTGAGCTCCAAGGAAAAGGTAATGTCCAAGGACAAATAACCACGCATATTTTCATCCTAAATGGGGGCTGTTATGTTTATTGTCATTTAAATCTTTTTCGTTGGAAGTGCAGTTTTGAAAATTGGACAATATTCATTGCTTATCCCTGAGTTTAGCTGGGGCATATTCAGTCTCGTGCGCGTTTAGACCAATCACGCGCAAGAGCAAATACTTAATGAGTTACTTAGGTTCGTGCGAAAATGTCCGGCCTCGCTCGCAGATTTTTTTAAAGACCTCTTTTTTGTTTAATAAGTGGTTAATCTAAAAGCTATGGAAATCAGTCGGGCTCACAAGCAAATGATAACTTATCGTCGGCTGAACTCATAGCTATTACTAACAAGAATAACAAGACATCGTGTTACCTGTCTCAATTGTCTACAACTCACCTGCCATACTCGCGTTAAGACCGATTTTGACACAGCGTCGACAAGAGGAACTTGAAATACCAATGAAAAGGGAAATTTCACTCTTAAGTTACGTTTTCTTCAGCTGAGCTGCGAGAGAAACAATTTAAAAAAGAATAGCGGAAAAGGCTGGGGGAGACGAAATTCGGTATTCTAAGTTTCTTTATGGCCTTATTCGCCCAAATGGGTCTTTGCAACTGATATAATTTTTGTCAGGTCATTAGCATTGTAGTGTAAACATATCTTGCGGAGGGGATGTTTAGATCGTTTTCACTGTCACGCAATAAAAAAAAGTAAAATAAATCAAAAACTATACAGTGAATAAAGTCAAGAAATTGTGATCTTACTGAAAATACATAAATAAGACACTTCTCCAAGTTTTAGGTCTTTGCGTTTACCCAAAGCGCAGATATTCGTCAAAATGTTTTGCAGAAATTTACAGAGCTTAGTACGGAAACTTTTGGTGCACATCTATGGTGCACAAACATGGCGGCTGAAAAATGGTGTAAACATCTGTAACTTACTTTGGCTATCTAGGCAACTGATTATCTGTACTTAAGAAACAAGCATTTACATAAGCACTTTTCCCAATGCTCTAACTTCTTAAAAAGCTACAAATCATGACATAGATATGTAGTTTTCGCAAATGCGATCCCAGCTTTGTGTCACGCACTGTCTTAACTCTGAAATTCAAAATGCTCTGATTTCCAAAGGAAGTACGCTATTGAGCTGTAAAATTGTAAACAGATATAACTATACCGTCTCTTATGCCTGATGAGGATAAAAACGTTGGTGGCCCTTTAGTTTTGGATTTTAGAAGGCGATGACGTCACGTGAAAACGATCTATTCATTTAAATAGTTCTTTTTTCCAAACTATACCTTTAACAAGAGGGCCCATCTAGACAAACTTAACAGAGGAATAATACGCAAAAATATGTTCTTGTAAATGAATGGTTTTGTTTTAAGCCCCATGAAGGTTTACGAAGGAAGTGGCTATGATAATGACTGAGAAAATAGGCAAGCAAGCAGAGGTTCAAATAAATTTTTCCGGGTTAATTCTCGATAGCATTGCGTTTATAATCAAAGTGAGATAGATAATCTAACGTAAGAACCTGAGATGGTGAAGTTAGGGTTGATAACTGTTAGCTGTATCAACAACTTATAAAAGCTTTAGAAGAACGATTAACGACTAAGTTGCTGCAAACAAACAATGTTAATATTAGTTGTTTGTCAGACTAATGCATGCAACATTCAGGCAGTAATAAAACGTTTGTACAAGTTTGACCAAATCGTTACAAGATGTTTCGAAATTTGGATAGTGCAACCGAAACGACGTTGAAGTATTTTGCGTTCATTGCGTTGCGCTGTGTTGCGTTGCGTTGCGTTGGTTGGTTTGCGTTGCCCGAATACATAATGTATACTAGACCGTAGCTTTACCCAGCTGTAAGTGTACATTAGCATCGTTTTAATATTCCAATGCCTCTAAGAAACTCTTTTGAGTGAGCTTTAAACTTTTATATCGTTTATATGCAGTGCGTCACTGCTTTTTTTAAAGAAATAACACGGAAACCTAATGAATATTCTTGTCTATGTGACAGTTTTAGAGTTGAAACGTGCCCCTAATTCACTTCAGTAAAATCTTAAACATACTCTAATGTTTAGAAACCAGACGGCACAATTTTACGGAGTAGGGTACTTTTAATTGCACAATAGATGCAGTCAGTATTTTGTTTGGCAGTATTATTCGAAGCAGAATGCGAGATCTATTATGGTTAAAATGCTCTAATTCGCACGCGTTAACCATTTTATTTTAGTAGACGACCTCTTAATGCCTGTACAAACGGGAAATGTTTGGAAACCAAACACCATCAAACATTGTTTCGTGACCAAACATGCTGATGTTGAAGTGAGTGGCCAAACGGTTAAAACATGTTTCATCAAACACAGATCAAACAATTGATACAAGCCGCTGAGCAAGCGTGGTACGCACACTCTCATGAAACATGTTTGATACGCGGCTGTCCAAACGAACGAAACGTCGCCCATAAAACAAGCAAAAGAAATGTTTTAAGTTTTTGATCGAATGTTTGATGGCGTCCAAATTTTATCAAACACGACCAGACACGATCAATCACGATCAAACAGCACCAAACAAGGTGGTCAAACGGTAAAATATTTGGTTACCAAACAATGTTTGATGGTGTTTGGTCACCAAACAGTTCTCGTTTGCACAGGTCTTTAAGTATCAAGTGAGTTATGATAAACAGCAATTAAAAAACCTTACAGTCCTTTTGTTGAGTCCATTAAAAAGTTCAAGACCATTAAAAAAACACAGAGTCTTTTAGCAAGTTTGTTTGCTGAAGTAAAAGAAAATAAATAAATGTGAGTCTATAAATGATGAATACCTCATTTAGTTGGGTGCAGTCTGAATGTTCCTTCACTCGGCACAAGATGTTGAAGTTTTTGGGAATACTGGCAGTTTTACTCACTCCACTTCCATCGCTTACAGAAGGTAAGGAGATGAAGGCATTTTGCTTTGTAATATATGAGGTCTTAAATGTAACAGACCAAAAGTATGATGGATCATTATTTGTTTCTATGTGACCCATTTGCAAACCAAATGTTGAAACACAAAACTGTAGCAGGAAGAAAAGAGTTGCAGGAAAAACAAGACCAATAAAATGGCAAAGGACTAAACATCAAAACTCTACAAAATTATAGCAACATTTTGTTTTGTTTATAGCTAAAAATAAGGATGCCCTTTTTCCAATGGTAAAAGCGTTGTGCGTGTTCCAGAATTTCCAATATGTATGGATATTCCATGCAAAAAGAAGGAGTTAAAATATTGTAAAAAATACAACTGTGTTACATGTAGAAGTATTGCAAATATATAAAGATTTTTTATATAAAAATTCAGCTGTGCAATATAGATGGCTGTTCTTAGTAATTATTATTCGACATGTACGACGGCCTATGCTTGGCCTTAGTATCCTCGAAGTAGAAATGCGACCCATAATTTGTGAAACAGAAAGACACTTCTTGTATTGAAATATTCGAGGCGTTCAACAAAGTACACTAAGATCTTACTTTATCAACTATTTGACTGAAAAGAAATTAAGATTATGAGAGACAAAACGATTTCAGACCTATGTTTCAAATCTCTGACTACTAAAAGCTAGCGGATTGCATTCCTGTATCTATCCAGCTTTCTTGGTACTCGATACTATGTCACCGAAACTTGTTTTCATGTAGGCCAGGCAAAAACATAATTTATAGAAACACGAAACTTTACCAGAGGAAAAATTAAAAAAGGAGAAAAACAGCTTTGAAACTGCTTTGAAGAAAAAAGATCGCGTCCAGTATGATTGGAAACGACGAAAAAGCAAAGGTGTACGCGATTAACAACATCTGCGCGTCTTAATTTTAATTTATAATGTTTTCAGTTTCCTTATTCTTTGAACAAACAAGGAGGAGTTGACATTTTCTATAAAATTTTGTCTTGAACATTGCAAAACTATAAGATATTAAAAATAAAGTTCACTCAACCGTTTTTGTGTAATGTAGACGGCCCTTTTTAATTAGTAAATATTCGAACGCCAAGCTATTTCTTGGGAACCCTCGCAATCAGAGAGGGAACAAGTACTTAGGAAACGAAGCTTTATTTGCATTGAAATATGTAAGGCGCTAAATAAAACAGAGTTTAATCTTTAATTATCAGCTTTTCTGATCGAAAAGAAATAAACAGTGTGAGAATCTCAGAGCAGAATTTTTCCTTTACTGTTGTCAGCCAAATGCTATTTTGACATATACTCATTAATTAGAAAGAGACCATTTATGTCCCTCTCGAGCTTTGCTTGAGGGAACTTTGCGTAGACTGGACGCTCTCGTGGGAGCGTTTAGAGCGGAAGAAAATACGCCTAATAGAGATCCGCAATGCAACCCAATGGAATAACTTTGAATAAAAATAACTGTCCATATAGAAATATCTGGCTAAGAAGAGCTTAACGCTCAACTAAAATAAATGATGAAATAAAGAGCGAGCGATATTTCAAACGCAAAGCAATATATTTTTTTTGATGAAGTTACTTTTCTTAATTAAAACAGCTGAATGTGGACACCGCGTCGTTACGTCGTCCCGCGTGGTGAACGGTGAAGATGCCTTACCCAATTCGTGGCCGTGGCAGATTTCTCTCCGCCTCAAAAATTACCCACGCGACAATGCCTACGGTCACTTTTGTGGTGGATCACTAATTGAGAATGACTTGGTTTTGACAGCCGCTCACTGTGTAAAGTTTATGCCCTCTCCAGCTCTATATAGGGTCATCGTCGGTAAGTTTATCACATAGCTTCTTGGGCGATATGAATTGAGTATTGTCTTTTGTTGTATCCTCATAAAAGGTTCTTTTCTTTTCCTTTCCTTTAAAAGATTTCAATTTTACTCTTTCCTTTTTTCTCACACTTCCCTCTCTCCTTCCTTCTCAGTGGCTCTCCTCAACCCGTTCTTTCCTCCCTCCACTCAGCTCCCCCGTTTACATGTTTCCATACTTCATTTCCTCCATTGCGCTTCACTGCTTCCATTCTTTCATGCTTTCTCAATGGCTTGCTTGTTTTCCTGAGCGTCTACTTGTTGCTTGATGGCACAGTTTCTTGGTTTGTCACGGTCTGCCTGTCTGCCTACTTAACTCTATCTATCATTTTGATTCCAGGTTCTTACCACCGTGATGGTACTCCAACCCGGGTTCAAGAAACAATCAATGTGACAAAAGTTACATATCACAGCGGGTTTAACTTTACCATAGGGAAACATGACGTTGCATTGTTACAACTCGCAAGGCCAATCACACCAAGTATCCTGGTGAACACAGTTTGTCTTCCACAAAGTAGCAGAGATAAGATTTCGCCAGGAACAAACTGTACCATCACTGGTAAAGTAATAGTTCCCTCTTTATATTCATTGGCATTTTGCTTTGATTCTGAATAATTCCAAACTATACAAAGCATTAGCAGTGAAAAACATTTGCCCAAGAAAAAATAATCCTTTTTTTAACTTTTAATTCCGGGTTACAGTTCAGGCTTTCAAATACCCCGGACCGCGCTGCCCCTGATAGTAACAGTTAAGCCATGGTGCTCCGCTTGGCTGCCCTCTGAGCCGCTATCAATGAATGAACATATCGTACTTGTCACAGCTTTGACTTGACGTTGCCCTTTATCTAGTTGGATTTCCTAAGGAGAGGAAGTGGTTGGTTGCAGCCCGGTTCAGGTGTATGTGCTTTGTGTACCGGTCAAATATTCAAATGTTACAATGAATTTGTCTATCCCAGCGTAAACGTAGGCACAAATAATTGTTTGGGTGGTCTCACACGTTTGGCAGGGTTTGTTTATGATCGCCAATGATCTGTTAGATTATGCGGGAGTATTGCTCAAGCAGGGATTCGAAACAGTATGCTCTATATAATGAAGCATTAGAACTCTTTAAGGGCCACGTTATTGAAGATCGACCTATCTTCCAAAAGCTGTCTGTTGAAGGTCTGATGCGGTTGGTATGATCAAGCCGCGAAGTTCGAATGGCGCAAAGTGAGCGCCAAGCTCGACACGCGAGTGCAAAGCTCAACACGCGCGCGCGACGCACGCGAGAGAGAAGTGTTCACTCTCGCGCGCTACCTTTGCCAGCCTTTGACTCAAAGCTTAGGCATATTTGACAATATCTTTGAACCACTTTTGACTCGATGCCCGGGTGTATTTGCCCACGCCTTTGACTAAACATTTGCTAAAATGCAAAGGCGCGTCAAATATTAACTTTGGCAAGCGTCAAAGGCCGGGTCAAAGGTAAGACTTAAGCGGCCTTTAGAATCTATGACCGCGTTTAAAGTTGTAGTCAAAGTTAAACTTTGACGCTCGTCAAATGCTGTCATAAGGTAATCAAATGTGGCCTTTCACGCGCCTTTACGAACGCCTTTGACCAAAGGCAAAGACGTTTTTTCTTGCCGTGGTAGAGGTCGTAGGGTGCTCTCCATTATCCCAGAAAGACTGGTCCGGAGACAGGGGGGATACCAGAGGAAAAATAGAACGACAGTTCCGATCAAACCGAGCCAACCAAGTTCAGAAAAATGGCTTTTCCTAGTCTTCATTCCTTGCATGAATTCCTTATATAATTAAGTGAAATCTACCGAAGACAGGGACAGCGGAGGCCATTTTAAAATAGTAACGCCACAAAATCTAGGCAATACAAGCAAACATTAATTTCAGTGTTCCTCATGTATCTTGCACTTGCGCGCCATTGATATCTGGAGCCCTAGAAAGCAAATCGCAGCATTAAAAGTGCTAGGCCTTTCCAGCCCCTGCCCTCCGCGGCCCCTGGTTTGTCGGAACTGCAATTTTCGATTCGACAGTTCCAACCGATCAAAGAGGCCCACCTCTAGAGATGATCCCGAATAATCCGAAGTTTTTGGCGTGATGGAAAGGAACCCTAGTTTCAGCTACTTGCTCAGCTATTACTCAGCTAATTCTTAGTAAATGATGGAGTTGTCAGCGGACACGTCATTTATCAGATAGCAGCTAAAATACTGACTAATTCGCCGTAGTAGTTTAATTCCAGCCAGCCCTCGCTTATTGTTTGTTTTTATTTCCATTTATTTTTCAGGGTGGGGAATGACAATCTTTGGGGCACCTGAGGCAGATGTATTGCAACAAGCAGTGCTTTCAGTGGCGAGTTTTAGAGATTGCAGCAGAAGAAATAACCCTATGTCAACCATGCAAGTCTACGAAAACTCTATGTTGTGTGCTGGAGGCCACGGCAAAGGAGGTTGTAAGGTGAAAAAAAAAAACACTTCGCATCAAGCAAACAAATTTCTGAACATGAATATTTGGAAATCGACAAATTAACCGTTTCGTTCACTTCACTTTGGTCGGTCGGTCGATTTGTCCGTCCGTCCGTCCGTCCGTCGTTCGTTCGTTCTTTCGCTCGTTTAATAATTTGATCTTGCCTTATAAGAGCGTCTAGCCCAGAGTTCTGTATAATCGCCTTCTTTTACAGCTGCTGAGATTAAAAATATTAGTCTCATTTTGTTTTCTTTTCCAACTAACAACACTTTTGAGTCTTGGTTTCCACGTGCTACATTAAAATTTTTGAGTATTTTTTCTCTATTTATAGGGAGATAGTGGAGGGCCTCTTGTTTGTGAAGAACATGGCAAGTGGGTTTTGCGAGGTGTAGTCAGTTGGGGAATACCCGGGTGTCTCACGGATTACTACACCGTGTTTGCTCGTGTCTCCAACTACGTCTCCTGGATAAATACACACAAGACGCCCTGATTGATCGAAGATTGATTGGAAGGTATGTTTATGAAAAATACTTCAACTAACCGGTTGAATGCTACGACTTTTATTGACACTATTAGGCAGAAACTTGAAAAACTAAAAACTTCAAAGATGAAGTAGCTAGTTGCATAAGCGGTACCAGATTTTCCTTTATTTTTAATCCAGCAAGCCAATAATTTCGGCCGCTTGGGTATATTGACACCAGGCTAAGCCGAATTTCAAAGCTGAGTGGACTGGTTGTTGAAGAGGGTTTGTGTTTTTTCCAGGTCCTCTTGTCAGGAACCTGTATGGTGTAGACATGGACCCAGAAGACAGCAAAAGAAGAAATAACAGGGGAGACAAATTGGGGAGTTGTAAATTATCTGACTAGAGCAAAATAGAAGAAAAAAGAAAAGTTGTCAACTTAAACTGAATAAACTGAGGCCAATAATGCTATCAATCTTATTATTTTTTGTGTTGTTCGTTTCGATATCTATTGCACGGGGAGGAGTCGCTCGAAATTGATTTTCACTAATTGCGACTTTTGTTTATGGGCGGTTTGCATTCCGTTGGGATACAATTGTCGAGCAACAGCTGTCATTTTTTCTCAGCAAACTCAAGAAGCTGTCTATGTAAAAACCAACTACTGATTCTACTTGGAAAAAAATGGGACTTTTGAGCGAATATTATTTGTTAAAGCGTCGGCAATATGTGCTATTTTTCCAGTTTCAACAGGTACACAACTTGTGTTGAGCAAACAGGGCTTCAATTAATCCTAGAAAAATTCAATCAGAATTTTTAATCAAATAAAACTAATTTTACTGATTGACAATGGGTAATTAAAAGCTTCACAACTCCAGGTTATGAGAAAAAAACGGATGAGGGATGATTGGTAAGGAATAGATTATAATTGTCATAATTCTGACGATGTGGTAGCTAATTGACGCGAAAGTGATACATCGCTTTGCAGTCAGCGTTTCTGATTACAATTTTTGCATAGCGTGGGTTTAGCGTGATACCCGGAAAAGGTCATTTCACTAACCTTTCAGTTAATGCTCCTGTAACGGCAAGCGAACGTCAAGGCCGAATGTAATGCCAAGAAAATCGCGAGCGAGGAAAATACCAGTCCAAACCAGGGGATACGTTATGGAGACATAGCAAGCTTTAATTGATCTCGTAAACTGTAGGCGAATCAAAAAGGGAACTTATATAAACAGCTGTACTCAATTACGCACGTGGCGACATGACGGCGTAAAACAACATAAAATAATAAAGGAACTAATAAATGAACTAATTGCCACGGCAAACACTAAATATATATACAAAACATAAACATGAAAAGCTTGCCCAAAACGAGTTACATAAAGGAAAATTACCACTAGAAATAACCGCTCGATGATATGAGGGCGGTGACTACATAATACACACAAAGGTCATAAATTCATAACAAACGAAACGCTGCATAAATAGGGCAAGCTACAAAGTGAAAACAAATGATTATAACTTACATATCGGTCCCTATACG
>Ga0126343_10001781_pt1 | contig 10483 bp, 7 predicted proteins | sample Cyp2metagenome_FD_92531 | JGI IMG/M metagenome (GOLD analysis project Ga0126343, IMG submission 92531) | Coral microbial communities from Lord Howe Island, Old Settlement Bay, Australia - Cyphastrea 2 metagenome | ecosystem: Host-associated > Invertebrates > Cnidaria > Coral ... | reverse complement strand
TGTGATTTTTGCCGATTCACACAGCGGGAACGTTGCAAATTCCACTCCCTACTGGGCTCAGTAAGCAAGCTCAGTGCAAGACAAACTTTAACTTTCCAGCCCCTCTCTTCAATCACATCTCTGGAATCTGCTAAAATCTAGCAGACACGTGACCAGCTGTAACCAGGGTACTTTCTCCAGGTAGAGAGAGGACCCTGGGAACGAGGTTGATCATACCTGTGATTAACAAATCAGACTCCCTTATCTCAGTCATCTGATTTTGATGATCACTCGTTTGATTACAGACTAAACTGGACTCTACTCAGTCCTATGACCATTATTGATTGTAACATAACTAAAGCAAAGTGCATGCTCTGATCGGCTTATTCATACATCTACTCTTTACCCATGGGTGTATGCTGCTGATGTTTGTGCTTCTGTACCTCAATAAAAGGACTTCTTTTGCTCCAATAAGTCAATGTCAGAGTCAATGTTATGTTAAAAACAAATGGTAAACGTCACAGCTGTAAACCATAAAGTTATGGGTTCACTTGAAAGGTTTGCTTAGCACTCAAAAAGCTAGAGTTGTATTTGGCTCTCACTTCAACTCTTATGCTTTTTTCATGCTTAGCAACCTCCCCTGTGCATCCTCAACTCAATTGTGTACGCTATGCTATTTTCTTCAGTTTTGCTTTGTACTCTCTTAACCATTCATGTATATAACAGGCAAATGTTTAGGATGAACAAAACAAAATAAATTGTTCTCTCTAATTGATGTATGCACTTAATTGGATATGATAAGTAAGAAGAAAATAACAATTGAATACTGATAAGGTAGAAAAATATCAAAGTTTTGTCTTGTGAAAAGCATGTGCATGTAGACACACTAACATAAATTTTTAGGTTCGACAAAAGCAAAGTGAAGGAATGTCATGGAACAGAGCCATGGATGAAGTGCGTGTTGAAAGGCTGATCCAAAAGTACAAAGACAGTGATGAGCTGGTCAGTGAAGACCCTGCCCTTGTGATGTTAAAAAAGTGGCCAGCATTAAAACAGTATCAATATAATTCAGATGGCCTCCCAGGCCTTGAACAACTGGTATGTATTATGTATAAAATAGCATCCTTTTTAAAGCAGAGTTCTTGCGCACCAAAGGTGTGTAAGCAGAGCACCATAAAAAAAATTTAGTTACCTGTCAATCTAAAAAATTTTCACGTGACCATTCGTTGTACATGACCATATTGTGGGCTCATGTTTAGAGCTCCTCAAGGTCATGTGTTTTTTTAAGTTGACTGTTGTCAAGGCACTTAACCATGTATGATTGGTTTAAAACTTGCCATGACAATGAAAGGAATACTGTCCAAATTACAGTACATTTGTACAGCAGTATTTGTAGAGTAGAAAACCTGTTTGCCATACAGGTCGGCATGCTCATGCAAAACTGACTCACACTCTCCCTCTTTTGATAAATGTATTGACTACAGCAGTCGGATAATAAATCTTTTCTTGGATGTTTTGGTGTGTATAAGTATCGCTGTACATGTATATGACTGTTTAATTTTTGTTTGGATTTTGACTACCCCTATGGGCTTGTCAAAATACGGTACAACTCGCAAATATACAGCAATACTTTACACCAAAAATTCTAATAAGATATATATATTGCCGGTTCATTTGGAGAATATATATTGTGGTATCTGGTTGAGTCGCAAAGTGATAGAGCCCAATACCAGGATATATTTCCATCCAACTAGCCGCCCAACATAAATGGGTTTTGCTGTCCTAAAATCTCATTTTGGTGTGTATAACTGGCAGTAACCAATAGTTAGGAAGTAAGGATGGCCATTTCTGTTGCAAGATAGAACAGACCTTGAGGATAGCGTGGGATAGGCGAGAGAGACCGGTGGGGATGTGGGTTGCTGCTGTTGATTTATAAATGCATTTGCCTATTTGAGTTCCTTCTTAGATGTATTTGATGCCTTATAAATTTTTATTATTACTCTTTTAAAAAATATGTTTATAAAATGCATTCAATTTGTTAGTTTCAGTTGTTGTTATTGTTTATATTATTACAATTACTATTATTAAATTGTTATGGTCGTTATTATTCTTATTCTTATCATTAATTGAATGGCTTGGTGCAAGAGGGACGTAAGTGACTTTTTCGGTTAAAATTTTTTATTCTTCAAGAGTGCCTGAATTTTGGCATGTGCTTTTCAATGTAGTAGAAAAACATTCTTCTGTATCTTTTTTTGGCTGAACTGTTCTTGTTCGGCTTTGTTGCGCTCATTGTGCATGCTTCAATATTTTGTCTTCAGTTTTCTCAGAAACAAAGTGCAAACCAGCCAAAAAAAATTACAGGGGAATGGTTTACTACTTATTAATAATTGAAAAGCACATGCAAAAATTCAGGCACCTCTGAAGGAAAAAAAAATTTACCCAAAAAAGTCATAAACGTCCCTCTTACCCCAAGCCATTCAATTATTATTGTTATTGTCATTATTATTGTTAGACCCTCTGTCAACAGAGGCAACCAGGTCGAAATTGGAATATAGAAATAAATATTTTTGGATTTTAGAGGTAAATCGTTCAGAAAGCAGTTCTTCTTCAAGTGGCTAAATTAAATGGAATAGGAATCAGACAATGTAGGTCTTTGAGGGAGATGGAAAACCACGAGAAAACTCTTGGAAAGAGGACAAGAACCAAAACTTAACTCGAGGCCCAAATGGCAATGGAATGAAAATTTTATTGAAAATAAATGTGTTATCTACAAAACAGAAACAGGTGTTCAAGGACAGTAAATAACAGGAACATGTGAACAATTACAAATTCAAATCTCGGACAATTTAACCCTTACGAATTCTAGAAGGTTCTGTATCTCTTGTACATTCGATGAGCCGTCTTTCAGTCATTTTCTGATGCACTCCTGTGTGATTTAATCAAGTCTGAAGGTATCAATTCCCAATGAAATATCACATGATGATTTCCTGAAGTCTGCAAATGTAATTTGCAGTGACCAGAGTATACCGGTATTTAAATTTAATGTCCCTGTTCAAGGCAAAGCTATGTGATTTTTGAAGAAGTCTATACATGTATACATGTACAGAATTTATTTTCAACAGCAAGGTTCAATTCTGATGTAAACTTTTCTTCCCCACATGATGTTGATTTGACAAGAATGCTGATGTTATTATTACATGTAGGATCCCAAGTCAATCTCAATGCGAGCTTTCCACTTTTTATGGATTGAATGAATGAAAGGTTTCATCTTACAGCTGCTCACACAACAAACTGGACATAAACAAGGCAAATTATTTAACAAAATTTTCCCGAAATGACTGCTGGTAGAAATCTGAACCTGTGTTACATGTATGTAGATTTATCTGTTAACCTTTTAAGCCCTATTGGTATTTGTACGTAGTGTTGTGTAAGATTGTTTCTTATGATAATTCTTAGCAATGATAAGTTTGTAAGTTCTGCATAAATTTACTGAGTATGATGAATGCAGGTCACTGAGAAAGAATGGGCCAGTGAAGGACAGAAATTATTAGCCTGACTGGAAATTCCACTAACCCTAAGACTTTTACATATTATAAAGACTTTCTTTGCTTGAGAAACACTGTCATTTTTACTGGCTATGTCTTAGGCTTTCGTTCGCTTCAAGTTGTTATAATAAGTTGTTTACTAATCCTCTGACCACTGCATGTATATGTAATCCTCCTTGACCATTAGTCAGAGTGTGGCTTTGTCAAATTTATTTTCCTAAGTTTGAAAGGACAATTTTCTCAATAAAATCTTGAATTCATAATTACTTGCAGATTAACAGATTTTTGGAGACCCTATTAAAGAGTGAACTCAATGCAAATAATAGATATGAGACATTCAGAGATGAGGAAGATAAGACAAAGAAGACATTGATGCACTATGCAGCTGAGTTTGACTTTGCACATGTCGCTAAAACACTTGTGAAGAAATGTCCTGGCTTGTTACTTCTGGAAACAGAAGCTCAGCTTAAACCTGAGAAGAAGCGAGGCCTACTACCAGTTGAGTTGGCGTTGACAATGGAGAATGATGATGTGGCAGCATATTTGATAAGAATGATGTGGCATGAAAAGTAAGTGGCTGGGTTTTCTACCCCTAAGAGTTATCGGTCAGTGTTACACACAAACTGCAGACTGTGGGTTGCAGACTGGGGGTAACATGCAGGGATAGGCTCAAGCATGTTAAGGCTTGGCTCGCGCCCTAATTTGCATAAAATCTGAAACCAGCCATATCTTTAGAACGATTAACCAAAACACCTTCCAACTTTGCAGCTATATAAAACAGTCAACCTTAACTCAGTTTTGGCTTTAAGTGTTGATTAGTTGGATCACATGACCTTTTATCAATGTTTGATTGGATTAAAAGAAAATTGAAAATGGGGTGGCGAGATGCCATAGAACGGATATAAAATTGAAACCTCATGGTGATTATCTTGTTGTCCTTTGTATGGTTCTGGCTGGAATGGTTGACAGTGATGTATCGTATAAGAGATAGAATAGTAAAACAGGTCATGTGACATATTTTGTCGCTTAATATCTTGTAAAGAGAATTACAAATTAGCCCTTTCCGGGCACGGATAGTTTCTTTAACTAAAGGCAAAGAATAACTGATATCTTAAGGTAACCATTCCCACCCCATTTCAGGTTTTACTATTGCTCGGATAATGACATCATAAGACACGTGACCACCATGAAAATATCTTAAGCGAGTTAAGGACACCAAATTCTTGTGTGTTTTGGGGTTTCTTAGGTCAAATGGCAATGTTATTTCTGTAGAAGTATGGTTTAATCTTCGCAGGGGTCTTTCTAAGGAACTAGCCATGCCTTAACATGCTTGAGGGGGTGGGATGCTCCCATATAAAAAGGATGGAGTGCTTGCCATACCTAAAGTGTGCCTCTTAGGGTGTTCAGACTGCCGCAAGAGGTTCACAGGAGGGGCTTTTGTGGCTCCTTTAAGGATATAATAATATTTTAGCTGAAAATATATGACAGGAGACAATAAGTTGTTTTAGAATATTGTTAAATGAGAGTACCCCCTCAGGAGAAGATGCAGGCTGGGGTAAAATGAAGACTGCAGTAAAAATGTAAAGTAAAGCAAGAATAAATAAAACGTTAAACTTCCTTAAATAAATGAGTTTTAAGCTGAGGTTTGAAAATTTGAAGATTACCTGATTTTCTGATGTACATTGGTAAGTCGTTCCAGAGTTGTAGTGAGATGATGTCCAGCAAAAGCTCTAGGTCCATAAGACTTCAAGTTCTGTTATAGCTGGTGCAGTTAAGATGGAGAGATGTAGATGAACAGAGAGTTCTTGAATGACAGTAGAGGCTTGTCAGCAGCTCTTGTCCTCAATTCTTACCCTTACCGCTGCAGTCCATAGTCTGTGTTTTGCACTGACCGTAAACGTTACTTTCCTTACAGTTTCCAAATGACATCCACACCCTTAGGTTCTGACATACCCGTCTTTGAGTTTGAGTGCTTGATTTCCCCAATGGGTGGCACATAATCTGGAGTTTAGGACTAAGCATACTTTGATTCAACTCAGTTGTTCATATTTTGTGTTCATCAGTGTGCAGAGTTTGTTTTCATGGAGGCTAGATGATATGCCAAGTCCTCAACCGTCCTTCTTTAGTTTCAAGTCAATAATTGAGAATTCTAAAATGAAGGTGAGAATACATTTTTATCTGGCCAAAGGGTGATGAAAGGAACAATTTCTCGGGTGTGTAATTGGACTAACCTTCACCAGACGAAATAGACTATGAGCTGTCCCTCTTTCGCTTAGTCCCCTCTTAGCAAAAGGACAGCAGAAATGGACAGTCAAAGTAATTTACTTATTCATGACTCACGTTACCGTGGTAATATTTACTATACATGTACTGGTACTTAGTAACCGTCAGTGCTGTAAAGTTGCAAATGTTTTCAGAAATCAGTAGTTGCCATATTAGACCAGATGGTGAACCCACACTGGCCACACCTACCAAGGCGCAAAGACAACTATGAGAATCAAGAAGAAAAGGAGGGAATTGAAGGTGCATGGAGTACCATCCCTGACAATCCATTCAACTATCACTTTTATTACCACATCCTGGATGGTGACGAAGCTGGCCGACCTCCTAAAGTTATTACATCAGAGGGAAACAAGCTGACCGATAATGAATATTTTAACGGGCGGGACAAGTCTTGTTTGCATGTTATTGCAAAAAGCAATAATAAGGTGATGTAACATTAAAATTATGGTGTGACAATTGTTACAGAATTGCAGTACCACTCGACTAACAAGTTTTTGTCTATTGGGACATGGACCTTGTGGATGATCAAAAGTTATTTTTGATGTATATTATTTTTTGTAGTTAAAAAAACAATTATTTGTAATTAATTTCTTTTAATTTAGTCTGTATATATTATTTTCCATAGTAATAATTAATTTCTTTTTTTCTTTTCTTGATGCTAAAAAAAAAAGGTTATTTTTTAAATTCATCACATTGGAAATGTCTGAGCCGTGCTTATTCTAGACAAGTGTGACCACTTGAATACTGCGTTCTTGTGGAGGTGTGAAAACCAGTATTAGTCTAGAATTCAGCCACGGCAAAATGGTATTAAGGCTTTTGGATGTGTTTTTGACGCACCCATATCTTAGATTTTAGCTAAAAAGTTTTCTCATTGTCTTTTGTTCCTGACATTTGCTCTTATTTTCAGGAAGCCTTGCAACATCCAGTGGTTAGAATGCTGATAAAAACAAAATGGCAGAGCTATGGACACTGGTTTCTTTGGTAAACTTATCCTTCCATGCTAATAGACCTTTTGCATAAATGGTGCCTAATTAAGAAACAAAAAAAAACATATGTGCTGTGTTTCTTTCAAGTTATACAAAACACGAGTGGAAGTTTGGGACTTTCACAAGAGTTTCCAGAAATGGGTTTTTAAAACCACTCATAATTTATCACTTGAATGTTGATGCTACAATCATGGTCTCAAAAAACTGCCCAATCATTGGTGAATACGTTATCATTTTCGAGACATTTAGGTTACCATAGCACCATTATGATCTGCTTAAAAACACGGACCCTTAATAGTATTTACAGCTTTAGGGGCTTATAATTAAAAAATGGCATTGTGAAATTTTGTTATATTACCAAATTTTATTAGCATGCAACTTTTAGCAAAGTTTAAAAAAATTCCGTTCATAGGGTTCAGAGCTATGTTAAATTTTTGAAAATTTAAGGTGGCTCTGAACCCCATACACAGACTTTTTTGAACCTTTAATGACACACCTAAATCTAAGTGCTGGAGACTGGCTTAAGCCACGTAATAATGAGCCAGATGTTCTTAGCAAGGAAAAAAACAGACCTGGGATCTTGTTGAGATGTAAAACTCTTAGTCCTATATTTCCACGAGACGTCAGGTAGCTTACAACATGTTGAAATCCCCAGTTAAATTCGAAAGTGTGGAAGTTTATTTATTGAGCATTTTCCTACCGCTTTGCTTTGCTTTGGTTCTGAAAACGGTCGCAAATGAAGGTTTTCACAATGGTGCCAGAAAAGTCGTTGTTCAGCATCGCTACACTTTTTCCGATTCCGCAAAGTGACCCGAATAACTGCACCGGGCGCTAAATCGAGTTATTACGTATGGTACGCACAGGCAGTTCAGACGTTTTCAAATTGTTTCCTTATGTTGTACGTAAGTCGCTAAAATGTCTTTTTAGAGTTTGCCTCCCCTTTAAAATGTAACAGTCTACGTATTAATATCTTCATGTTTTCGAAGGCGAATTTCATGTAAGATCATTTTGATCGTAAATATTGATCATTCCTAATTGACGTGAGATTTTCCTGAGTCGCCCTCTACCAGCACCAAGCCACCAAATTTACACTCCTAATAGTTACCGCCTAAGGACAATTACCTCTTTCAGTTTTAAGTGTTGTTCTTTAATTTATTTCTTCTTCAGCCTTCAAGCCGGATTGCATGTGATTTTCTTGCTCCTCTTCTCGTATTCTCTAATTTACGGCTCAACTAGACTGGACCCAACACTTTACAAGGGTGCTGCTGACTCACTGCGTGGCTTCTGTGAACTTCTAACCCTTGTGACGGTCGTCGTTTATGCGTGTGAAGAAATTAATCAAATCAGAAAGTAAGTAATGGTTTAGGGGAATAACTCGAAAACCGCAAGGTTCTTTTATTCTCCTGGCTCTACTTTAAGCATACGTATTTCTTAAGTTACTGTAGTTTTTGTCACTTGCAATTTAAATATGTCTTTTAGTGGTTAGAGCAAATAAAGCGTTGTTGTTGTTGTTGTTGTTGGGAAAATATACGATTTACTGAGCCCTGTCTGGGGAAATCTTGCATGTGACTGAAAACCTGCTTAATATCAAGACACAACACTGGGGCTAATTGGTTACACGATCGACTAACAGATCCTTGATTCAGAAGATGACTTTCACTTAGTTTGTCGACACAAAGGCACTAAGCTAAAATAATACTTGGAATCGTTTGGCATCGCTAAATCAGGATATGCCGCTGATCTAAGAAAAATTGAATGAGTTATACCGTGGAATTTCTATGATAATTTCAGACTGCCAGGTATCTAGTTGTTTGAAAACACTTCCCGGCTGCCGGGTATCTAGACACAATATTGTTCAAGAGAACGCAGTTCTAATCGCGAATTGCGAAAAAAAAATCGAGTTTTGTGTATCTATGGGCACAAATTTGCCCCCCCCCCCCAAATATTCTTCAGGGGCAACTGACGTCATCTCCATGTTCGCCCACATACTTTCTTTTGAGTGTTGCGGAATATTGCGGACTTTCGAGTTTTGATCGCGCAGCTTGTGGCGGACTTTTGATTGTCGAGGCAATTTCTTGTGGATAATTAAATTCCTGAGAAGTCAAAATGAAAGACAGTTTAAGGTTTCTTGACATTAAAAAAGTTGAAATTAGTCAAAAGACTGATGTGCGCGCGCATACAGCTTCAATGTTAAATAACAATTCAATCCGAGCGGCCTTTTTCAGGCGCAAAGTTTAATAATACGTCAAGAAATAATTGGAAACCGTTATTCGAAGTAAATTTTTAGTAAGAATTCTACTAGAACAAATGGATTATTCAATTTCTATGAGGTGATAGTTGATGAGACCCAACTATCACCAGAGTATTCTTGAGCTCTTAATCTAATTGTCAGTTAGCACTGGAAAAATTAATTCAACAACTCTTGCAGACAACTAACAACGAGTAACAACATATAACACCTCAGAACATAGTAGTTTTTATTTGTTTTTGTAGACAAAGTGCATTGGTTGGTTAGATTTGAGCTCCTTTAGCTCTGTCTACACGTTGGTTGCAGTTGACGATGAAATTGCGTTTTCACCCGAATAAACAACACTCACTTGAGTTGATTCTTGAAAACAACTGGGGTCTTCAGTGATGAGTTTATGAATCCCACGTCCGGACGACTAAACGCTGAGTGACGGAAATGATCTTCAACGCTCTCGCGTTTTCGCTCATCTGACTTGTTGGCAAGCAATTTTCCTGCGGAAAATAACAGTTTAAAGACTACATGTACTTTCACCCTGGGGATGGCACTAGACGAAGTGTAAACGCCGTGTAATTTGCAGAAATGTTAGTTTAAAAGTGTCTTCCACTTTGTCTTCTGTCTTCCAGAGAAGGGCCGTCGTACTTCAAGGAGTGGATTAACCTGTTTGACTGGTTAGGCCAGCTTCTTATCCTCTGTATAATTCCGTTGCGTTACTATGACAGTAACGCGCAGTGGTTGGTGGCGTCGTTAGCTTTCCTGTTCAATTGCTTGAGCATTTTGAAGTTTTCTTGCGTGACAAGGTAACCTGAAAATTAAATTTGGTTTGTGTGTGCCTGGTTTGACTATCTGGAGGAAGTCATCTTAAAATAAGAAGTCAAGTTCAAATATTTTTTGCTCAGTTGCCTCATTGATCGTGGAAACCATTTGCGCTTCTGTTAAAACCTGAGTGAATTTCCCCTGTCTACAAATCTTGACAGACTGCTATCAGTTGTTTCTATACATTTCGTTTAGCGCGTGCCTGCTATGCGAAGGGAGTGGGCAAAAATAAGGAGCGGTGGCAGGGGGTAGGCCAGAAAATGAATCCTTTTCCCCTACTCCCCCTTCAATTCCTTTTTCTGCTCGGCCAGTCCCCCCTCCCCCCAACCTCCTTACCCGTTTGCTCGCTTGCCTGCTCGATCATGGAAATGAAACTTCTTTTACGCAAGCTGCATTTCTTTCAGTTTTTATAGACATTTAGTTTTTTCCTTCTTATTACTTATTCTCCCTTCGCTGTCTCTGTACTTCGCGCTTAACGATCTTTGATTGTAATTGAACTTAGACTAATTACGTAAGCTCCTTTTCAAATCACTGTTTTCCTGTATTCGTAGGACCACAGGATTATACACGAAAACCCTGGCTAAGATCATTAGACAAGACGTGACCAGATTCATGGTAGTTTTTGCTGT
>Ga0126343_10001780_pt1 | contig 10484 bp, 10 predicted proteins | sample Cyp2metagenome_FD_92531 | JGI IMG/M metagenome (GOLD analysis project Ga0126343, IMG submission 92531) | Coral microbial communities from Lord Howe Island, Old Settlement Bay, Australia - Cyphastrea 2 metagenome | ecosystem: Host-associated > Invertebrates > Cnidaria > Coral ... | reverse complement strand
TTGTCCCAGGAGCGTGAAGTAAGGATACATACTCGCTTCAACCCAGTGCCTTTTCTTTAAAAAGACAAATTCAACCGGCTGAGGCAGAGAGATGTTGAAACGTTGCCTGGCTTTTCGAAGGATTTCTTCTCCACTAACATTTCGATCCCCTGTAAACACGACACAGCGAACAAAATCATAACGACTTTGGAGAGCGCGAATGCCTGTCCACAGCACTCTCTCTCCTCCACCTCCTGCGTTACAGTAGGGGTGAAAAAATCCAACAACAACGGGACGAAAATCTCTTCCCTTGCCTCGCACAGCGCGAAGATGTGGAAGAGCATTCCTCGATCTTTTACGCACATACCATCGAAGGAAAATCACTGTTACTGCCAAAATAACGACAAAGATAGCTAGGGCTATCACAGCCCAAATAGCAGCTTGAATCAGCAGTGAGACAATCTCTTCTCTGGTAAGAACAGCCTCCGCATCCTTGATGGTCATTCTGTGCGACAAAGTTGAAACAAAGTGAAGATTGATAAAAAGATGGCGGCGTATGAACTTGGTAGCCACTCCTAAAACCCAGACCCCGCACAAAATAAGGAAAACGCGGCCAAAAAACCCAGATAACGCTGCCCACCGCATAAGTCGCTATCCATTGCATGTAGCAGATAAGTGTTAACAAAACAATCCACTGTGTATAACGTTATCTACCTTTCGAACAACCCGGACCAGGAGCCGATTACCTTATGGGCTCCTGAAACTCATGCAAATAATAATAAGTTGTTAATTAACTAAATAAATCTTCTATATAAGGAAAAAATAAAATAGAATAAAAAATAATAATATAAAAAAAAACTTACCATTAGTCTGCAACTCGGTGATTGGTAAACAGATTCAGTGTGGTAGAAGAGAGAGTGGGAACGGGTAGGGGGGGAGGGATTTACCAAGAGTTGGCGTTACGTATACATTATCTTTTTCTTTATTGAATTAGGACATTATCAGTAACAGTTTTAAAGACTTCTTGTTTCCTTTTTTCTGGCTCATTCAATGCTATGAAACTGGGAGAGAAAGTCGGGCTAGCCCTTGCAGACAAAATGAATTTGCCAATGAAATCGATAGTTGACAGACTGAAGGAGTCACGTCTGAAGTCAGGAATCAAAGTAATTTAAAATTAACTATTGCGTAACACATAAGTACCTTGGACTATGAAAGAGAAACATTGAAAGGTTTTGTCTGGTGAATCATCAAAAAATGCGGGTCACTGCACTAGTTCTTGTTTTTCTTGTCATTCTTACGATGGTGGAGCTATCCCAAACTGCCAGAGGTGTCAGAGGACGTTCTCGACGAGGTTCCAGAGCTGGACGCTCCAGAAATCGATCACGCACTAGATCTTCATCAGAATCGAGCTCGAAACCTAAAGTTACTAAGTACACACCGATTCCAGCCACCTCAGTATGGTCTCCAGTGATCGTCAAGCAGACCAGGCTGGGATCACGTCCAGGAATATTCAAGAAAGTTGTTGCTGCTTATCTGGTGCGACGCTATGCGTTAAGCAATGCTCCAGTGTATCGGTCTGGATACCCGCTGTACCGAAGCTACGTCGCCATTCCAAGGAATAGAGCTGTGAGGCTTTCCCATGACGAAGAGAAGCTGCTGGACGATCAGGGAGAACTCTGCCTGGGAGAATTGGCGGGAAACAGAACTCTGGAAGAAGGAATTGGCGAGAACTTGGTCGAACTGAACACCACAGTCAAGTACAATGATGGTACAATGGTGAAACAGCAGGGAATTGACAAAACAATTTCACTGGAGGATATCAAGGATCAAGACTTCGAAATAACAACTCTTGCGCGATATAATTAATACTTCAATAGTGGCAGGAACAACTTGTACACAGGTTGAAATGACACTACAAGGCACAATGGTTACAATGTACGAAACGAATCCAAACCAAGCAAGTCTGCCTAAAATCAATAACATGCTGCTTCAGGTTGTGTTTTCGCTTTTTGCTTTTTATAACATTTTTCTTTACTAGCTGCGTCTTTATTGCTGTAAAGCTAACATAATCTTACTAAATAAGTTCCTTTGGCTTTTGTACGAGCTCAAATGTATTTTTTACCTGACAGTTACAGAGTTGAATTTTTAATAGATCGCAAATTCACACGGATTAACTCCCCCCCCCCCGCCCCATATAAAAAACACTGGGGTGCTCATGGTATCTTTTACCAACTGTTAGAGTGCTCAGCTCCAAAAGATCCTGAGCGGGAGCTTTTTCGGTACCTTTGAGGGTTTTAAGGACGTTCGCCCGAGAATTTTCCAACATTGATTTTTTCTGACACTTAAACCATTCTTAGATGATGGGCTAGTTACGTCAGAAATGTTAACAAAAATAAGGGGTAACCGAATTCGTTTTGGAGAGAATAAGCCCGATAGAACATCCTAAATCTGAAAAATTGGGCTTCGTTAGCGAAGAAGGCCACAGTGACTGTAAGCCCAAAAATATTGCAATTAGATCTTCGAATTGAAATTTTCTATGCCATATATTGTTTAAGTGGGCATAAATTATTAAGTGAAATTTAGTCAACTGGCGAGGCTTCTTTAAGAACAAGTTCGTGTTTAGCGACCATAGTTTCACGAGCCTTGCAGCTGCAATGTGGCAGGATTCGATATCAGTGGATAGAAATCTTGAATTATTTTTAACTTCCCACATTGATTTTTGTTCATTTTTGGATAATGTGGAGATAATTGCTAGATATATGACGTGGCGTGAATTTGCGTGCGCAGTCATGCATCGAGTGCGCGCGCTAAGAAATAAAATAAACAATGATAGCGAAGATGGCCATTGCTACAGCTTTGGGTGGATTTAACGATCTTGGACATTTGGTGACTCCTACTTTTCTTTCCAGAAACAGATTTTATTTACAATGACCTTCACATTATCCAAAAATGAACAAAAACTCAGCGTGGGAAGTTAAAACATTTTCAAGATTGCTGTCCACGGGACATCGAATCCCGCCATCTTGCGACTGCAAGGTGCGTGAAACTATGGTCGCTAAATTGGAACTTGCTCTTTAAGGGACCTCACCAGTTGACCTAATTCACTTAATAGGTCCACTTAAGCAATATTTGGCAGAGAACATTTCAATTCAATGAAAGCCCGATTTTTCAGATTTAGGGTATTTTTCGGGGCATCTTCTCCCCAAAACGAAGTCGGTGACCCCCAATTGTTTTCCCTTTTTGGCAATAGTATATCATTACCTTTCTGGGTTGCAAGTTTAAAAAACATCTGTGCGTGGAAACTTTTGGACGTTCGCGCTAATTGTTTCTGCTCATCCTTACTGCGCACGAGCGCACACGATAAGTAATATTTAGCAAGTATTGAATGAGGCTGAGTAGGATATGAAGAATTCTGCAGGTCGAGGAGAGTGGATAACACCCTCCGAGATCTGCAAAATTCATCATATCCTACGAAAGCCGAATTCAATAATTGCTTTATTATTCATTCAAAATATTTTCTTCGCTCAAACTTGTAAACTCTACTGGCAGCCATTTCTCTCTTTGTTGAATGACACAACCTTGCGCCCAGGTTTTCTCGGGCAATGGTTCAATAATCTGCAGCGGTCTACACTTTTGACGTCATTTTGACGTCAATGGTTCAATAATCTGCAGCGGGTCGCACTTTTGACGTCATTGGTTCAATATGACAAAATTCTTGTTAACAGCATCTGTTTATGGTGAATTATGCGTGTGGTTTTAGCCAATCAGAAACGGGGAAATATTTTGAATGAATAATATTAGGATTTAACGGTCTTGGATGCTCGGTGACCCCTACTTTTCTTTCCAGAATCAGATTTTATTTACAATTTTCTTCACGCGTCATCCAAAAATGAACAAAAAATCAATGTGGGTAGTTAAAAAAATTTCAAGATTTCTCTCTACGGGACATTGAGTCCTGCCATCTTGGGGCTGCAAGGCGCGTGAAACGATGGTCGCTAAATGCAAACTTGGTGTCACTTCAAAGATCTAATTGCTACATTTTTGGGTTTACAGACACTGGCCTTATTCGCTAACATATTATAACGAAGTCTGATCATGTTCCAATTTTTTTACATTTCTGACATATCATCTTACACTAATAAAAGTCTCAGCAAAAAATTAATGTTAGAGAATTTTCGCGAAAAAAATTGAACAACAGATAAACCCCAAATGGACCCAGATAATGTGTGGTTTTGGAATTGATATATCGATTTGGAATTGACATATTGATTTGATTTTGATCATAACCCTAGATATAGGGCCAACGTATATGTAACATGTCAAACACGAAGGACCGTGTTTGATCACATTTCTAAACACCGAGAAGAGAGTTGAAAATACGACGTACAGCAATCGTAAAAAGTTATGCCAATTAGATGAGATATCCAAACACTGTCACGGTCATAATTTCCTTTGCTTAAAATTGATGAATCATTAACGAGTTTAAGAAGTAATATTTCAAAAACTCGTTAACCATCTTTGCTTTAAGACTTTTTAAAAACAATACTGATTCTTTGCACGATTTAGCTAATGAATTCTATACATTTGCGGCTCCTGTATTGAAATAGCTTCTGACCAGCAAAGAGTGTCTTGTTTCGAGGTCAGATATCAACCACAACAACAACAACAACAACAACACTTTATTTGCTCTAACCACTAAAAGACATATTTACATTGCAAGTGACAAAAACTACAGTAACTTAAGAAATACGTATGCTTAAAGTAGAGCTAGGAGAATAAAAGAACCTTGCGGTTTTCCAGTTATTCCCCTACCTTTTTCGTGCAAAACAAAATAAGATTAAAGGATGTAAAGAGACGAGTAACTAAGGTTAAAACACAAGGAGACAGACCGAACCATATGAGCAGTAGATATTCGAAGGAGTTAAATATTCAGTGACAACAAATGTATCATGAAGTGCAATTGGTGACAAGATCTTGCTGGAGAACTGCTACAAAAACCACACTTTTGCTACACAAACTTTGAAATGTATTCAGAACAGGAGGTGCAATGAGATGAACAAACCTAGAGCTACTCAAAGGTGATCATGTGATCAACTCAACTCAAGAAAAGAATATATCTGGGTTATTTTGTAGAGGATGACCTATGATCTTAAAAACCTACACTGTACAATGCATGCTAATAAAACTTTTGAAGCCACAAAAAAAAAATGGGGTCATAGCAGGGGGAAAGGCAGGAAAATACAACCATTAAAAAGCATTGTGTTTAACTATTTCAGGGTCAATGGGAAAATGTACTTTACTTACTGTCAACATTACTTTAAACCCACTTTATTCCATGAGCCTCAAAAAATCATCATCCGCATTTAGAGCAGCTATTTCATCCTTACTGCTTTTCGGAGCCCTCCAGCCCAAACCAACGGCCTCAGCAGTTAGCTTAGGTTCCCTGGCAATGGAAATCGGCTTTAATTTGTGGAAAATCGGAAAGAACTTGCGCAGATCCAGCAATCGCAAGGACAACCCTTCCGCCATTTTATAAACAATGTATTAAGAAGGCGATAAATATGCGTCAAACGGCATTGAAACAAGCGTGCACAAATTTTTTTGGGAGCCCTCCAGCCCAAACCAAGGGCCTCAGCAGTTAGCTTAGGGTCCCTGGCAATAGAAAATAGGCCTTAATTTGTACAAAATCGCGCCGAACTTGCCCAGATCGAGCAAACGCAAGGACAACCCTTCCGCCATTTTATAAACAATGTACGAAGAAGGCGATAAATATGCGTCAAACGGTATTGAAACAAGCGTGCACAAACTTTTTTGGGAGCCCTCCAGCCCAAACTAAGGGCCTCAGCAGTTAGCTTGGAGTTCCTGGCAATGGAAAATCGGCATCAATTTGTGGAAAATTGGAGAGAACTTGCAAAATCAAGCAAACGCAAGCACAACCCTTCCGCCATTTTATAAACAATGTATGAAGAAGGCGATCAATATGCGTCAATCGGCATTCAAACAAGCGTGCACAATTTTTTTTTGGGAGCCCCCCAGCTCAAACCAAGGGCCTCAGCAGTTAGCTTAGGGTCCCTGGTAATGGTAAATCGGTTTTGATTTGTGGAAAATCGGACAGAACTTGTCCAAATCGAGCACACGCAAGGACAACCCTTCCGCTATTTCATAAACAATGTATAAAGAAGGCGTTAAATATGCGTCAAACGGCATTGAAACAAGCGTGCACAAATTTTTTTGCGAGTCCTCCAGCCCAAACCAAGAGCCTCAGCAATTAGCTTAGGGTCCCTGAATATGAAAAATCGGCTTCAATTTTTGGAAAATCATACAGAACTTGCCAAAATCGAGCAAACGCAAGGACAACCCTTCCGCCATATTATAAACAATGTATGAAGAAGGCGTTAAATATGCGTCAAACGGCATTGAAACAAGCGTGCACAAATATTTTTGGGAGCCCCCCAGCCCAAACCAAGGGCCTCAGAAGTTAGCTTAGGGTGCCTGGCAAAGGAAAATCGGTTTCAATTTGTAAAAAATCGGAGCGAACTTGCCCAAATCGAGCAAACGCAAGGACAACCCTTCCGCCATTTTATAAAAAATGTATTAAGAAGGTGTTAAATATGCGTTAAACGGCATTGAAACAGGCGTGCCCAAATTTCTTTGGGAGCCCTCCAGCCAAAACCAAGGGCCTTAGCAGTTAACTTAGCGTCCTTGGTAATGGAAAATCTGTTTTAATATGTGGAAAATCGGACAGAACTTGCCCAAATCGAGCAAACGCAAGGGTAACCCTTCCGCCATTTTATGAACAATGTATGAAGACGGCGTTAAATATGCGTCAAACGGCATTGAAACAAGCGTGCACAAATTTTTTTGGAAGCCCACCAGCCCAAACCAAGGGCCTCAACAGTTAGCTTAGGGTCCCTGGATATGGAAAATCGGTTTTAATTTGTGAAAAATCGGAAAGAACTTGCCCAGATCGGGCGAACGCAAGGACAACCCTTCCGCCATTTTATAAACAATATATAAAGAAGGCGTTAAATATGCGTCAAACGGCATTGAAACAAGCGTGCACAAATTGTTTTGGGAGCCCTCCAGCCCAAACCAAGGTTTCAGCAGCTAGCTTGGGGTCCCTGGATATGGAAAATCGGTTTTAATTTGTGGAAAATCGGACAGAACTTGCCCAAATCGGGCAAACGCAAGGACAACCCTCCTGCCATTTTATAAACAATGTATGAAGAAGGCGTTAAATATGCGTCAAACGGCATTGAAAGAAGCGTGCACAACTTTTTTTTGGAGCCCTCCAGCCCAAACCAAGGGCCTCAACAGTTAGCTTAGGGTCCCTGGATATGGAAAATCGGACAGAACTTGCCCAAATCGGGCGAATGCAAGGACAACCCTTCCGCCATTTTATAAACAATGTATGAAGAAGGCGTTAAATATGCGTCAAGCGGCATTGACACAAGCGTGCACAAATTTTTTTGGGAGCCCTCCAGCCCAAACCAAAGGCCTCAACAGGTAGCTTAGGGTCCCTGGATATGGAAAATCGGATTTAATTTGTGGAAAATCGGACAGAACTTGCCCAAATCGGGCAAACGCAAGGACAACCCTTTCGCCACTTTATAAACAATGGATGAAGAAGGCGTTAAATATGCATCAAACGGCATTGAAACAAGCGTGCACAAATTTTTTTGGGAGCCCTCCAGCCCAAACCAAGGGCCTCAGCAGTTAGCTTAGGGTCCCTGGATATGGAAAATCGGTTTTCGTTTGTGGAAAATCGGACAGAACTTGCCCAAATCGGGCAAACGCAAGGACAACCCTTCCGCCATTTTATAAACAATGTATGAAGAAGTTAAATATGCGTCAAACGGCATTGAAACAAGCGTGCACAAATTGTTTTGGGAGCCCTCCAGCCCGAACCAAGGGCCTCAACAGTTAGCTTAGGGTCCCTGGATATGGAAAATTGGCTTTAATTTTGTGGAAAATAGGACAGAACTTGCCCAAATCGGGCGAGCCCAATGACAACCCTTCCGCCATTTTAAAAACAATGTATGAAGAAGGCGTTAAATATGCGTCAAACGCCATTAAAACAAGCGTGCACAAATTTTTTTGGGGGCCTTCTAGCCCAAACCAAGGGCCTCAACAGTTAGCTTGGGGTCCCTGGATATGGAAAATCGGTTTTAATTTGTGGAAAATCGGACAGAACTTGCCCAAATCGGGCGAACGCAAGGACAACCCTTCCGCCATTTTATAAACAATGTATGACGATGGCGTTAAATATGCGTCAAAGGGCATTGAAACTAGCGTGCAAAATTTTTTTCGGAAGGCCACCAGCCAAAACCAAGGACCTAAACAGTTAGCTTAGGGTCCCTGGATATGGAAAATCGGTTTTTGTGGAAAATCGGATAGAACTTGCTCAAATCGGGCGAACGCAAGGACAACCCTCTCGCCATTTTAAAAACAATGTATGAAGAAGGCTTTAAATATGTGTCAAACGGGATTAAGATAAGCGTGCACAAATTTTTTTTGGGAGCCCACCAGCCCAAACCAAGGGCCTCAACAGTTAACTTAGTGTCCCTGGATATGAAAAATCGGTTTTAATTTTGTGAAAAATCGGACAAAACTTGCCCAGATCGGGCAAGCGAAAGGACATCCCTTCCGCCATTTTATAAACAATGTATGAAGAAGGCGTTAAATGTGCGTCAAACGGCATTGAAACAAGCGTGCAAAAAAATTTTTTAAGAGCCCTCCCGCCCAAACCAAGGGCCTCAACAGCTAGCTTAGGGTCCCTGAATATGGAAAATCGGTATCAATTTGTCGAAAATCGGAGAGAACTTGCCCAAATCGGGCGAATGCAAGGACAACCCTTCGGCCATTTTATAAATAATGTATGAAGAAGGCGTTAAATATGTGTCAAACGGCATTGAAACAAGGATGCACAAATTTTTTTGGGAGCCCTCCAGCCCAAACCAAGGGCCTCAGTTAGTTTAGGGTCCCTGCATATGGAAAATCGGTTTTAATTTGTGGAAAATCGGACAGAACTTGCATAAATCGGGCGAACGCAAGGACAACCCTTCCGCCACGTTATAAACATTGTGTGAAAAAGGCGTTAAATATGCGTCAAACGGCATTGAAACAAGCGTGCACAAATTTTTTTCGGAGTCCTCCAGCCCTAACCCAGGCCCTCAACAGTTAGCTTAGGGTCCCTGGATATGGAAAATCGGTTTTAGTTTGTGGAAAATCGGACAAAACTCGCCCAAATTAGGGAAACGCAAAGACAACCTTTCCGCCATGTTATAAACAAAGTAAGAAGAAGGCGTTAAATATGCGTCAAACGGCATTGAAACAAGCGTGCACAAATCTTTTTTGGGAGCCCACCAGGCAAAACCAAGGGCCTTAACAGTTTGCCTAGGGTCTCTGGATATGGAAAATCGGAGAGAACTTGCCCAAATCGGGCGAATGCAAGGACAACCCTTCGGCCATTTTATAAACAATGTATGAAGAAGGCGTTAAATATGTGTCAAACGGCATTGAAACAAGGATGCACAAATTTTTTTGGGAGCCCTTCAGCCCAAACCAAGGGCCTCAGTTAGTTTAGGGTCCCTGCATATGGAAAATCGGTTTCAGTTTGTGGAAAATCGGACAGAACTTGCCCAAATCGGGCAAACTCAAGGCCAACCCTTCCGCCATTTTATAAACGATGTATGAAGAAGGCGTTAAATATGCGTCAAACGGCATTGAAACAACAGTGCACAGATTTTTTTGGAAGCCCTCCAGCCCAAACCAGGGGCGTAAACAGTTAGCTTAGGGTCCCTGGATATGGAAACTCCGTTTTAATTTGTGGAAAATCGGAGAGAACTTGCCCAAATCGGGCAAACGCAAGGACAACCCTTCCGCCATTTTATAAATAATGTATGAAGAAGGCGTTAAATATGCGTCAAACGGGCTTGAAATAAGCGTGGAGAAATCTTTTTGGGAGCCCACCAGCCCAAGCCAAGGGCCTCAACAGTTAGCTTAGTGTCCCTGGATATGGAAAACTGGTTTTTATTTGTGGAAAATCAGACAGAACTTGCCCAAATCGGGCAAACGCAAGGACAACTCTTTTGCCATTTTATAAACAATGTATGAAGAAGGCGTTAAATATGCGTCAAACGGCATTGAAACAAGCGTGTAGAAATTTTTTTGGGAGCCCACCAGCCCAAACCAAGGGCCTCCACAGCTAGCTTAGGGTCCCTTGATATGGAAAATCGGTTTTAATTTGTGGAAAATCGGACAGAACTTGCCCAAATCGGGCAAACGCAAGGACAACCCTTCCGCCATTTTATAAACAATGTTCTTTTTATATTTAAGGTAGACGGCCGGGCACCCTTGCGGGTAGTGCAATGCCCGCCGACTGACAGTCCCGTCCACAGCGAGGATACAGTGCTAGTCCAACGCTAATGGGCCTACCTAAGGTAGGGGACACCTACTAAAAGTAGCCAGTCCACCAACTTCGCCGAGGAATCGAACTTTGCCTA
>Ga0126343_10001779_pt1 | contig 10484 bp, 9 predicted proteins | sample Cyp2metagenome_FD_92531 | JGI IMG/M metagenome (GOLD analysis project Ga0126343, IMG submission 92531) | Coral microbial communities from Lord Howe Island, Old Settlement Bay, Australia - Cyphastrea 2 metagenome | ecosystem: Host-associated > Invertebrates > Cnidaria > Coral ... | reverse complement strand
TTTTTCAGAAAAATGCTGATGTCAGCATTTTTGTCGAGATTCAAGGCTAATTATCTCGAGAAAATGCATGGCTACCCCAGTTTTTCTTTGTGGATTCTAATAGCCCTTTCAAAGATCTATTTTTACCATGTGGTCCTAACCTGGGGCAAAAACTTTGTATTTAGTAGGCACCGTCCTTAAAACAATAATTTAGTGTACACCATACAAAATACAAAAAAAAAAGAGAAAAAAATACAACATGTAGGAGAGGGGAAAAAATGAGAAAAAGTGGTTAGGGGGCCTAACGAGAAACTTTGGTCTTATAAAATTAGACCCTTGGTTAAATAAATACCTATATTAAAGAACTGCTATGGAGTAGGATGATGGTGGATGGCTTAACGTCCAGTTATTAGAATATGAATTTTAAGTCTAGATTTAAATGAGGGCAGATATCCAGTTAACAATACCTTGCTCATGTTATGATTGCTGTCTTCAACAGTCCCTGAGTCCGTACCCAAGTTCTCCATTAACACCAGATTCTGAAGAGGGATTCATAATGAATATAAGGGAAGAGGGTAGATCCACAAGGGTGCGAAACAGACCTAAGCCTCAGCCTGCAAAGAAGACAAGAGTCAATGCTCAGAGGTATGGTATTGCTATTTATAAATAGACTTGCTTGTGTACTTTTCTTTGGTTTGTCTTTTATCAACTTCACAACTCTATCAGGTCTGCATTTATTATTAGGTCTGCATTTATATGTAGCCTTCTTCAGAATATGGTCTTAATTTGAAGGGACCATCCCACAGTTTTTAAAATTTTATATCAAGATTGGAAGGAAAAGGGACAAACACAGCTGGAGGGAAAACTTTTTTGAACTAAAATTCGAAAGTTACCTGTGTAGCGTAATTATCTTCATTAAATTCTCAGTGTCATGTAATAAGAATCTTGCAGAATTTTGCACAGTCCTATACACAGTTATGTATTGGCTTACTGCCACACTGACGAATGAAATGAATTTCCTTATTTCTATGTTAGCTAAACAAGTCGTAAGTTAAATTTGACAAGTGCATTCTCCGTATAGGGTAATACGCCACTCAGGTTCTCCACGAGGGTCTTTAGTTAGTGGGTTTAGTTTTGTTCACATAATCCTATTGGCAAATTGTCCAGGATAAAAGACTTATCACAGATTGATAATCTTGTTCCCAAGGACAATTGTTTTCAGTTAATGCTGTCAGTACTTGGACAGTCATCAAGTTTTCTCTATTTTTAGCTCCGAAGAAATTAATTTGGTAATGTCTAAATATTTGTTTTTTTCAATATGTATTGTGTAAGTAATTATTGCTGTTCATCTGCGCAATATGGCCTTGGCAAATTCGTTTTAACAAGATCCACAATGTATGTTGCCATGGATGCTGGGTTTTCTTTGTAATCAGACACTCTTCCTTGAGGGGAAATCAATTAATTTGAGTCCTAATACATGTATTTCCTGTTTATATACAAACCTATTTAATATCTAGACCTTTTTCGCTTGGGCAGTTTGTTTTCCCACTACAGACCATGTCATATTCTCAGAGAAATATTCTTTTATCCATTTAAGAATTATTTATTCATATACACACAACTGTTTGAACATTTGAAAGGAAGAATTCTCGAGAGTATCATTTCATGGTCTGAAATGAGACAACAAACCGCCCAATCAAAAAAGCTCTATTAGTTGAATTGTGACAACTGGAAAGGGACATCAAATATTGCATGAATATTAATTTATCTTGTAGAGTACAAGTTTCAGTGTTTGATTTTGAAGAAGTATTGAATAGAGGGCTTGAAGAGAATTTTCATTTTTAGGTGGAGGGGATTCCCAGCATGATAAAATGTTGTTTAACTGGGAGTTGGTGTGGCTTAGGTGATGCACATGTTTCAGAAAATTATGGATGACTAGCAACAGACATTCTCATTGAGAGAGTTAGGAGGTCATTAAACAGGGCATGTTAACTAAAGGTTATTTTGGAAGTACATGTAGACTGTTGCAGCTTAACTTTGTTTTAGTTTGTTTCAGATTTGATTCTTGTATGATGTCCTTAATTGGGCTGGTCCTGTATTTTATACATAAAGAGTATCTTTATAACTTGTGATTTGTTTTGTTTGTTGGTAAATTTGCCTTTAATTACTGTGGTTGTCTCAGAATTGATTTTATCTTTTGTTCTCCTACTTGACCTTGTCTGATTAACTGTTTTGTGTGTCATATTTCATTGCAGTAAGTTGAAATCTCCTATCAAAGCTTCCCCAATTGGTTCCTGCACCGAAAGTAATCGGGAGAACCATGACATAAGTACAGATCATGAAAACTTGATGGTAAGAGAGCATCACACTAAATGTAATTGGAAATGTTATGTTGGCAATAACAAATTTAATACCTAATGACATTGAACTTGTTCGTATGGATCTAAACCTGGTTTTGTTTGTTATGGTTCAGAAAAACTTCAACATTTGCGTGCCAAAAAGCATTTAAGGTCACCATGGACGTTTGCTGGTGTCCTTAGTGAGAAAAATATCAGTTTAGCTGTTTTTCAACCACCACAAAATGTTCATCAATGCAAAGCTTACAAAATGTACAGTTGGATCAAATTTATTTCTTAAAATGCTAGTGAAAATACATTAAGTTGTTGCAGTTGGCTCTCTGTTCTAATTCCTCTGTTAGCCATGTATTTGTCATTGAATGATTTTATGACTAAACGTTTTTCAAATTCTTCATCAAGATAAGTTCGCACTCACTTATAACTGTAAGTAACACAACTCCTTTCATATTGTGTCTTTCCTAACAGGAGATCTCACCCTACTCTATGCCTCTGGACGGGTCAGGCCAAATGCTGTATGACAACTTGACGTCTGACGGTTTTGGAGTAACAAAGAGACCATTGACAGACCCAGAGGATGAATTGTAAGTACATTACTCTTCCATTTTTAGCTAGACTTGGCATAATCCTGTCTAATAATATTACAACTGGCAAATTGCTGATGTTGTTATTTAGAAGCACAGGTCTGTTCTTATTGCAAGGCCAGCTGATTGATGTGTTTTAAAAGATTTATCATCTCATGATAAAAGTAAAGCTGGTTGGGAAGCTGTTGCAGTTTGTGAGGTTATTTTTTGTTATATATAAAATTAAGTGGAGAGTCTTGGTTTGCTATGGAAGGTAAGTGTAGTCAAATAAGTGATGGTGAATGAGAAAGAAATGGAAAATAGAAAAGGGAGAGGGAGAAAGGTTTTAAACAATCAACATGAACAAGTTGTCTTTGGTGTTTCTGATGAAACAGACTCCGCTGTAAAATAGAAGCATATGTACATTTGTGTATGTTTACACAGCTTGATGCAAACACTGTAGTGCATTTGAGACACAGTGGAAGTTTACTTGAGTCTAAGTTGTGCTGTAAGTAATTTGTTTTCTTACTGACCTGAGAGCTCATTTGATTGCAACAAGCTGTGTAAACATTATAGAGCAACTGTTTTCTAGTTGTAAAAACATTAATTCAGATATGACAATGATTATATTGTAACCATGTTTACATGTCTGTGTGGAATACACCTGCCTGTATAGGTAGTTAAGTTGTGATTTCAATTGTATGGGGTTTCTTTGTCTCATGGAAAGTTAACCAAATACACTATGTGGGTGATCTAAAAAATTAACTGAGACAGAAAAAATAGTCAAAATCAGAGTCCAATCAGAGTGACGTCTGAAATGTACTACACAATCTTGCCATCCTAATCATCCTAAACTCACTTAACAGGGCAAGGAACAAAGTTTGTTCATTCTGCAATTGTGGTGTGGAAAAACGTATGTTTCATGGCAAACTCCAGAGATATGCACCAACACCTGGTTTCGACCCTGTCAAGAAGTTTCAAAACAGACACAGGCAGAATAGTGGCTGTGACCCTTTTAGAGACAGACTAGAGTTAGATCCTTGTGATTCTGGACAGTTTATTGAAGATCACCCTGAGCCTCAACCTGTTGTAACTCGCCGTGGGCCTGGCAGACCACCTGGGCGTGGTCGGCGGAAGGGAATCGTTGTTGTGGGGTTACCTTTGAGAACTGGGAACCATGACCTCACAGTTGACAAGATAACTTACGGAACTGTGAAAGAGAAGGAGCTGAGTGATGTGTTTGAGGATGATGGTTTCACATGGGCTCATCACTGCTGTGCAGCATGGTCAGAAGGAGTCAGCCAAACTGATTCTTATGATTTGATCAATGTTGATAAGGCTGTTGTCAAGGCTTTGTCAGAGGTATGTGATTTTACATGTTTGGTAGGGAGAGAGTTATATAGTTCTTTTTTTCCTCTTTTCAGATGCAGTGTGATGTGGTCTTAGAAATCTTTGTGTACTGTGTTCTAATCTCTGCAAAAGCAACACCGCAATACATATGGAGTGACTGTCAGAAATAAAGAATTTCTTTTCTTATTTTCTTCTGTCTACTTCCTTTTTCAAGTAAAAATAAGTATTTGTTTCCTACCATGAGTGTTAATATTGGTTTTAATATTCTACAGCGATGTAATCATTGCAATCGATTTGGTGCAAGCGTTGTGTGTCAATTTCCGCGGTGTGGGAAAACCTATCATTATCCCTGTGCAGCAAGCAGTGGTTCTTTTCAGGTTTGTCTCATTCCTTGAGTTTCAGAAAAAGACTGCAGTGACTTTCAGAGTGTACAGTGTAGTTATTTTTGTGGCTCGACATTGAACTTTTGGTAGATGGAGTTGTATTTGAATAGTCTGGTGTTTGAATACCTTTTACTGTTATGTTGATTGGAGATGCTGTGAACACAAGAATGTAAGCAAAAAACTTTATAACAACTCTTTCAGAGTAATTGAAACAAATCGGAATCTTATGATAAGGGAAGCTGTGGAATTCTCTCAAATTCTCCCACTTGCTCTGAATCTGCAGTGATAATGAAGATTATTTGTGTTGATGTCATTAACAGGGTTGATGGTTAATGTGTTAATTTACATTCAGGGTGTAAGTGTTAATTAACGATTAGATTATGAGTGCAAGCTTTCTGTGCAAAGTGAAAGTTGACACTGAGGCATTAGTATATAGTAGTATTTGCATTAGTATGCCAGCAAAATTCCTCTAGTAGTTAAAAGGGCAGAGGTGATAAAAATTGGGCTGTATCTTAAAAAGCAGGTCACGTGTGAGTGTAACACCTTTTTTAAAATGCTGATGAGTTTTTTTCCTCTTTGGCACAGGACATTAAATCGATGACCATGTTGTGCCCAGACCATTTGGAAGATGCTGGACGTCTTGGTAAAGATTATAGTGTTACATTACTCTTTTTCCAGTAATGTACTTGTTAAAGTGTTGATGATTTCCTAAACTGAGGGGCTCTAACAATCTTAGAACTTTTCTTCCTGCCTTTCTATTTTTGTTTGTGGTAAATAGGGGGAGACATTTTTCTATTTTGAATGATATTTTAAGAATCAGAAGAAATGAACACAAAATCGGAAGTACTATTTGTTGTTTGCCGTCTACTAATTTTTGTTTTTTGTTTCTTTTCTAGCGGCTAGTGAAGCGGAGTGTGTCCTCTGTGGGGAAGCTAAAGATTTTGGTGAACAGATATTCTGCACTAGTTGTGGCCGTCACTATCATGGTCGCTGCTTGGAGCCATCTGTCGATTTAACCTCGCTTATCAGAATGGGCTGGCAGTGTCCAGACTGTAAAGTGTGTCAGGGTTGCAGGTTGGTATTGATCAGAATAATATTGAATTTTTTTTCTAACATGATCAAAGCGGGAGACTGAATAGGTAAGTAGCATAGTTATGTTAACGGATCTGGCAGTGCATGCTTATTGGGCTCCATGTAGTGTTGTTGCTGTTACTTTTTTTCCAAATATGGCGCTAGTACCCCTCTGTCCTTGTTCAGATTACAGAAGCAGTACAGTACCGCTCAAAAGTAAGTTACCACTGTCACAAGAGACGTGTCTTATTTCTCGTGAGACTTGTCTCGAAAGAGACGAGATGGGTCTCGAGAGAAACGAGGCTCGTCTCGTTTCCTGTGAGTGCACTAGAAGTACCAACACTTCGCATTCGCCAGTGGAAGTTGTTGCCATCTTTCACATTAATCAAGTCTAAAGAAAGTGAAATTGTACCTTCTTTTTCGTTTGAATTTACAACATCTTAAACTTAAAATGTTCTTCATCCGATTTTTCAAGATTATCACTTTAAAACACACCATTACCGGCTAAGTTGTTCCTTCGCCTACCGTTGAAACAAAACGAACGAGTGCTTAGTAGCCAAGCTCTAAATGTTGGGAGGAGACTGGGAGTCAGTTCAAACATGGCGAAATTTACACTCGATTCAGATGCTCGGGGATGCCACGTTCGTCTATAGAGATGTTTGGAGAACCCGCAATCGGCGAAATACTTGAAGGACAGGAGCTTGATAATGCAGTTGACAAATTTGCCGTGAAGGTGGTCCAAAACAACGAAACAGTCGGTCATTTACCGTGCAAGTACTCGCGAATTTTGCGGTTATCGCACGTGGCGGAAAAATTAGGGCAAACGCCTGTGCGTAGGAATGGTGATTCCTTGTAGGTTGGTGTTCAGTTGTGGAGTGCGGAGTGCGGCTTATACTATGTCTTGCCTGGTAACTCGACGAATTTTTTATCCAAAGATATGATCATGCAAAACGACCGTAAGTGATCCGTAGAATAACAATTATTTCAAACTTGTGAACGTTCGCTTTGCACATGCAATCTTGACCAACTTGTTATTCGCACTTGGTAAACATGCGAAACCACGCTTTGATCATGAAACCTCCTATAACAAAAATATTCAAACTTTTGAACATACGAAACCACGCTTTGATCATGAAACCTTGTACAACATCTAATTCAAACTTGTGAACATACGAAACCACGCTTTCATCATGAAACCTCTTATAACATTTTATCCTATCCAAACTTGTGAATACATTAACATACGAGACCACGCTTTTATCATGAAACCTCGACCGCTGTATCGACCGATAAATAAAATGTTTATTCACATAGCACTCAAAATCTTCGCTTTCCCACAACAAAAATTCTTGCTGCTAAAGAAAAATGATCCTGTATACCAAATAGAACGGGCGATGTTTTTGCTGCGACGCTATTGCAAACCAATCTTCATTTGCGTGTTAAATCAAATGCCGCTAGACATAATTTTCCCTTGCCAAAACATTGACTTATGAAAAGGTTGCATCACATAAGTATTGTTAGAAACTCCTGTCTTCAAAGAAATACTATTTTGGTGTTTGAATGAACAATTTATGGCAAATAAAACTGGAAATCTATTTAGTGTTTGACTTGACGTTTTAGGGAACATTAAAGTTCATTTATGTCGCCGACTCGTCAATGTGTGCTGGCCGTAAACAAAACTAGTGCTGGTAGAAGAATGTAAAGTAATGTAAGCAATGCATCTCAGAAACCTTGATAAAAACTCGTCAAGATTCAAAGATATAGTATTTTGGCGTTTGAATGAACGATTTATGCCAAAAAGAGCTGGAAATGTTGTCAGTGTTTGCCTTGACATCTCAGAGAACAATAAAGTTCATTTGTTGTTGATTCATTGACGCGAGCCAGCTGGACAAAACTCGCGCTGCAGTAAAAAATTAAAACTAATGTAAACGACGCAACTGATAAACTTTGATAAAAACTCCTGTCTTCAAAGATACAGTATTGTGGCGATTTATCCCACACAGAACTGGAGATATGATTTTTTCAACAATGTGTTCCGTGACACTTTTGCGACTCCCATTCACAAACTATTGAATGGCCGGTGCATGCAGAAAGCAGGAACATTTTTCTCCTATGCAAAATTAATGTTTGTTTGAGTTAGCGGTTAATGGAGAGTGAGCAATTGTAGGTAACTGATTCATTTGGAGTGAGCAAGATTCGCAAAATCAACTCTGCCCTCGTGATTGCATGAATTAAAGCACATGTAACTCCACTTGTTACGTTCGATGTGCGGTGTTAACTTTGTTCGATATGAATTGAGCAAACTATCAATACATATTTAATGTTGGAAGGTTCCATCGATTTGACAATGAACTACAGAGCAATCGTAACTCGTAACCGGTTTCTTACACGTAATATATCCCATACTAAACGCTTCAGTGATTCTCGAGGGAAACAAGACGCAGCTCGCGAGAACGAGAAATGTCTCAAGAGAAACAACACTCATATTGTGAGAAACGAGACGAGAAGTGGGAACTTGCTTTTGAGCGGTACTGTATCTCTGTATGCTAAAAAATGTGTGCCATTTGGTTTGTCTCTAAAATATAACAGGCAGTTGATTTTAAAAGTAACATCCAACCTTAACTCTGTAGGCAACCTGGTGATGACAATAGGATGCTAGTTTGTGATTTGTGCGACACTGGGTATCACACCTACTGTCTGGACCCACCGATGAGCACCATACCCAAGACAGGCTGGAAGTGTCTGGTGAGTGGCTGTTGTGCTGTGTATGTTGGTTGGGTGATCTGCATCTATTTAACAATTATCCTGTGAAATCGCGGGGAATATCGGCCAAAATCCGACGATATTCCGCGAGATTGAGCAGGATAATTGTTTTATTATTCAACAAATTGATAACAAAACAGCTCATAAAATTTTTTAATCTTTCTATCGCCATTTTTTCACGTCACTTTTCTTCCTACATAGGAAGCTACATATATCGCCGGATATCTGTTACCTACGGATGACAGATATCGAGAGCATCATGACCATATTTGGATAGTGTTACAATTTGTTGAATAATAATGTAGAGTATTCAGTTTATGATATTGAAAAAAGTGGTCAGATAGCAGGACATTCCCTCAACTGGGGATTCAAGAATATAGAGAGATAAGGAAAGGGAATTAATTTTGGGGTCAAAGAAGTTCCTAATTTGATGATTGTTTTTGATGAAATTAGATTATTCTGTCCTGTAAACAGTTCTATAAATCCCTTTTAAGTGTTTGTTATGTAAAACTACCATTTGATGAACCAAAGTCCTTTTTTGTAGGGTTGCCGTCGATGTGAAGACTGTGGCTCAAATACCCCTGGTGGTGGACCTACCTCTCGCTGGCACCACAACTTCTCTGTGTGTGACAGTTGCTATCAACAACGCAACAAGGGTCTGTTTTGCCCATTATGTGGGAGGGCTTACAGACAGTTTACTGATGTTGCCATGGTGCAGTGTCTTTCCTGTGAGAAGTGGGTCCATGCTAGCTGTGATAACATTGACAAGGATGAATATCAAAAGTACAACTCCAAAGATCTGCCATACTTCTGTCCTAATTGCAAGCCAAAGAAGGGTTCACTACAACTTTTGGTAGGTTGTATTATTATTAGTTATTCTTTTTTTCTTGAATATCCCAGAACCTTCCTTTGTTGCTGTCTTTTTATCTGTTAAAAGTCGGTGTTGAGTTACTGTAGGCATAAAATTATTTCGAAGCCCTGTTCAGTTTCTATTGCCTTCCATTTCTTGCATTGTTACTGCAAACAATGCAATCTTGAGAAGGCATTCCCACACTGGGATGAGATGATCACAATTCACTGTGATATTTGTTGGTTTGTCAAGGCTAATCCCCTGTTATCTATCAGTTATTCAAAATATATTATGAGCTGTCACTTCAATCCATTATTTATGTTGGTAATTTTAGGACAAGAATCATGGAATTGAGCTTGGATTTAATGAACGGCATAGTGTCATCGACATAAACTTGGACTGTCCTCCAGAAGAAGACAAGCGCACACTGACAATGGCAGGTCGCATGAGCCCTTGCAACGAAGATGAGGACCTTCTTCTTGATTCTCACCTGGATGATGACTTGAATTCCCTGCGGCCTTTTGATCCTGTTCTTGATGATACAGAGACAATTCCAATGCCAAATCTTGATAACATTGAGCCTGAAAAGTTGCCCTTAAGTGAGAAACTACCACTGGATGAGGAAATGGAAGTTGTGAAGTCTGATGAACTGGACATGTTATCATCAGCAGCTAGCCTGTCAGAGGCATGCTCATTACCATCCTTCTCTGTAGCTAGTCAGTTGATGGACAGACATCTCTCAGTTCCAAAAGCTCCACCTCCAAGTTATTATCAACCTCGCCACTCACTGATTACGCCTCCAAAGTTACCAGGAAAGAGAAAGCTGACTAGTAAACTAAAGGTTTGTTCATGTACTTACTATAAATGTGTACTATCAACGCACTCCCCCTCCCCCCCTTCCGAAACACGTGGCAACTGTTCCTTGTGGAATGTGTCTTAGTGAGTAGTCAATCCTCTCAAATGGTCTGTTGGAACGTAACCTTTTTAACATGGTTTAGGGAGGTTGAAATAGGCCTCTTGCACTAAGAGGTCACGTGACCAATACTCCCTTAAACAGTAAGTTGTACTTTTCCTGATGCCACAAATTGAAAGAGCACGTAAAAGTTATCTTACACCCGAAATTTGAGAGGAAACACATTTAAGGGAGATATTTTATGGTACTTTGATTTTT
>Ga0126343_10001778_pt1 | contig 10489 bp, 7 predicted proteins | sample Cyp2metagenome_FD_92531 | JGI IMG/M metagenome (GOLD analysis project Ga0126343, IMG submission 92531) | Coral microbial communities from Lord Howe Island, Old Settlement Bay, Australia - Cyphastrea 2 metagenome | ecosystem: Host-associated > Invertebrates > Cnidaria > Coral ... | reverse complement strand
GGCAAGAAAATCGCTCGTTTACCAGCTCAAATCTGTCTCTCTCGCTGCTGCATCATGCGTATAGCCAACGGTGAGGATACCAGATTTGAAATCGAAGCTTAGCGACCGCGTCTACTCGACAAAAACCGCACTCGATAGGGGTGGGACGAAGCTATTGCCTGACTGCAAACAAACACCGTGCGAGGGTACACTGCGTCAGATTTCACCGGAAACCGCTAACCTCTTGATGGGTCATTTGAAACCCCGCGAAAAGCCACGAATGCATTCGGATTTCGTAAAATATGAAACGTTAGGTGCCGTTCTCCGTATTATATTCTAAAGTAGTGTCAGCTGTAGGAAATTTGACGCATTGGCCTTTTTTTACCCTGTTAACTGTCGTTCTGAATACGACTTTTGGCCTGGAACCGATCATTGAAAGGTGAAATTTATTCTTTGATGGCGCGTATTGTTGAAAACCTCACTCCCGAACAAGCTGAAATATTTCAATTTGCCAGGAATGGCCATAACATCTTGGTCACCGGTCAAGCTGGAACAGGAAAATCCCGAGTGGTAAATGTCATCCGTGATGACTGCAGGCAGCGTGGACTTAACATTGATTTGTTCCAGTGGAATCGCTTGCCAAGTTTACGATCGAGGTGTTGCATGTACTGTCCACTCGTACTACGGACTTACTGCCGCAGATATGCCTTCAGGTCAACTTATGGATCGCGCAACAAGGAATGTAGGAGTTTCGGAGAAACTTAAAACAGTGGATGTAGTAATCTGGGATGAAGCAAGTATGTCAAGTGCTCGTATGTTGGAACTTGTGAATGCCTTGCATTACAGACTATGTGAAGATGAGTCCGAGGAAGAGAGTTTGCCATTTGCGAGAAAACAAATTATTGTTGTTGGTGAGTTTTTACAGCTTCGCCCCGTACCGAGCTCATTCGATTCGGGTTCCTTTATGTTCCTTTCACAAGTGTTTGGATACGCCATTACCCATAGATTTCAACTCACCAAGGTGTTGCGTCAATCGGATGCCGTGAACACGATGTTCAAGAATTGTTTATCGGATGTCAGATTAGGAACTTGCTCCCAGGAAACCGCCTCATTTATTAAGGAGTTATCTAAAAGCCTAGATCCTCAATTGAAAAGCGTGGCAACGCATATTTTTTTAAAGAAAAATTTTGTATTTCTTTTCAATCGTTCTGCCTTAGAAGAGCTCGACGGTGAATTGCTCCGTTTCGATGCCACCTTCGATGGAAAAGGTGAGAAAATGAGATTTCCGGGAGAAAAAACCTTGTTTTTAAAGCATGATTGTAAAGTTATGCTAGTGTGGAACAAATCAGGTGCCTTAAAAAATGGAAGCATGGATACTTTTAAGAGTGTAGACGGAAATAAACTTCTGGTTTACTTCGAAAAGGTCGGTACAGTTGGCATTGAAAGAGTTACCTGGATCCAAAGGAATCGCCAGGGCGAGAAAATTGGAAGTGTATGTCAGTTTCCAATTATCCTCGGGAATGCTGTAACTTGTCATAAATCGCAGGGGTTGGAGCTCCCTGCGGTGGTTCTGCATTCATCGAAAGAATTTGTCCCCGGTTTAGTCTACGTTGCAATGTCCCGGGTCAGATCTGCAGATTCACTGCAAGTACTAGCTTTCAACAGCAACCAGATTTTACCAGCCGATCCAGAAGTAATTCTTCAGTGTAGCCGAGATGTTGGAGAAAACGACGCCTATCCTCGTTGCTGCAGAAGGAGGGTGGCTGCCGATGAAACCTTTTTTGACGTTCGCGATAGGCTTCAACCGGAAGATTTAGACGATGTTAGCGAGGACGGTTATCAGTTCCCCATAGAAGTTTCAGATGGCATGGTACATGCTTACTTTGAGTTGGAAGACACTGATACCGGTGTTAGCATTGCTCAAATATATCAACAGATGGAAACTCACGAGTCAGAACTGTCCCGTCCGCCTCCAGATTTAGACACCAGAGAGCTTCTGCTAAAATTGAAAGTGGGAACGCCTTATTCTGATTTTAGCCAAAATGTTAACGAAACGGTAGATGTCCTGTTGGATGCCCAGTTTTCGGACAACGTGAAAGCGTTCGTTGACATTATGTGGTTCCATTTTTTCTGTGCTTTAGAGACTCACATATTTGATAACCCAGACGATCTGGATGTCAAGGTTAGTAGATGCAATTTTACGACGGCCACCGCTAAGTTGCATAAATTATTGGTTTCGCCCGAGTTTGCCCAGTATATTCTATGCCTCTTCAATGCCTCCACCTTTACATCAGCCCAGCGGTCAGTTGCTTGTGATATTGGAACTGCTCTGTACATGAAATTTCTCGATCATCTTTTGGCTCTATCAGCAAAAGAATCCAACGAGGAAGTGATCGCCTTTGATGTGGAAGATATGCCAGCTGCAGGCAAAGCAAAAGTTCGACATGTCGGGGGTTGGGCTATCAGGAAAGTGCTTGAGAAATCTAGAAGATACGTAAGGGCAAACATGTACAGCGAGAACGCACAAACCATGACATCAGTGAGGCAGCATCACAGCATTAGCGAACTTATTGAAGAATCGCTTGTTGGATCAGTGACGGTATTAGAAAAAGAGAGTCAGTACAAGGACACTCTTCAGGTGACCGAGGCACGCCAATACAGGGAAAGGGGTCTTATACACATCGAAGATGCTGTATACAAATTTTTCATGGCCCTTGAGAACGAAAGAGTAAAGTTATTAAATGATCAGACAATGCGTAGGGAAAGAGCCAATCTGGTAGAAGTGGCTTTACAAACGATCAAAAACAGTCCTGATCTTAAAGTAAAGTGGAAGGAGTGTTTCAATGTCGATGACCAGGAAGAAAAGAAGGCAAGTGTCTTTTAAACCCGCAACTATTTTCTTGTAAATTTGTAATCCGTTATTTACACGATTTCAGACTTCGCGACTCTTATGCAACTGACATTTTAAAATACCTTTCAATTTTTGTAGGAGTTACTTGACTCGATTTGGGTGTCCGTTGTTGAGCGTTATATTCACATGGGCACGGCTCAATACCTTAGAGACTTCCGACGAAGCTACGAACTGAAGAAGAGCGCTGAATTGCGGAAGAGGGTTTTGCAACGCCAGAAGAAAAATCAAGAGAAGACCGACTGCGTTCCGTTCAAGGTGGGTAATACATAGAGGTTATAAATAATTATTTGGAAATGAACAGCGGTGGATGGAAAAGCCCTGGGCACTAGTGCTTGTCGAAGATGAAGTTTACATGAAGCATGGTTTTAATGTTATTGTTTCGCACCTGAACTCATGCGAGAACGGAACACGAATGCGGTCACACATCAATTGCCATCCGTAATCCATTGGTTGAGGTAAATGATTCGATTTATTTTCCTGCAAGAAGTTAGCTTGGTTTTTAATGTAATCCATACGAATATACAATGTATAACTTTACGAACATGTTCAGGAGCAACTAGGTGATATTTCTGCTCGGTCACCATTTTGAAAATGTCATGTGAATGTAGTAGGTAAAGCGTTTATTCAAGCCTAGATCTGATGTTATATCAGGGCTCCACTCTGAAAAAACTGTATGACAGACATAACTGCTAAGGAAAATGATATGTAGATGGAAACAAACTTATTGACACTATTGGTAATTGTTTTGCAATTTCTATAAATTTGTTGAAATTTTTGGGCAAATATTCACTAAAACAGGCTGAAGAAATCAAGAGAAAGACACCTTTTCTTAGCTAAACACGAGACTCTGAATAAAAATCATGCAAAGTCCATGAAAATGTTATAAATACGTGCCCACAGTGATGTCAAAGTAGTTTTGTTTCCTAACATGTTAAAATTATGCTTGTAGTTGCCTAGAACTTATTATCACTCGTATGTAAATCTGCCTACAATATTTATTCCATTGAAACATGATTGAACGAAGCATTGCTTATCTGTAACTCTTATGCACAGGAAATTCTAGCAGACCGATCGGAAGGTAAAGTAACATCTCATGAGCGGCTTCCGCACTTCGTCCAAAAGTACAGTGATCCAAGTGTCCTTGCTCGTGTTTATTTGAAAGGAGAACTGGTATCACTATGTGAAGCATATGAAGTCCACTTCAGACGAAGTGAAATCAAAAAAGGTGTTGGCTACAAAACTCATTGAAGGCATAAAAAGCAATAGGACTTGCCCAAAAACTTAAAAAATGCTGCATCCGTTGAGCAGTTTAAGCGAAATATCAAGAAGGTAGCTGAAATATCGGATTCCCACACGGCAATCATGTAAAGAAGTTGTAATTAGTTCCAGCTTTTAAACTTAAGCTTAACTGATGATTTTCTGTGTATAAATAAAGATTTACTACTATTACTACTACTACTAGGACAATGCCATTTATTGCGTCTGTTGATGACCGACAGTTCCGGGTAGTAGAAACAGTTGCGGATGAGTCCCTTGGTAGCGTGAGGATCAGGTTCAGACTGTCAGGTAAATATCTATTGGCCACAACAATTGTCAAATATTATGTTCCAGGTTCCAGAAAACCACATAAACTCTTTAAAATTATGGTTCTAAAATACAGAGAATTTTACAGATGCTCATCTTATCAGTGTTTGTACACGCTACTTTGAAATATCTATTACTTTGCCGGTTGGTAGTGAGCAAGATGAAAAAGGGCTATCACTTGGTTTTCCAACATTACTTTTTCGGCTTATTGTTGTTTGACCAAATCTTAGTGAGTTTTGTGCAGATTCTTGTTGAAGATAAGTGGGGTTGTTGTTCTGTCCATTGCAAGAACGTACTTGACAAAAGTGATTTTCAACCCCATCCTGGTTTATCAGTGCAGGCTTAATGACTGAGTTGGGAAATTGGGTCAACTTTGTTGCCACCATAGATCTGAATCCTAAACACATGGACTGCAGGTCGAACCAGAGTTTGGTTGATACAAATTGGCTGTTGTTGTCCAAGCTTGCCTCCCTCCAGTCAGTCATAAATTTATAGAATTTGTTTAGTTCTCCTAATCGAGGATCTGACACAGATGAAATGACCAGCTTATCATTGAACAGTTCTACAAGGTTTGCCGTCTGGGAAAGTAATGAGATAACACCTTCAATCTCAGAGCCAGCCTCGCCTTTTTCATTCATCTCCTCTTGATACTTCTGTTGAGTGAAATAATAAGGGTATGGACTTTCACGGTCATGATCTCATAACTAGGCAATGTGAAAACTGTGCTAACTTGACTTATTTGGCTTTCAAGGTGGAAAAATATACATTTGAGTGATAGTCTGGGTTGCTTTTCAGGAAAGCAAACCCTTTGGAACTGCTAACCAGGAGGGTTAACTTTGTGTCACAAGGGCAGTAAACTTGCACTTTCTTCTAAACAGACCATTACTTATTTGCCATATGATTATATTAGCAAAATCAATAATTTACCTGCATGAGGAATAGCATCTTATGATTCAGAACATCCTCAGCCAAGTGGTTTCTCATTTTGGCAGCCGGGTCCAACTCAAAGTGTTGCGTGGTTAATTTTTCATGCAGTGGAAGGCTACATGTCTTCTGGTCCCAGTTAAATGCATTTTTAAACTGCTACCAGGTCACATTTTTTCCCTTTATCTTTAGGCAACATGGCTTGCCACTCTTGTGACTTTTTTGAATGTTATTTCGGATTTTCTTTATGTTGTGCTGAATGAACATGATTGAAACAAAAATTTCTTATATTAAAAAGAGCATTTTTAAGTTACTGCCATGAAAACAAGTTTCGATCTGTTACCCTATTGTTATTTCTTTAGTCCAATACAAGAACAATTCAGTTGAAATTTGAATACTGATTTTCATCTTGTGTTAAACCTAACGGCCATACGTTATTTTTTCATAATGTCTGTTAATAAAACAGTCAATGTTATAAACGCCTACACTGATCCTATATTCTTGCAATGTATACCTTGGGATCCATGATGAAAACCATTGGGGTTCCGGTGTGAATGTTGGGTACAATAAATTTATCAGCCACTGGATCCCTCTCCTGAAAGTGCAGCTTGATAAATTGGCGATTGCAGTCAGCTCCGTCCATAATACACCAGTAGATTCTTTAAAGGAAAAAGAAAAAATATATATTTCAAGGTTTCCCCCTCCTTAAACAAATTTATACAGTTTGGTTTTTTGTGTGAGGAGAAAATGATTTCTCTATTTACAAAATAAAATTTGTATTGATTGTGTGCAAGGGTGTGCTGTGAGTGAGCCAATTTTTTTTCTTGTTAAGTGGGGAAGCAGAGAGTTATTTATGATTAAAAATAGAATTGGAATAGAACAAAATGATGCATTCACAGTGTTCATGATATGTTGCATGTGGTGCAGTTTCAAACTGAAACATGTTTGCCGATGTCCAATGTCATGAGAAAAGGGGAAACACATTATTATAACAATCAGTCGAGGTAATATTTTAATGGAGTGAAGTCATGTGGATGATTGTAAATTAATTATCACATTGTTTGATATCTAGGTTCAACAGAGACAGACTCTTCAAACTGAAAACTAACCGAGGTAAGTGAATACATGTGACCTTGTGCTATAATTTATAAAATGTGAATCCTCTTGTTATGATATATGACAACTGAACAGTCAAAAACACATGGTCAGAAATGCTGGATTACGTGTGTATTTTCAATTGACTTATTTAATTTTTTCTTTCTGTTTTTTTTTTTTTCCTTTCTGTTTAACAGCATGCCTTGTTCGCAAACTGAAGTAGAATACCAGCGACAGAAACAATGAAATAGATGACCTGTAAAATGCTGCAAATGTACCTAGCCAGTATTAAGAGCCCTTACATTGTTACAACATAGTGTGGTGGTTGTAAGGTCGGATAACACTCTATAGGTTCAGCAGGCCAGTCTTGCATAAGTTAAGTAACAATTCTCCTACTCACACAAATCGAAACTCCAGCATTTTCCTGACACCTCTCCAGAAGTTGAAATAAAGATCACTAGGGGTGCATTCTGCAGAAGGAAACTGTGCAATTGGAAAACGAAACCCACTATCACTTAAGAAGACAAATTGTAGCACATGAGTGGCCAATTGGGGCTCTGTTTTGCCTGAAAATTAAAAATTGCAATAATTACAAAGGTGGAACTTATCAATAAATTTAAAATCTCTATCGACAATCGGTGCACATAAAAAAATTATGACCTGCATTATACAGAGGTTATTTACCCGATAGTCTTGACATCAGATCGTGTCCCTCACCAAGGTCAACAAATCCAACAAGTCTATGTTTTCCATCTTTAACGACCATTTCAAGGTTTTCCTACAAAAATTAGAAAATTTTCTTTACCTTGAAAGCAAGCAAATTTAATCAACTCTATTCTAGTCTCACTGCTCTTCAATGACAGTGTATTTTAGCCATTCTAGCTACGCCATTGATGTGGCTCTCTGTCGGTTCAGCATGTTAGTTATGATGAATAAGTGAATGTAGTATTTATTATTGAATCAATTAAAACAATAAGGTTCTTAAAATATTCAATTAAGGGAAGGTATAATAATATTAAGTCCAACATAACTAAACTTCATTGTCGAAAATGCTCGAAAAAGTGTGTCCCACGAACCTGAATTTTCATTTCGTCAATTAGAAAGCCTCCCCAGTAGTCTGCCTTCTTGAGCCATTTCTCCAGTGCTGCTTCCAAGCACCACTTTAGCACCTGGTCGTTCCATCCTGGTTTTTCCTCAACTTTGTTCTTGTAAAATCTGGCAACGAGTACATAGGTTTTGTTTGCAAATGGTATTTTATGCTATTCTTAACACGAGGTATGACATGTAAAGAGCCCTGTAAATGACATGTACTTTTGAAACATAGGTACATCTAACACTCTGATACCTTATTGTGCGGTTGCTTGGAAGAGTAATGAATTTTCTTAGCGGGTCAAGAACGTGGGGATTTTTACAGTATAGGTCAATGCATAACCTGATGATCCTGTAAAAGCAATAAGAACAACAACAAAAAGTTAAGAAATTGTTGTATAAATACTGTCAACCTGTATTAAGCAAAACTGCGATTTATAGCAAAGCATTCGCTATTTTCTTTTGTCGTTTCCATCAGTTGATGACCTTATTTATTGCGATAACTGTGTTTAATTGATCAAATGAAATGAGCGAATCAAAGAAATACGTTATAATGACATGATTTTATTTCCAAGATATTTTCTATTTTGTCACCCTTATTCCGCTATGAGGGCAGCTTTTTCAAAGCTAAATTTGCATCGCCACAACAATAAAGACCTTTTCAGTTATGCTAAGCGACAATAAAATACAACAAATCCCAAAAGCTTGTACGTACTTGGGATGCCATCTGTATCCATGCTTGGTTCTCGTTTGTATTATTTTTTTTTGCTGGTCCTAAAGACATGCCATCTCCTCCGATACCTTTTCTTTGGCCACGTTCTGTAGCATCGGTGATAGATCCGCGTTATCCTCGTCATCCATTCTGACACACTCGTTCTCGAATTTGTCTCTCCAGTACCTCTCTCTTCTCTCCGCATTGATCCTTTTGCTTTTTTCTTGACTTAGTTGAAAGACGACTTCCTCCTTAGACAAATATCGTTTGTTACATTTCGGATTAATCCCGATGCGTTTTTCCTTTCGCTGCCTTTTGACGTTTTGCATTTTAAGTACCTTGTTGCACTCTGAGCAGCGAGCCCCGGGAACGCCGAAAATTTTGCATTTCGAAGAAAACACCAAATTGATGTTGTCTAGGCCATCAATTGACAGGTCGTTGTACAATCCTGACACATGTGACACAAAGGCTTGAATTCTTTCTCCGTCGGGAAGGGCAAACCCATTGCAAAAAGAGGATTTTTGCCGGGATGTACTCCAAAGCCAGACTAACTTGCCCTTGAACGGACAATGAGGAAATACCGGGGACATCACTTAAATCCTTTTGGCATCCATGAGCCTTTATGGTGATAAAAGCGTTGGCTGAATTGGCAGTTTTGGACACGAACACTTCAGTTACCGCTCTAACGTTGTTGAACTGCCATTTCTCTGGGCGAACAAAGGATACAAAGTTACTTTGGTCGGTCACCATTTTCCAGTCACTTGGAATCCTTATACCAGCCAATTCATCTGATAACGAAATGCAATGTTGATGTTGTTTTGGTGCCGAGTCATTTCTAGTCATATTTAAATAAACATTCTGTTGCTGTTTACGTGGACCTCTCTTTACTTTAAGAACAGGACCAAGCCAAACATCGTTCACCAGAAGACCCAACGACGTATTACTCAAATTTGATCCGCTATTAGCATTCTCCTTACTTTGCTCTGCGTGGTCAATGATATCCTGTATAGGAGTCACAGCAACCTCTTGATATACATAATTAACCATTAGCCTAAGAAGGACGAGAAGGACTTTATGTACAGGTTTAAAATTATAAAATAATGAGCGGTTTTGTTGATTTGTATCGCGAAAAAATGATAACTGAAAGACGCTTACCATAATTTCCACTCAGCTGAAAAACTAAGCGATTTAGCTTTTTTCTTCGGAGGATTATACTCCGTCTCGTCTGATCTCGCCACTTTGGACAACATTGTGCTGGTGACTGATAATTAGCTCTGAAAAGCCCTGTTGGGTGTTCTAAATCTAAATAGAACAACTGAAAGATAGCTCTGAAAAGAACTGTTGAATTTTAGCTCTGAAAAGAACTGTTGAACTGTAGCTCTGAAAAGAACTGTTGAATTTTAGCTCTGAAAAGAACTGTTGAACTGTTTAAGCGCACTGTTTATATACGAATTTCACCAACGGACTGCTTATCAGATGGGCGCCAAGGACAGAATGAACGTTGAAAGTTCAAAACTGAAATCCGAATGCATTCGCGGCTTTTCGCGGGGTTTCAATGAACCCATCAAGAGGTTAGCGGTTTCCGGTGAAATCCGACGCAGTGTACCCTCGCACGGTGTTGGTTTGCAGTCAGGCAATAGCTTCGTCCCACCCCTATCGAGTGCGGTTTTTGTCGGGTAGACGCGGTCGCTAAGCTTCGATTTCAAATCTCACCGTTGGCTATAGAGGTTTTGCACGGCAGCCATGTTGCATGGCAGGAACAATGAAAATATTTTGCATATGAAAGAACTTCTTTTTCCATGGGAAAAGGAATCTTTTGTTCCTGCCATGCAACATGGCTGCCGTGCAAAACCTCTATACGCATGATGCAGCAGCGAGAGAGACAGATTTGAGCTGGTAAACGAACGATTTTCTTGCCGTTGCGATGAGATTTGTGAACGAGCGACCGATGGACTGGGAAGCGAGTTATTCACGCTTCGGCTGATCGTGATTTGAGGCGCTTACGTCCATTCCTCGGGAATATTTTAGTCTTCGCGGTAAGATGGATCGATTTTGAGCCAGCCAGCCTTGTCTTTTTTTCTAGTGGGACACCACCACCAGCGCTAACTCGCACAAAACGCCTCAAATCGGCCTCAAACACAGTGAAACGAAAAAGAATACGACAGGAAAGCAAGGTAAGTCAGTTTTATTCACAG
>Ga0126343_10001777_pt1 | contig 10492 bp, 5 predicted proteins | sample Cyp2metagenome_FD_92531 | JGI IMG/M metagenome (GOLD analysis project Ga0126343, IMG submission 92531) | Coral microbial communities from Lord Howe Island, Old Settlement Bay, Australia - Cyphastrea 2 metagenome | ecosystem: Host-associated > Invertebrates > Cnidaria > Coral ... | reverse complement strand
TGTCTGAAGCGTGGTCGTCCGAGGATTTTGTTTTCAAAATAGATGTAGCCGAGATCGTCTTTCGTTACATTCTCACCATTGTAGTATTGTTCCCAGTACAAGCCGTCAGACAATGGACCAGTTGTGTACTGTAGAAATCAGCAAAGAAGAGAACAGCTTATTGACTATACATGTAGGTGAAACCGAACTGGAAATTTAAAGACTGAAATAAAAGTTTGCTACAGAGTAATAACTTTACATCCCTAATATATTTTTATGCACATAACAACCAATCTGAGTTCAAGTTGAGTTTCGTCATCTATATTATCTATCCACTTCCTATTTTGTCAGAAATCTTCATAATAATCATGTTCTCTCTATATCGAGTTCAGTATGTTCTTAGCTTACCATCCAAAACTCCTTCATCGTGGTTATATCCTTAAAAGTGTTTCTGTTGTCCATTGTTGTCTCCACAAACAAATCTGCAAAAGATATTAACACAAGCACAATTTAATTCAATTACCTTGACCTAATCTAGTTGAAAGCTGCCTTTTGTATTTAGTCTGTGTTCAATCTTAGCGCCCAACATGCAAGTCAATAAGATTACCCCAGCATCGAGTTACTTGTGACCATTTAAGGACCTCAGCCAAGATTATATCTCAGACTGACAGCTCAATTCAGAGTCCAGTATGCAAACTTACCATTAAACAAACAGACTTCCCACAGGAAGAGTAAACACCCAGGGATACTCTCATATAAAAAAGTCAGGTGTGCTCATGTCTCACTCAAGGGTATAAATCAAGGAATTGCTGGTCTTACTTAGGGTGATCACAACAAAACACCACTTTTGCTTTCAAAGTATCCTCTTATTTCCATTTCCAGGCTTAATTTCCACCAGAATGTTGAGTCTGGGCTCTTTCCCTGAATAGCAACTAGTCTTTTAGGGGTCAACTTAAGTGTGAGCTACGCCCAGATTAGTCTCCTTTAGGGGTTTCAATCAAACTTTTCTATGAGCACCCCCGGCCTTCTCATATGGGAGTCACCTCCCCCCCCCCTCCACCCCCTGCTACCCAGGAGTAAACATCCTGCTCACCTCTCATTACTTTGGTGTAGTAGTACATGGTGGAGTTTGTCATTCCAAATGTCACTGAAAGAAAACAAAACTTTTTAGTCTATATAATTCTGCAATATTTCATGCATTTAGTCTGTAGCCTGACAGTGTTTATCTTTTATTGATTTATTGTGACGAACACTGATTCGCGAGCAGGCTTCCTAAGTTTGAGGCCACCACTCCTTCCACCGAAATTTAATGCTGTTTCATAAAAAAAACTTGTGGCTATAATAATAATAATACAGAGAAGAATAATAATAACAATGATAGTAATAATAGTAATAACAATAATAATAATAATTAAAAAATAATAATAATAGTAATGACTTAATTAATGAGTCAATTACATGTAAAAGTGGAGACTCGCCACTGCTAATAGGGGACACCCAACTAGAACTATCTATTGACTCACATATGCAGAGGATGGTGATGAAGACCAGGTAGATTAACAGTTCCCGCAGTGTGGTCTTCACATGAGTCTCAGGATCTGAATCAGTGTCCTCTGTCTGCCGTGTTCTCCAAAACCCTACCAGTCAACAAAACAAATCCTTGAGCAATAATCGACTAATCATGGCCCAGGTGATATTCAATTGATATTCAACACCAATAAATATTGAAAAAATAATAATTATTATTATTATAATGGTAGAAGTAGTAGTAGAGGTAGTAATAATTATCATTAGCATTATAAGATGCAACTTTTTGCAAAGTTTAAATAAATTCTGCCAAGAGGGTTCAGAGCCACCTTACGTTTTTTAAACTTTGCGAAAAGTTGCATCTTTTCATGCTGATTACAATTCGATAATAAAAAATGGGGGTCACCGAGCTCGTTTTTGAGTTATAAGCGCTCAAAGCTAAAATTAAGGATGTTTTTAGCCGGTCATATTGTTGCTATGGTAACCTATTGTGCCACAAAATTAACAGCAACTTATTCCCCAATGATTGTACAGTTTGTTGATACCATAATGTTAGTGTCAACAACTATATATAGAGTGGTTATAATGACCCATCAAACTTTAAGTCTTGAAAAGTACTGGAAACTGTTTCCTATAGCCACCTTAACAGCTTACATGTATGTGAAATAAACAGAGATGTTTAAAAAAGGGAAAAAACATTGCAAGTAGTGCAAACGTACTGTACGTAGCTGGGTTTTTTTTCAAAGTTTTGTTAGTAGATGATTGCAGTTTGATTGCACAATGTTAAGTTTTGTAAGTAGAAGATTGTAGTTTGATTGTAATGTTTTCTAAGTATATGATTGTAGCTTGATTGTAAAGTACGTTTTTTAAGTATCAGTACTGTATTAATGTAGGTAACTGTTTTTGTGTATAAGAAACTTTCTCAAAAAAATATACAAGACAATTATTCACCTCAGTGTCGGTGAAAGTGATGGATATTTACCTCCACTTTGGTTAATTATAGTACTAGTTCAGCAGAAATAAAGACCTTTATTAAATCTATTTTGAAATCACTGGTTATCCTTGCAATTTGATTGGCTCTCATTTTGTGCTCTAAATCGCATATTTTTCTCAGCCAATGAGAATGGGACAGTAAAACAAAACAACCAATCAGATTTAAAGGTTCGATTAAAGTAATCAATAAAATTTCAGGAAAATGAAAGGCACAATCATTGAGTGGAGAATTTTGCAGCTACTATTGCCAAAACTTTGTTGTTATTGTTTTTCTCCAAAAATTGTGCAGTTTTAAAATGGATCTAAAAAAGCGGCGATTGGACTTCATGTCGTGCAATTTTGGTCTGAAATCACACTTGTGATCTCAAATCAAACTCATGCTACGCTCTCCTTCGATTTTGATTTCAGACCAAATTGCACTCCACTCAGCTCAATTACCATGAAACTCTACCATGTTTGGTAAAAAAAAAACAGTTTTGTGTGACACTCAAAAATAATTCTTTGAAAATTTGCAAATTTAATAAAGCCAAATGGGACATTACAATGTGTAAGTTACATCTGCCGGTTAGAGCAATAGGCCACTATTAGCTGTACCTGTTTAACTTCTTAAAATACTAGTAAAATAAAGACATGCCCAGCTGCTCTTGATCTTCACATATGCAAAATAGGAGAGCATCCAAAATAAATAAACATCTTTTTTTAATCAAGATGATTAAAACACTCATGCCATTTTGAAAGGTTCCCAAGATAACTTCAGATGTGTTTTAATATAATTTTTCAACCTCCTAGTTCGTTTTTTAAATGACTGTAACAACTATTGCCTTATTCGAAATAAGTAAACAGCGAAGCCGCATATTGAAATTTGACCAGGCACCTAAATTCCCAAAATATAATCGACTAATCGATTCCAAAACAAAGGAAACTTGCAGAAAACAGTCTTTCAGTTAACAATACTCCTTCAAATCGTTTCTCCTCCTAGAAATGAGGTTGCACAACGAAAGGTAACCGCCTTGACTCCTTAATAAAGTGTAGTGATGGAAACAATATTACTGACCGATGCGAATCCATTGTGTAGCACAGTTTATGTTCCCAAACAGATGTTTATTTTAGAATTTTTTTAAATTTCAAACTGCGTATAAGCCCTGCATTTTCCTCGTGAAAATTACAAACCCCGACAGAATAATCAAATTGCAATTCACTCTTGTTAGGATTGGAAAACGAGGGCCATTTCTGCGGCTGTTATCAATACTCGAAATTAAACGTCGCTTCAGCCTTCGTCTTGCTATATGTATGCAAAACCAATACAAGTAATGTGACCCGACACTCAAGAGAATATAATTCTCCAAAACACATTGACCCATACAATAAATTCTTTTTTTATTGGATAAAACGGGTTCTAAACAACAGTCCAAAAATTTCCCAATCGTATACAGCAATTTTACTGAAATCTAAGTGGTATAAATAATTTATTGCGAAGATAGTTGGCGCAGAAATATAAAGAAAACTGATCAGCAAGGTATCTGATACGACGAGTTCTCAATGGCCATCGCATTGTTTCTTGTGGAATATTCTCGGTCGCTTAGAGTAAAGCATGATTCGTAAAGGTTACAACTGAAAGTTTTATCGAGGAAAATACACGAACATTAACGCAGAAGAAAAGTGCGGCTTCAGTTCACTTCTGCGTTGGTGAAAATTATAACTCGGGTTGGCATAAATATTATTGGCAGACAAAACACCTGCCCGAGAGTTCATTAAATTTTTAACGTTCTGGCAAACCGAATGTGCGGCCAAATAAGTTAGATCCTTTGAAATATTTCTCTGAAATGAGAGGGATCTAGAGACACTGAGTAAAACAGCCAAACTGTAATGAACAGCCCCATTAGTGAAATCGACATTAGCACTGTTCGTTCTGAAATCTTCCACCGGTTAATTACAGCAATTGCAACGCTGCGAAATTTCTGCAAACGTGTAATTACAGCTCCCTCTTTTCATCTTGTCTTCCTTCGGGGATTAAGCTGTACAATAACGAACCAGTCTACCGTAGAAAACGTAGACAATTGAGCTCTCAAAAGGCAAAAGTGAAAGAGAACTGAACCATAGAGAATTATCATCCAAATTACGTGACATTACATTTCTTACGGCGCTTTAGGTAAAATCGTGCGCATTCTACAACCTGGATATATGATACATGGAGCAAATTGTGCCTAGTTTGTGACTCGAAGGACTAGATCTTACCTCGAATAATCCTTTTAAATCGAGTCCAACAACCAACAGGTACGTTTTTCGTGCCCGGAGCTCGAACATCCGCCGGTACGCGGGCTTGATGGTTGACCGGTTCTTGCTCCATCGCAGAAGGAAGATCCACCGCAGCCGAAGCGGGTGCTCGAGGGGAGAAATCGATCTCATCGTGTCCACCACTTAACAGATCGTCCGACCAAGCGTTCCTCGAATGCGAAGATGGCGGTCGGCTACTCTTCTCGTGCATTTCAAGTTCATCGCCGAGGCTACCATGAGATCCCAAACCGCCTCCTCGAGTTCGGCGCTTAGCCGAACCTCCACTCATGTTTGAGGTCTGTTACCTTTTTTTCAATGTAAAATAAGACAAAAGTCTCGTCAATAGAAGGCTGTTTTACAGCGCAACTTTACAAGAGAATGCCGTGTCACTCACGACTTGCCCTAAATGCAGATCGATCTGAGTGAGTTTACGAATGTTCGTAGCACTGATAAATATTTCATGTACGTTCTACGCAAATGGTAGCATGAATGTCAATCATCAGCGCGCTAATTAAAGTTTCTATAGCTACGGATTATGAGAACGTTTCGAAAACACGAAACGAATATGGTGTGTAAAACGAAATCCTCTTACAATCCATCTCGTTTTTCTCAAATTGATGAGTTCAATTTTCGCATTTAGAGGCAATTTTGTAATTCCTTCGATTACTTCTGTGATTAATGAATTTTTAACAGTCTACATCCGATAGGTCGAGATGGAACACTGAAAAACACAACATGGAAAAGTGTCGAAGTGAAGAAACTATATAGTGTGAAAATAGTATCTGTTGAATCAAAAAAACAACGAAACCCTTTAAATGCGCCGGTGTAACAAACAAAAAGTACAGTCCTTACCAAACTAAATGAATCCAAAGGAAAAATATTGTGGAACCAGAATGATTTTCGCAAAACGAATTCACCTGTATGACAACTCAAGGAAGGCAGATACCCCTGTACATCAGTTATGCTGGTGATGAATGTTTTATGAAGGTAGCAAGATGAAGGCAGTTGATTGGCTGTGTTTTGTGTCAACAGAGTAAAGGACTTCGGGTATTGCGAAATATGCATGTTCTTAAAAACAAATTATATTTCCAAACATTAAGTAAATACTCGCGATGTACGAATGTGTATGATCAACTGGAAATTTCTAATCCAAGGTATTTTCTCCTCTTCAATTTAATGTGTTTTAATTTACACCATTGGGCAAGGATGCGCTCCCGTTATCATGTAAGTGTTTTTGTAGAAAGACCCGTCACCTATAAAAACAATGGTACAACTTCCCGTCAGTTTGCACTAACGTTAGGAATAAATTATAATTGAAAAGCCGAAAAAACAAACAAACTGAAAAAAAGGGGAAGAATTGATATTGACGCACTGAATGACGGAAGGATGCCTATTTTAAACTCTCTCATCTTTTTACAGCTCATTTTCCAATTTACGCCGATCGAAGGATAACCAAAATAACTGGGAAACCATTACAGAGTATATACCCCACAAATCTAACCACAAACACCAAAATTCGATAGAGGATCACAATAGCTGTGTAAACTTTGTTGCAAACTGACAGGGTGGCTCATTGGCTAAAACAGTGACACATCATTTCATTGTTCTGTGTTTTTAAACTAAATATTGACAAATTGGGCAAATTGGGGAAGCCCATGTGGAATACCCACACGGTGCTACCAAATTGCTTTCGTCATCGGCTAAAAGGTGAAATTAACACTACTAGCAATTTGTCAACTTGATTACCTCCGCATTGATAGTTCAGGAAAAACAAGGAATTAAAGCGAGAAAGTTGGGCATTTTACGCTTTGTCCTTTGGTTGTTGTCGTTTCAAGAACAGTCTAGGAGATCTTGCTGGGTGTTTTAATCGCACACTAATTGCCTTCCATCCTAAAAATAACCGCCATAAAATGCTTTATTTTCCTAACAATACTCCTGTCCCAGCCTATAGTATTTGCGAACAACCAAAATAAAGACACAGATGTAAGGAAGATCGTAACATAACTAACTGGCAAGAATTAACTCGGGCCAATGAAAACTGAACAAGCCTGAAAATCCCTCGCCATTGAGCTTATAGGATTAGCAAGAACAAGCGAGAGAAAAGCTAGTCTATTTAAACTTGAATTCGTATTCTAGGCTAAAAAAAATTAACAGCAATTTTATCATTACCCAGTATGAATAAACTGTAGCTGTGGAACGTTCTAGACTTTTCAAAAGAACTAAGGATTGTTAGAATGGCCAATTATGATATGGGGAGATATTAATGACGTAAAGATTTCAAACTCCTCGACGAGTGCAAAAGATCTTTTAAAATTCAGTTCAAAATTCAGAATCGATTCGTGAATCGAAAAGAACGGCAACATAAGTTCCTCTTTGTTTAGTAGTTACGCTTTAACATTGGCCTCGTCATTGTGGAAATTTCCCTCTTCCAATTCCCGAGCTAGTGTGCTGATAAAACTGGCAATATTGAAAGTATTAATATCATTTTGGTGCGACGCATTTTGTTGAAAGATGCTGCATCAAGATGGCCACCGAAGTTTCAAGTGCAATCATGTCTCGCATGCTAATAGCTATGTTATCATTTTCAACCGCTTTCAGAACAACAGAGTAACTTCACAGATAACGTTGCTTCGATAAACCCAATTAAGGTAAACGGGATGAAGACTAAGTGAGAACGAGAACCCACATAAACCGTTTTATATTTTACAGAATGACTAGGGAAACAAAGATAAATAAAAACATGTTAATGGTTTTGTTACTCCAAGCCCGTTCTGTGCAAATTTTGTCGCAACAAGTTCATCTGGGATTCTCCTGAAAGAGATGATATCAGCTGTAAGGTTAACACAGCTTTGAAATCAGTAAAAGCAAAAAAAATCGCGCCTTAATACTTGTAAGAAACTTATTAGGGAAAATAAAAACAGTTTAAAGTTATAAATAACCAGTGGGGGGTTTTCTTTTATATGAAAAGCGATGAAATTATGCTACAGTTTTCAGTAAGTTTGACATGACATCTATAGCTAAAAATAAATAGCATGCTTTCACGAACATTTTTTTTTTGCATAGTGAAGTTCGTGGAAAGTGCATGCGCACGTAATTGCAATCACCTATAATATTACTTTTCTGGCCACCTGCTAAGAGATAATCTTCGGTGCTTTTTATTCCAATGTTTAATTAAAGTGCGTGGCTATTGAGAACACGTTCTCGACAGAACCGTCATCCGACCGTATGAAGAAACAGCGAGGCCAACTTAGTTCGGCGTTATCTTGAAGTTCGGTGGTTTGAAGCAATAAATTCTTCTTGGGTGGCAAAAATTCGAAACGCACGTGCAAGACATTTTAAGCACGAACGAAAAACTTACTAAACTAACGAGATGTGTTCTTCAATTTTCGAGGAATACAAACAGTGACATGTTAATTGGCAGTTGAAATTTAAAACTGCACTCTGGATTCGAAACTTAACACTTAGGATAAAGTTGAATTAGACGCAAATAGGGATGCTAGTAGTATTAAGTTCGGTTGAAAGCTCATTAAATACTTTTAAAATAAAAACACTAAAAATCTTTGCACTGACGTCAGCAAAAGCCAGAACATGAGAGAGTTATCTTTCATTTTGGGCGAAATCTATGAGAGGAAATTTTTAATGACATTTTCGAATTTTTCGGAATCTGCAAAGCTTAAAAATATTCTACTCTATTTGGAAGATGTCTCTCCCGTTATAAGTGTCAGACATTGCTTACTTCAAATTGTAGGCGTTGAATGTAAGGATAGTTTCAATACATTCCGTCGCTAAGGGCTGGTTCACAATTTGACATATATATAAACATATTAAGCACAAGCATAAACATAAGCATAAGAAAAATAAGAAAAATATGGGTGAACTGGTGTTACATAACCATAAGCATAGGCGCAAGCATAAGAAAATGGAAAAAGTTCCATTACTTGTGCTTATGCTTATGTCAAAGTGTGAACCAGCCCTGACAGTTCATGCATTTCCTAACGCACGTACAACAAGCGGCCATTTTTCCATTTTAGAACAATCATGAAGTTAATGCTATGCAATCATTTGACAGTTTCAAAACAGGAAATCATTGAGACACTTGTTGTATTGAGTTAGCTGTGCAGGCCTTAGCAGGATATGAGGACTCATCGATCTTTTAATCCTTTGTGCAACACATCGGCATGCAATCACAACATTCATTACTTTACAGATTGGTTCCAACAAAAACAACGTGTGAATATCTTTTGTTTTAGACGGTCAACTATGGCTCCATAAATAATTCAAGAGGGAAGCAGCTACGTAATTTTTCATCCCAAGTATTGATTGCATTTGTGCATACTCCCTAATTTTGGCTATGTAGTTATGTGCGGCACCAAAGGGTATGATTCTTGAGCCGTTTTAATCTGGAATTGGGAGTGGATTTTAGCCAATTTAGCAATTTTCTGGTCTGAAATATAGACATGGTTTGTGCGCTATGCTCTTGTATTGAGTATGGTTTGTTAACACAAGCTACTTGCTGAGCGTCATAATCCTGCCTCCAGTCAGAACCGAACGCTTTAAACGTTGTTTTTTTTAAAAGATGCCTTTTCATAATAGATTGATATATGTAGGAAATTGTAAGTCCAGACGTTTTGTTTCTGGGCGTGTTTCTTTAATTTATTTTTTCAAGTTAATAAAGATCTTTACTTACTTACTTACTTACTTAAAACCAATAAGTGGTGTGGACTAGGGAACTGATCATAAGGCAGGTCTGCAAATTATACCTGGGGTATTGGTTCAATGATCAGGTCTGAAATATGACTATGATAAAAGCATCAAATTTTGGGCCGGGACAACGGCACCCTACACAGTTTTCTTGAGGTAGACCTCTGCCCCCAAGGGAAATCGCAGAGCACCCCAAATTATAAAGCTTCCAATATCTAGGATAACGCATGTCAAAAGAACTAGAAAATGATAATGACTGATGAATTTCATCATGATAGCATTAAGCAAATTGTTGTTGTCAAACTCACCTACTAGTTCTGAAGGGTAAAGTCAAAGAAAAACCGTCATTAAATCCGCTACACAATGCCATCTGTTTTCACTTGTATTAACGCCGGTTAATGTATTAAATAATTGCCAGATGTTCCACTCGTGGTACGTGGATTCAGCCTCAGAATTCAATCGCCTCGTTTTTCAAAATCTTCTCCGTTACGTACCGAAGACATCGCACTTCGTTAAGCCCTGGAAAAGAAGCAAAGGACAACTGTAAGTTTGACTCACTATATGATGGGTTTTTCAGTCAGAACCCATTCAGTGAAACACCGTGTTCGATTCGCAAGCAAGTTGATTCTCCGGCGATCGATCAGTGTAAACGTTACTGTAAAGAAACCTCAAAAGTGGGCGTAAAAGTTTTCAAAGAAACTTAAAAAGGAAAGAAGCAACACCCTTGTGATTTTCGAACCATAGAAGATCATAATGGTAACTTTCCCGCCAGATTAGAACGGAGAAAACTACAGAAAAAGTTCAATAAAATTTCCCACCTCTATGATGTCCGCCATTTCTCCTCTAGGAGAGGGTCTGGAAACGAGACATTGGTCTCGATATCGTGCCTAAACCAGCCAATCACACGTCTTCAGCTGACCATAAGTAACCGGAAGCGAGCTATTCTAAGCTACTTTATTGGTACTTAATTTCGCGGGTCTTTAATTTCGCGTTTTTCGCGATTGTAAAAAAATCGCGA
>Ga0126343_10001776_pt1 | contig 10501 bp, 9 predicted proteins | sample Cyp2metagenome_FD_92531 | JGI IMG/M metagenome (GOLD analysis project Ga0126343, IMG submission 92531) | Coral microbial communities from Lord Howe Island, Old Settlement Bay, Australia - Cyphastrea 2 metagenome | ecosystem: Host-associated > Invertebrates > Cnidaria > Coral ... | reverse complement strand
TGTTACTTGTACGGCCCACCTAGATCACATCTTCTCCTAAGCAGACCCTAAGGATCCCCTAAAATGGCCTGAGTTACCACCAATATGATTGTGCTTTTTTGGTATGTGGTTTATGAAGGGGGGCAGTTTTGAACTGTTAGTGGGCGGGGGCAGACCTCAATAGATAGTTGTATAAGTGTTAGATAGATAAGCAGATAGGCAGATGGATAGAAAGATAGGTGGATAGATCGATAGATCGACGGATAGACAATAATCTAGATAATCTAGACAGATAGCTAGACAAGTAGACAGGTAGACAGGCAGACAGATACACAGAGAGACAGGTAGACAGGTAAACAGATAGACAGATAGACAGATAGGTAGAGAGACAGAGAGACAGAGAGCCAGAGACAGAGAGACACAGAGACAGAGAGAGAGACACACCCACAAACAGACACAGACAGACAGCCAGCCAGACAGGCAGGCAGACAGATAGATGGACAGAGAGAGAGAGAGAGAGAGAGAGAGGCAAGATAGATAGTCAGAGAGATAAACAGATAGACAGGCAAACAGATAGATAGATAGATAAAGACAGATAAAGACAGAGAGAGATGGAGAGAGACTCAGAGCCTCAGCCCCCTTTCGGTCCATCAGTGGGCTCGCTCTGCCATCCATGCATCACAACAACACACCTCTCCTATAGGTTTCCTATCTTTGAAACTTCCGCCACTGCCTTGTGCGGTACTTCTGGTAACCATGATTTGTCGCACCAGTCCTGCACCAATTACTGACTCTGAGCATCCCGAACCAAATCCACGCAGCCAACATTCACGTTGCTCACTGCGAAGGGAGGTTGAGATGTCACAGCCTCAACAGAATGGGGCCCTTGGGTGTATTTCAAAACAGAGAGGAACCACAGCCACTTTGTTTAGCAAACATCTTATATTCGGATCTAGTTGGATACACTTCATTGTGAAGAAAAATTAGATATGACGTTAATCCGCCATGGCAAAGGAATACAGTGTAAGACTACCCAGGTTTATCCAAAACATTGGTCGGTGGAAAAGCATACAAGAATTGACAAGAATTGAGTAGTTCGTTTTCTTGCTGGTGTTTCTTTCGCGCTTGTTGCGGTGAATATTTGACCAACAAGAATACATATCTAACCAACAATATGGATTTAAACAAAAAATGGAATATGTATATGTATATATATATGTGATTGTATGAATGTATAATAAAAGAAAAAACACGTTGGGTAGGGATCGCTAGGACATGTAAAACCACCACAGATATCCACACATGACAATCCCTCAACCATGCTGGTTTAAGCAACATTGAGCAACATGCGGATTCGGGGGGTCAAGACCTACGGGGACCATGGCTACAAGGTGACCAGGCATTCAAGGAAGCCTAATCATCGAGTGGGCCAGTGCTTGGGTGGCTAGATCCACCAACTTTCTAGATTGGTCCATTAAACAGGTGCCATCATGTGCCAATGTAAGGTAATGAATGTGATGCCACGCACCCATTTTCTTCTTGCGCTTTTTCCAATGGAAAACGAGGGTTGTAAGCGAGCCAAGCAGCCATGATGTATGGCTCACAACCCGTGGCCATAGCCTGCAGGTGCTTCAGCAGCTACGGTGCATGTTGAGTCATGATTTGAAAAACAATCATCTAATCATCTAGATACATTTAGTTGATGTTTTAGTTTCATATTTTTAAAACCGTTTAAATACTTCTCAGTGAAGACTGAGGTCTGTGTGTGTGCGTAAACAGTTGAAGATCCGATGGTACTGGAGCCTCCGCGGCAGAGCCCATGTAGACTCCTTGGGAAAAGACGTAGGAGTACGTCAAGTCCTGGCAACATGGATCCAGTTGGATGTTTGATGGTGATTTAATGGTGGTTTTATGGTGATTTAACCATTTAACCACTATCAATGGTGATTTGGTGGTGGTTTACCATCTAGTCATTTCTTACATAGCTATGATCAATAGATGGCGCATGTAGTTTGACGCTTTACCGACCTTAAAAAGGGAGATATCCATAGCTAGGTGAAAGTACCAGAAGGTATCACTGAGATTGACATGTTCTACGTATTTATAACAACTACAAGAGGATGATTAAAAAGTTGAAATGTTGTAGACACCTGTTGGGAAGATTGCGGCACCTGATCGTCTCACCCAAGAATATTCACACAAGTCAGATAGGCCAGAAATCATGGCTGTTCCCCTCCAAATAGCAGGATTTCAAACAGATCGCCTGTTACACCATGTCTGAAAAAACATTCACATCCTATAGATGGCAACCATTGACCCATGTTGGATAATTATCTACCCATGTTTTGGATATGGTGGTTTCCATAAAACGGTGATCCCCAATGGAAAATCCGTTCGTCAAATGGATGATTTAGGGGTATATCTATTTTAAGACACCCCCACATCTAGTTCTAACCATTGTGCCAAAGGCTGGGGGTTCTTCTTATGTTGCCAACATTTCATTGCTCATCCTCCCATGTTCAAAAGTTCTATCCACAACTCTATAGCCATGGGGGACCTCAACACTGGGAATGTCCTATTTACTTTACTCCCCAACATGGCTAATCTTGGATACCAAAGCTAACAAACAATGACACAAAAGGCTGACTATACGGTACAAGATTTTAACCTGTTGCCGCCAGCCGATATCACTATACCATTCACCAAACGTCGGATCCCACTGAGTGCCCCAGGCCGCATCGGTTGGACCCGAGATGCCACGGAAGGCACCTGGCAGATCGGAAAGGACATGTCCTGAAATGTGTGGCGAATCGAAAAAGGTGCCAAATGGTGCATTTCTTTTCCTCCATTTGGAAGAGAATGGGGGTATCAAATACCCAATATTGAAACAATGGCTACATGTATCAGTGAGCGCGTGCACAAGCTCCAGCTGTGGACGACAGAGGCACCCTGGCACGCCGGCTTGTTGAGCATCAACCCCTGCCCGTAGATCCGTAGTATGTCGTTAAAGATGCTGACCGTGCTGCAACCATTTCCTCTCCACGGGTTTTGCACTGCAAATGCTGCAAGGTCCAATGCCGTGTCAGCTGCAGCCGGCAGTGCGCCTTTTGGAGCTAATTTCATCCGATGTAATTCCACCAGATCGCTAAAACTTGACCTGTTAAGCCGTCCAGAAAATCCAAGATGAAGCCATGCCCAAATCATAGCAAAAATCATGGTAATAATAGTACTGGTTGGTGGTATACCTACCCCTCTGAAAAATATGAAAGTCAATTGGGATGATTATTCCCATATATGGAACAATACATATATATATATAATGTTCCAAACCACCAACCACAATAATAATTTACACAGATGTACATGAATCTGTTACTGGTTGGTTGATGTCCTGATTTAAAAGATATATTTTTTTCAACTCATTGATAACTATAACCTACTAGTCCTTCTATGTATTTTCTATGAAACTTGGTGAAAGGAAGAACCGAGACTCACACATAGCCAACTTTAGATACACCACACATATTCAAATTCATTATAACAGCTGTTATAACATGTTAGAACCATCAAACCCAAATTGTTGTGATTCTTGTGGCTGCATCCCCACTTTTATATAATTGGTTACCCGCCAGTAAATTTTCTGGCAGACCCTGGGAAGCAGCAGTTTTTGTGGGAGCTGAGCTGAGCTCAGCTTCACCGGGCATCCGGGCATGCCAAGTAGCGCCACACCGAATAGCCGTCGTCATCCACGCTGCTGGTGGTCACCGGAGCGGTGTCTGCTGAGACGCAGGTGTTACCTGGGGCAGCTGTCCCGAATCCCAAAACCGGAATTGGGTTCCTGTAGAATAATAATCATAATATATCATCATTAATATCATCTATTGGGTAATACTGACTGGATATTTCAGCATCATCTGTATTTAGGGCATTCCTGTAGAATGTTGTTTCAACCACCTCTGAACAGGAATGTCAAGGCCAAGATTGCGGACACTATTGACGGAAATACATGGAACGATATATGAAAGTGCGGAGCAACAAATCTGAAAGGATCTACCAACACGTCACCATGGTTTGAACACCATGGGTGACTAAGTGATGTGAATCATGGGAGTTATACACTCTGACATTCAAAGCCGGCAATCTCAGATTACCGGAGAGCAAAAACCTGGTAACCTGGGAACCGCATGTGTTAGTCACGTGCATTGGGAAATCATTCTCGTGGACATGTGGATGTCACCAACAAAGGCACAACTAGCTGTTTTGTTTATATATCTGATGATTCCAGACTAAGACATGTTTAGTCCTTAATTAGCCAGTGGGACTGGACCGTGTTCCAAAGAATTGTTGGAGGAAAAGTCCCCAGAAAACGCAGGCATTTTGGAAGTTTAAGAAGCTGGCTGTTGAACCTTGCAACTTGCATCCTGCTGAAGGTGATAGTACCCAAAACTATCCTGCCAACATCTTTTGATTCACGACCAAAAGTGCCAAACCATGTCCTTTTCGTAAAGACTTAGAGGAGCAGGTTGGTATACTTTTTTGATCCAATTTGCACCCCTATTGGTTGTTCAAAGGCCTATTTATCCCTCTTGTCCCTCTTCTTTCAAGCCTCGGGTGGGAAAAGGACAGCTATAAATCTGCACTCTGCACAACCAACAAAAACACATTTATATAATTTTAAAGACTATGACTATCAAAATATGTTCTATAAATATATATAATGTATAAATGTGGTTTCTCATTCAAGATCAGTATCATTGCATTGTTATTATTACAAGTGATAATCAATGATAATTCATGTTTCATCATGGAGTATATCTATATATACATAAAAATATATAAATACATAATCACTGTAGTTTGTTGTCATATGATGTTTTCCCGTTTTTTATCCATTAATATTCCATGAATACTCTATTCAATGGATTGGTTTGTTGGGGAAATCTTACAGGAAAGCCCCATTAATATTTAATGGTAAGAACCATGGGTTTCCGGTGAAGATTTTCCCACCAAAACCAATCCATTGATCTATATATATATATATGATCTATATGAAACCAATCAATTCTATGATGTTCCCATTGCCAAGTGAGATTTCGCCACTTTGAATACTTTGAGGTCCCCACAATCTGCCCCTGGAAGGCATGAGAAACCTGGCCGCTGAGGTCATCCATTGGGCGCAAGCACCAACGGTTTCCATAGAAACTGGTTGTACAGACTTGGGTTAAAGTTATTAACAAATTGAATCTACTAATACGTACTTATTATATATAATATGTGTATATATATATATATCCTACTAGTATTGTTATTTTAGAATAAATAAACATATGTAGCTGTATGTATACACAGTTGTATACGGATGCAAACTGGACAAACCGGACTGGTTCAGTGGTGGTTAACCCCTTGCCAGCTAGCTGATGCTCTTCCATTTCAGGTACCTCAACTGGCCGTTGATACGCTGAAACTGAACTTTGGAGTCTTTGGAATACACAGTATATATGTCTTTATGCAATTACTGCACAGAGCTTTGGAACCTCCGCATTCTGGGCAGATTAACATATATATATATATACACAGTATACTGCATATGTTTGTTTCGGAACCCGAAATAAAATGTCCTTAGGATGATGCCCGTTGTTGCCAATTGAACTCCTAGAATCAGATGTCACCCCGAGACTTCCATGCAGTCCTGGTGGATTAGCTGCACCTCACCGTCTCTGGCCAATTTATAAACCGTTCCCGCGGGATAAGGGGGATGCTTTCCCTTACTGTATAAATAAAATATGTATAAATATAAATATATGTTTATAATTCATTTCAAGTCAGTCTAATTCATATCCAGTGTATATTGATGCTAAAAAACCATCATGAAACTACAACAATGGATGGTTTCCCCCTTTACCATTCCCATCTCTGCAGGGCTTCAGCCGGAGCCACGGCAGGTATAGCTCTGCGTCGTAGTCGTTGCAGGAGCCGCAGGGCCCAAGTCCTGTGACGATCAAATCCTTCTGCCAACACCGCAGGGAAAAACGACATAAAATGACCACCATTTTTTGGGCTTATCACTGGGTTGTAACTGGTGCAAATGAGTCTGATAAGATTTCAAACAAGTTGAAATCGAATGACTTGGATTTGCCAGCGGATATGCCCTACTGATTACAAACTGCTTTGACAAGAAACTAAGACAACTGTGCGCAAAGTAGTACTCTTGCTTGAGATACCCAGGTAATTACAGATATTGTTCATACCTACCCCAAGAGGATCAGCACCAGCCACGTTGAGCTGTGCCTTGTAGTACTGCACATCTAAGGTGCTGACTCCACACCTGGAGTAGCGCAGAAGTTTCACTGTAGAAGAGCTTGGCAAAAGGAACATGGTGATGTTTTGCCATTCTTGATGATTCTGATTTTTGAGTTTTTTTGATGATTTTCGTCATTTTTGTTATTTTGATATGTGATTTGGTACTGGTCATTTTTTCCACTCACGTTTGTGATCAAACTCCGCAGTGCCCGCATGAAACCTGCCCCGCAGCCACTGGTTGGTACATAAGGAGTCAGTGGGAAAAAACCAGTTTCAGTACTAGAATAGTTTGTTGAATACCTACAACATTCAGAAAATAAAACCAGTTTCAGTACTAGAGACTGTAACCCTGTCTAACCATGACCATCAACACGGATGAAGGCATTTCTCATGGGTGTACCGGGCCATGGCGGTGTATGACGTTGGATTTCCTACGAGCGCCGTGCTTAAGTCACATCAGGCGGGAAAAGTCACATCGTCCCCATGGCACGGCGGCGATACAGAAAAATCACCATGGCACAGCCTGTTTGTATTTAGGTATACAGAGCATCATTTTTTGGGTTACTCCTATGATTGCATCATAGCCAGTTTGAAAAAAAAACATGCTAGTTTTACCATGGTTTACCTCTGTATCTAGCGATTTTCCATGATTTTCCGCCCCAGATCTGGGGGTGTTGGGAGAGACACCCCCGCCATTCCACTGCCGTTCGAGCTGCGAGGAGAGTTTGTTCCAGAAGCCGAAGATGTCGGTGTTTGCCTCGTACGAAAAAAGGAACCTATTCCAGCAGCTCCTCGTTGCCAACCCGCCATGATTCAATTGGCAACATCAACATTAGTCCTGCTGGCTATGTATATATATATGTGTATATATATATATATTATCGTACATCATCTATATATATATAGTATATATATAGTATATATTATATATATATCCATATATATCCCATGAATATCCCATTAGAATCCAATGAATATTTCGTGTTCATCATTTGATCCAAGGCCGCCTCGGTGGTGATCAGCACCATGGGTCCCTGGATGGTGGTGGTAATGCTTTCCAGACCTAGGAGCAACGCAGTTCCCGTGGGAGAAAAAAAACGTGGATTTCTGGCTTCAGAAATTGCTTTAGATCCAAATCCTGAGGTTAAAACTGATGAAACATGAGATTTAATCAGCAGACATGGATCAAAAGGAGGAAATTCATGAGCAGACATTGGGATCAAAGCAAGAGAAGTGGTGGGTTTAATCCGCAACAATTTTGAGAAGAATGCTGATTGATAGCTGCTATCTGATAGCTAAGTTGGTAAACATATCTAAGCAAACTGCTGATTTTTTTGGATTTACGATGGATGATGTCTCTGTAGTTAGATGAGCTTACATAGCAACTCATAACTGGGCCAGCCCTGCTTGTATAGCCATAGCAACCCCCTATTATGGGCTGGACACAGGATATTGTATAGTATACAATTAATTAGGAATAACATGGAATAACTACACATACTTTTCATATCCTGGAACAAACACTTGTCTCTTCTGGGACCTCAAAAAACTCCGTCAAAAATGGGTCTGAAACCTGGAACAAACAACACCAAGCAAACGGAACAGAGTTGGGATATGAAGCAAATCTAACGGACCAACGGATATATCCAGAGAGGCTTGGTGATATGGGTTTAGTCAGGAAGGGTAAACCAACATAAATCAGGATTCACTATCTAGTCACCGAAATAGAACCAAGACATGATGTGATCTGTCTATCCATATCGGCTACAAGCAGTTAGAATGCTACAAGCATTATATAGAAACAGCCGAGGTGCCATCAAAGAAATCGACAATGATCCTCATGTTGGTGTTGTCAGTTCCATACGATAAACACTGGAGACAAATGAACTCACATTAATTTCCAGGTCAATTCCATGTCAGACACCATGTGTCATGAAGTGTCGCGATGCATTACCTTCCTTGCTGAGAGCCGCAACGCGTGGGAGTGAGGTCACAATTGGCACAACCTAAGAGGCGGCCCTCGATGAGGGAAAAACCGACACCAACAGTTTGGAATCTTGGCGGATTCTCGGTGGAAACATGTTTTTGAGCCTCAAATGTGGTAGAATGTTAGGCAGAATGTGGTAGAATGATATATTCTTCCGCCAATTTCAAAAATCGTTACCCATTCAGCAACCCAAGCAGTCGGTTTAACAAGGCTATCGACCCCCAAAAACTCTAGGAGTCCACTGAGCCGTGCACTGGCAGCTGTGGTGCAGGAGCCAACACTGGTCCTCAACTTCCCGGGCATCGCAGGAAGCCCACCACAAAGCGGGAAATTTCATGATTTCACCAGCGAGAAATCAGAGGTGTCGCTAGCGAAAAGAAGCCAAACAATTGGAAAAAAACAAGGATTGCAGCAATTGCACCAATGATTCTTGCATATTCTTGCCAACAAAGATGTTGGATTTTTTGAAAAAACATGGTGAATTCAGCAGCCCTGCGGGAAGTCACCAACAAAACATGGGCATCCAGTAAACCAGGTGTGTCATCCCATCAGATTCGTTGCAATATTGGCTACCGACCATCCAAGGTCCGAAATCTGAAACCAGTGGGATGTTGATCCAAATCATGTGGCAATCCACGTCCACATGGTGGTTCTCAGTCAGCTTCCCTTTCTGAATGGGGGTTTCCTAAGGTCCAGGGGTACCCTGTTTATCATCCAGTTGTCAACCAGTTGATCCCTCCATCGCAACTGAGGCGCGGTTGACCCCCACTAGATCCACACACAGTGGAATCACAGAGGCCTTCGTACTCATCCTCAGCAAGATTTCCGTTGGCTTGAGGACTGAGAACGCATGTTTTTTTTCCCAGCAAAAACTCAGATTGAACCAGGAAAGTCTGGGTGTAAACAACAAACAAATGCTGAAGCAAACAGAACTTAAGAATAGCGGGGAATGACGGTCTTATCACTACCCGTAACAGGGGGCTAAGCAGTTTATTGGAGCCCTGGGCCTTCTTAAAGATTTGCAAGGGCTTCCTTGTGCACCTTCTGTACTCTCAAGCAATTGAAATATCATAAAACATGGCTTACAATCACAATCCACTCCATCTGCAGATGAGTTTGACAAGTCATTAGAAATTCAAAACATAGTTTTGTCGTTTGAGGTTGATTTTTTTATGCCGGAGATGTACCTGTTGCCTAAAATAGCCAAAGAAACAAGAGACAACAAAATCATACAATCATCCAACAAAGTGATTGCATCATCTATCTTGGTCCAGCCTGGGCCATGTCTTCCCACAATTGTTTTTGGATGAAGCCTATCATTTCTTCAACCAAAGTCGTGGCCATCGAAGCCATCAGCTGCTCCGTGACCTCTGAGCGGCTTTGGCTGCCACCTTTGCTGTTGCCTTTGGGCTGCTGGTGGCCCGGTTCTCCTCGATATCTGGGAGGATCCACTGGCCGCGGAGGCATAACCAATGGCGCCCTCGCCAAAAGATCGTCTCTCCACACTCGCCCCTACTGTTTGAGGTTGGTTAAGGGTTTAGGGGAAATTCTACAGCAACGCATGATTTGTTTATCATATGTTCTCTTCATCCATGTCTGAGATGTTCCGCAAACTTGTGCAAAAGGTTTCTCTTCATTTCCAATGAAACTATTGGATAGTCCATAAACCTTTTATTTGCAAATAAAAGGCTACCATAAACTTTGACTTGCAAACCTTTACCATCCTTGTTATGTCCATCAGCACACCCCACCTGTCCCAATGCGAAAAACCACCACCAGGACTCCCTGCCACCAGCAGCAATGACCAAGCAGGTAACCGCTGCTGCACTAAATACGACCTGAGTCATTTTTCGCCATGGCAAACTGGGTCAACGAAACCCATGGAATGCCCTCACTTTCACATCAAAATAGTTGGGGTTTATGGATGTTCACCCAAAAAAATGCCAGGTATGCTCGTTCATAGCTAGTTTTGCTACTAGTAGTTCTTAGGTTTTGACTCATCCCCATTTGACTCATCAAGTTCCTCTCTCTACCTGAATCTCACCGAGGAAGGGACCAGGTTGGGTAAAAACAATGACAAGCGGGTTGGTGGATTCAACCCATTCTGGCAAACACCCTCATCCTAAAACACCTTTCTAAATCAGGGCACGTCAAAGATATATGCATTGTAAGACAAGCACAGTAGTACACCTGTATCATACTCTATTATGATATAATACAATATATATATATACA
>Ga0126343_10001775_pt1 | contig 10504 bp, 7 predicted proteins | sample Cyp2metagenome_FD_92531 | JGI IMG/M metagenome (GOLD analysis project Ga0126343, IMG submission 92531) | Coral microbial communities from Lord Howe Island, Old Settlement Bay, Australia - Cyphastrea 2 metagenome | ecosystem: Host-associated > Invertebrates > Cnidaria > Coral ... | reverse complement strand
GCAGTTTGAGAACGTGCGCCGGCAGCTATTTTCCTCGGGATTACGATCTACATAGTATACATAACTTCTGGTAACGCCAGTGTGGACCTCGGACAATCTTGGACAGAATAAAGTGAGAAATAGAAGTACCCCTCCCCCCAATTCAATAATGTACTCGCGCTACAACGAAAACGCGCCATTTTTCCATGATTGAAATGGGGGGAGGGGTGGTCTTAATTTTTCATCCATTTTGTCCAAGATTGTAGTATCTGATGACCAGACATTTCCATTTGGCGACTATTTTTACCAATTATTATCTATTGGCCCCTTTCCTAAAAAATTGGCTCCTAAACAAGTCTTCAGGAGCCACTTTGGCCCTCAAACAAAATGTTCTGGCTGAAACACTGTTCACATAGAGGGTTTCCGTTATCTTATGAAACCCCAAGACATGACTTCAGTGTTACTTACATCTTAGGAGCTGGATGGGCGAACCATAAGGGTTGCAAAACCAAACTCTCGTGGCGGTGGAGGAGGTGGAGGAAGAAGAGGAGGCTTCAGAGGTGGCCGTGGTGGCGGAGGATATGGTGGTGGTGGTGGAGGTAAGAGGGTCTTCAACATGATCTTTGTTGTTTGAACAAATTCACGCCAAGTCTCTTAAAGCTTAAAGAATATAGTGACTTTAATGGTATTGATGTGGAAAAGGAGGGAAACTAGATGTGATCTATGACATACTGTGCTTGAATTCAACCTTTCAAAGTTTAAAAAACTAGCGTTTCCTCCTTGGGGTCAAATACATGTAATGTTGTGCTTTGTGTGGAAGTGTGCATTATTTTGAAAGTTAATCATCATTCTTGTTCTTTACACAAGGGAGCGGTTAAAGGGCGGACAAAGTAACTGCGCAGGATTAGGCAATAATATCATCCACGTTCTCACAACTCTTTTTCCTAGAATAGTGTTACCACTACTAACTCTAATTAGTACACTAAAGTTGTTTTGAAAAATGTTGTTCCTTGGTCTTGCAGGTGGCTATGGGGGTAGAAGCAACGGAAGAGGAGGGGGAGGTGGTGGTTCTGGAGGAGGGCGATATGGAAGCTATGGAGGTGGAAGCTATGGATGGGACAATAGCAGAATGGGTAATGCACTGTAGTTTAGCTGCAGCATCTGTTGCGCTTTTTGTTGGCTCATGCACTAAGGAAATTTCAGTGTGTGCAACATTTGCACAGGAGTTTAGTTGAAGGTGTTCTACATCTCAAAAGTAAGCAGCTTTAAAGTATCAGAACTGAACCTGGAAAAAAAACTGACAGGTAAAGAGTAATTTAAAGAACTGGAGTTCTCCCATTGTCTCTTAACAAATGAATTTGTTTTGTTTGTCCATTCAAGGCCGTGACTGGTAATGATCTGTTGTGCTCTGATTCTGACAACGCTGTTGCTGCCTGATCGTAACTCTTTATATTGATGTGCTGAGGTGATCGTGACAAGAAATATATTCACTGAGCTGACCTGAAATGCCATGAACGAAATCCTGAACTTATGATGTTCGGTGCTCTGATCCATGTGCTTTGAATATCTCAACTTATGATGTTTGGCTGTAAACTGATGTACCATTGTCCGATGTGCTTCGCAGAAAATGGTTCGCCAATATTAGAAAGACTTCCAGTTCGTTTGTACCTCTTAGATTGATTGGGTGCTGCGTCAGTGAAGCAGCACCAAGTCCATTTTGTTTCTTGTTTGTTGAATCAGAGCAGTTGATGATAAACTGTAGCATCTTATTAAAAAGAAATGTTTTCCTGTGTCTGTTGCCAATGTTAAACCCAGCACCAAAGGCAACAGCGAGTCGTTGTGAAAGAAATTCTGACCATTAAAGAAGAAATTAAACCTTGCTGTTGCCACATTCGCCCTTCTTAATTGAAATGAAAGACCAAGGCCGATGTATTTGGCGTACTTTCGAAGTTTTGGCTTCTGCAAGATACTAATTATCCACGAGTGTTAAAGATTTCGTTTAACGTTGTGAACTAAGCAGGGGTGCCGATCCAAAGGCTGCCAAATGATGTAAAGAGTTTTGGCCAGATATGAATCAATGTAAAATTGCCTATGAAGTAAAAACTAATTGCTGCCCATTGGGAATGCTTTTCAAAGTAAAGAATGGCATTTTCCTTTTGGGAATATCGTTTTTCTTTTCAGAGATAATTACATTTTTGTATTATGCAAATGAGGAAAGTGATGACGTCATAGGTGGTTCTTCAAACTTTGACACCCGAGATGTACATCACAAAAGAAACAAAATGACACCTACTATGTTGTTGCCATGGCAACACTCTTGGTTCCAGTCTCTTTCTGTGAAATACCAAATATCCCCATTTGCGATCTTTTAAAGTGCGACAGACTTCCTGCCTCTTCACCAGATCGGCTTGCCAGGTATGATCGACGGAAGGGCCGACCACCGTCTTGCTACGGGGGAAGCGTTGACGCTGCAGGCAGTGCAGGGTGAAGGTGGGTTCACCGTGCAAGTAAGTTTGAGCGGTTGGTCAAGGCACGCCCAGCGCTCGGGCAGCACCCAACAGTTCTTGGACATTGCCGCTCAAGGCGTAAGGACTGTCTTCGTCCAAAAACAGCCCGTCTAAGGTACTACTACTATTCTTCTTCTTGATCAGACCGAGAAAAAACCACTACTACTTCAAGAGGTCTATACACGCTATTTATTAGTTTTTTCTTCGCTGAACAACAGTGTTACAAACATCGTCATTGGACACACGATGGCTGAGCATCCTCCTTCAAGGAACCGTGTGACGCATTCGACATAGGTGGACGAGAACATCGGGAGGCAGAAGACAGACCCTCCAGGCTCACGTAATAAAAATGACAGTGATACTTTTGCATGCATCGATCAGAGATGGCTGGCGAGAAATCGGTGATGGTATCGTCGAAGGTCTGCATCTTGACCAAAAAACTGTCCTCGTCGAATGAGATGCCTCGTGTGTAGGTTCGGAGCTCGGTCGAGATCTTGGCGTACGCGGTGTAGGCAAATTGACACCTGTCCCACCTTGATGGGAAATTCTTGAAATCGTTCCATCCTTTGAGCACGGTTCCCCAGGCGGCAAGGCAACTCACTACAATGGTATTCTCGAAGATAGAGCCGGCAGTCATGCCCGCCACCACCACCAGCAAGGCCACCCCGTTGAGGAGCGCCTGGCGAAGCTTAAAGAAGCGGGACATATGACTATAACACCACCATTGACGATGGTAGAAGGCATAGAGCGAATCCAAAGTATGCAACACGTCGGGCTTCAATGACAGGGCATCCGCTTTCGAGCACGATCCCTCCATGGCGGTTTCCTCCTCCTTTTTTCTCTACATGATCGTGGCTCTGTTCTTCCAAAGGAATAGAGAACGCTCGGGCTGGGATCTTCTTACGTCTGTTTGGCGGAGAGAGCGGACGACGAAGCCACTCTCTTGCTACCTTTTTTTTCTTTGTTGCCTTTAGCTAGCAACTGGCTACATAGGTCTTCAGTCGATGCTAATCCGACTTTTTGTCGAAAAAAGGGCAATTCGTTCCTGGCTTGTTGCACCTTCACCACCGCTTTGGATAAACCGCCGATGCAACTGAGCAAGTGAAGCTTAGTTTTCAAATAGAGTTGCGGCGACCGCTCGGTCACATGATACACCAACGTATTGGTCAGTCGAGTCGTGCTGTGGCTCAACTGGTCCAAGGACTGGTCAAATTTCTGCTCTTGCTCCTCAATGACCATGCTGTCTCCTCAAGGCCGTCTCGAATGAAGAAAACAGCTACGCGCGCCAACCCTTTTTATACCTTTTTTTCTGGAGAGGAAGCTCACACCACCAGAGCGAAAAAAAAGGTTCGCAGGTGATTAAAAAAAAAACGAGTCGGTGTCCCATTCTAATAATACGCACTCGTCTAGACTCTCGACCTCACTTTTTTTTAGCATCGAGCCCACAAAAAAAAAATACATTTTTTTTTTCTCGCCAACTTTTATTTCCACAGAGTCGTACATGGATCCATGTATTTACATGCCTATTTTTTCCCTATTCTCTCAGGTACTGGCAATCGAGATTGTGCTAAAAACGTCAACAAGTCATCGAAATGAACACAAAACACAGTCTCTCTTACAATGTCTCGGTGTCCGCGTTCATTGCGTTCAGGAACACGGTAAAAGAGGAATTCTGCTCGCTTCTCGCCCCTTCTCGCTCCTGCCAACCGGCCTTAAAACTAGGCCCAAATCTCGCCATGTCTGCCGGTCGCCCCTCCAGCTCCGAGAGGCGATTCAACAGGTGTCAAGACAAATTGTTGCGGTACTCGATCATGTCGCTCACCAGTGCCAGCTCTTCTTCCCAAAAAAGGATCTTCATAACCGCAAGAATCACCTCTTTGACTGGATCCTCCGCATTGACGAGCTCGCCAACATTCACCTCTTGAATTAAATCCTCCGACTTCTCGACTTCCGAATCCTTCTTGGTCGCCATCTTGACTTTTTTTTAGAGCTCAATCTGCGCAGCCAAAGGTCAAGCCCCCGCGCGCTAGCGCCGTCCAGTTTTGAGGGCTGTTTGAATCGCCCAGTTTTGAGGGTGGTTGGTTCAGCCCCCCAGCGCACGCGCGCGCACACACACACACACAACCCCCAAGGTCAAAACCAACATGGGCAAGGTCAGCCAAGTGCAAAAAAGCGCGAGCACCACCACTAGGAAACAAACTTTAAAAAAAAAAAAAGAAGGACACCTAGGGTTCAGACCACCTAGGCCTCATTCGGCTTAGGGGTTAAGGGTTTAGGCGGTGGCTTAGGGCTAGGGGTTAGGGTTCATACACGGTGGCGGCGGTTAAGGGTTAGGGGGCATCATGGGTGCGGGTTCACCACCTGAAGTGGTGGTGAAGTGGTGCAATGTGGTTAAGGGTGCAATGTGACGTCATTTTTCTCGAAGTTTTATTGGCGGCCATCTTGGAGGGGGATAGGGCGGGGCCAATTTGGAACACTATTCTCGGTTTTCATGTGACGTAATCGTATTCCGAAATTAAAAACTACTTTTCCTTCTGAGGTTTTAGTTGCATCAGATGAAAGATCGTATAGAAAATTGACGTTTGACAATGTTTTAGCTCGTCGGGGTTCTTCGTTTTGTTGTAGAGCACGTTTAAAATTTCCAAGCTTTTTCGTTGCGTGACTTGAAATTGCGGCAAGTAAAGGCTGTCGCGAAGGTCAAAAGATAAGCTTTCCTTTAGTTTTTGCTAACTAAATGGTCCTTGCACTAGAAGAAGCATTTATTTCAATGTGTCAGAGTTCTGGAGTAAAAAATTTCATTTCAATAGCAAAACTCGGCGATAGATGATTTTGTTACATCGCGGCCGCCATGTTTGTGCCCCTCAGAAGTGCACAAACATGGCGTCTCCATACAAAGCTCTATAAATTTGGGCGACACACTTCTGCGAATAGTGCGCGAATGAAAAACAGCAGAGACCTGATTCTTGGCGAGCTTGTTTATATTGCAATCATCTATCATATCCCAGATTCTTGAATTTATTTATTGAATGGTTACGACTTTTGGTTTTGATCACATGACTGGTGAAAACCGAGAATAGACTACTCACTGCACACTAGCCAACAAGTGAGGATATTTTGTTTGGCCATTTTGCAACTGGTCTCAAATAGGGTTAGGTTTTCGCAAAGTGGGTTGCACACCCCTGCCCAATTTTCCTGGGAGTACCCCCTGGGGGAGCAGGTTGGCCAAACATGTGGAGTGTGTTGTGCACTGTTGTACAGAATGTCTGTGCATGTTACACTCTTCACATAATTATACAGTGCAGCCTGACATTTACACACGTATGTTGTAAAACATTAAAATTAATTGAGACTATGTTAAATTTGAGCACTGGTTCAGTTTGCAACTTTATAAGTTAGCTATTATAATAATAATTTAATTCTTATATTATGCTCTTTCCATGAAATGATCAAGCGCGCATTAGACTTACCTTTACATAGAACGACCACAAGATAACCTTCTAAGAACCAAATCTAGTTAACAATAGGCTTGTTAATAAAACAAGTAGCTGAAAACAGAGAAATTAATATTTAGTTTAGAATACTTTAGCTGAATGCCTAATCAGCTTTCTGCCAGCAAGGAATAAAATGAAGCATATCTAGGTTAAGTAATACTGTATGGGAGAAGGTCAAATTATTGTCAGTAGCAGTTTCAGGGCTTGGTCTACCACAGAGGCCTCAGAACAAGCATTTCACTCCATCTATGGCAGACACCCTATGGTACTAGCTAAAGCAGTCCTTTTTAAAAAGATGTCTGCCTCACAAAAGAGCTGATGCAACCTACATGTACATGTAATCCTGGAATTTAGCTATCACAGAATGCAAAAAGATCGTAACTTCAACAAGTAGTCAGGTGGGTCAATGCAGTGTTTAACAATACCTGGGCAACAATGTATTAATTGTACCAATTTGCCTTTTGCATTTGTCTTCCATGGGGGATACAATCCATTTTTAACCTAAAAATATATCTTTTAGTTGCAAATGATCATTACAAAGTGAAATGTGGCTACACCTGTAGTTTTGGTTTTATGCCTTCTCGATGTACATTGAAGATGTGGAATTGTTTTAATGCAAAACATTTCAACAATAGAAAAATTAAAAGCCATTAGCTTATCAAATACTGGTAAATTCGTATATTAGTTCAAATTACTTACCCTGGGTAACAAGAAAACAGACCCAGTTAGTGGGCTGTAAAGGATCTGAAAAATTTAATTAATTTGATATCTATTATAGTTTGTTCCAGGGAAGGCCATCACTTGAACAGTACATTTGGCACTTGTACGCTAGTGTATGATATATAGCAATTATTGAATGAGGTTGAGTAGGATATGAAGAATTCTGCAGGTCGAGAAGGGTGTTATCCGGCCTCGGTGGATAAAACTTCTGAGATCTGCAGAATTCTTCGTATCCAATGAAAGCCGAATTCAATAATTGCTTTATTAATCATTGAAATTAGTTCCTTCGCTCAAACTTGTAAACCTACTCACAGCCATTTTGCTCTTTGTTAATAGGACAACCTCGTCCCCAGGTTTTCTCGGTCAATGGTTCAATAATCTGCATTGGGCTGCACTGTTGACGTCATTTTGACATTAATGGTCAATAATCTGCAGTGGGCTGCACTTTTGACGTCATCAGTTGAATATGACAAAATTCTTTGCAAATTTGGTCAACAGCAGCTGGTAATGGTGAATTATGGTTGTGGTTTTAACCAATCAGAAACGGGGAAATAGTTTGAATGAATAATAATAGTCCTTATTGGAAATGCCGTTGAACCTCCACTAAAGGCCGTGGTGGACAGTCCATACATATACATTCACTCTTATTTTAACCAGTCTACAATGGCCACCTTTCCATGATGGCAAAGGCCACTAAAGCCCATCCCAACTGCCAAACTAACCTCTTGACAAAGGCCAGTCAATCAATGACTGATCGATGAACAGTGTATATACAAAACTCCATTTTTTATTTGTGAAAGGTCACCAAACTTGATCCCTACTGTGCACCGTTGGTTTCTGTTTCTGTCAAGTTTCTGTTTTATCTTGATTTACATAGTGAATTGTTTCACTTATCTTAATAGTGCTCTACCTTAGTTAATATAATTTTGTTACTTTGATTTATAGATATCCTAAAATGTGTAGGAAAAAATGTTGCAGCCCATCTCCCCATAATGACCACCTCAGTTTATACAATAGCTGCTTACATGTGCCTCTGTCCCTAAGGTGGCTGTTGTACATATAGAGAGGTCTGACTGTACTGTATACAATTCAGCACTTCAAATTAAAGTTCCAAACCAACGAATAGCCCCCAAAATTACTTAATAAAATTAAATGTGATTTTGTAGTAACTAAGACAGCTGGTATCACATCAGGTCCAATGAGATGCTCGGCAATAATGAGGAAGAAGTTGCTACAAAACGTAGTGTTACCAAACAGATTTAGGTTTCACAGTTTCGTGCTTCGGGTCGGAGGCGGTGAGACAGCGAGAGCACACAAGTTTCAGTTCCGCCCGGTCAGTTTATTCTTCTGGCTAGCAGCGAGACTAGATGTCGAGAGAATCGTACAACACTAAACGACGCTATCAGAATCGAACCTCGTTGCGCACGTAACGCGCCGTGATTGGCCGGTTTACTTGGCTTAAGTGCCGTGGGATTAACCAAAAGGCGGCGGCGCCCTTAGAAGGATTAGAGAGCCTAGACACGTAATCGGAAAACAACCAATTTTTTAAGTGGGGTTTACGGACACTGTTAAGGGTCACAGAAATCTCTCCTAAGAAAGTTTTATCGCAGCCAACCACAACGGTTACGGGTTCGATGTCCGTGATAACTCTAAACGCGTTACTTCAAAACTAATTATCCTAGTGAAACAAAGAGTAACTTAAACGCTTTGTTTTGCGTACTTAATTAAACGACTCTCAGCGTACACTTTTAGTAAACAAACGAATTTCCGTGAAGAGCACAAAACTCAACCCTTAGACGTTCTTGAACTACGAACCAATCTTTCGCAAAAGTATTACTTTTGAAGTTCCGTGGAGCACGCGCGCACAAGGTTCTCAGTCGGCGAATCTGGCTTGCGTCTGGGTGGCGATGTGATTCGAGGAGGTCTCTCGCTCGGATTACCTGGCTTAACTGGAATTAGTGTTTGGTGTAATTAGCCTCGAGACGTGCTTAACCCGCACGTCGAGGAACAATAGCTTTTCGTGCAACGACTGACTTTCCCGCGGTCTAGAGTTTTAGCCGAAATAAACAAAACCTCATTGGTCCAGGAACCTCACGAAATGCGCGTGCTCCTCTCGTTCTGAGTCGATGCCTAAAGGAACCTTGCCGTTAAGCGAGGGACTCACTCGTCGATTAACTAGCGAATAAACTGAAATGCCCAAACTTAATTGCTGCATACACACACGCGCCCGATATATTAATGCGTATTTTAAAACACACCATAAGCTGCTGCATAATTAACTTAAGTGTTCCATTGTTCGCAAATGAATGAAACCGGTAGGTTTCACAGTTTTGTTGATCACTCAGCCGAATATAACGGACCGCGCTAACTAGATTATTATTTCATCCACTAAAATTAATCACTCTAAACGGGAACCAAGCTGTTGTTAAAAGACACTGTCGTACCGGGCGCCTAGGTGTGAAACCGAGATGTTTACAGTCGCGTGATTGTTCGCTGTAAGCAAAACAAATGTAACCAAACATACGCGGCGGAGCAGCATTGGCCAGGGCGGCAACTCTCTTGAGAGCTACGCTTCCCATGTGAGAGACGTGTTGTAAATGAATGTACATTTGGACACGTGCCGGTTGTACGTGCCTGTTGTTTAGCAACAGCTTGGTAAAGTACTAAGTTACATTGTTCGGAACAAAACAAGTGCCTACAAAATGGCTAAACTATAACGTTCCTAAGTTAAGATAAAATACGCCAAAAATGTTTGCTAACAGTAGTATGAAAAACCTGAAGATAACAATGCACCGGCAAAGGTAATTTCAGGTTACATTAATATGGATACTTACTGTTAGTGCCAATAATATTAATGAACAATCGTGGCTCTATAACTTGACCCTCACAAAAAAAAAGTCTTGCATTTTATGGCCAAAATTTTGAAAAATAATACATCAAAATAACCCTGGCTGTTTTAAGGGTACACCATCACATTCAAAAAAGACAAAGAAAACTGCTGAAAACATTTTTGGTTTCATCGAAAATGATAAAGATGTGCATGCCTACCTGAAAGAAATTCATAGCCACAAAGCAGAGGGCCTCCCAGGGGTTTTTAGGGAACAAGGAAACACGGAAAGTTTGGCAATGCGAACACGGGAACAAGACAAAAAAATTGTAGGGAACAAGGGAACAGCAAATAGGCTAGGGAACAGGGGAACAAACAAAAAACTACAAGGCCCTACGCTTTTTACATAAACGTGGGGGTGATAGAAGATTTTCTGCTGTTTTCTGATTTCTTTGGCAAGTTTTTGTTCCAATCATTCTTGTCTACTCGTCTCAAGCTCTGGCGCTGAAGTAGTTCTTTTCCGACAAGTGCCGACCATTGGTTTAATATTTAACTTGTCACGTGCAATTCACGCAAGACAGCGTGACATCGTCAGGACCGTGTGTCGATACGGCCGAGGTGTTCAGGTCAGACCAGGTCAATTTACGGTTTTCACCAGTCATGTGATCAAAACTAAAAGTCGTAACTATTCAGATGATTGCAATATAAACAACCTCGCCAAGAATCAGGTCTCTGCTGTTTTTCATTTGCGCGCTATTCGCAGAAGTGTGTCACCCAAATTTCTAGAGCTTTGTATGAAGACGCCATGCTTGTGCCCTTCTGAAGGCTGGTTTTCACTAGCGACGGAGTCGGAGTACTAGTCGGAGTCGTAAGAGCGCTTATGACCCAGTGAAAATCGAAAAACGGAGTCGTAAGCGGAGTCATAAGCTCGACGGAATCGGAGTCGGAAGAATCAGAACGTTTCCATTTTCTTCCGATTC
>Ga0126343_10001774_pt1 | contig 10509 bp, 12 predicted proteins | sample Cyp2metagenome_FD_92531 | JGI IMG/M metagenome (GOLD analysis project Ga0126343, IMG submission 92531) | Coral microbial communities from Lord Howe Island, Old Settlement Bay, Australia - Cyphastrea 2 metagenome | ecosystem: Host-associated > Invertebrates > Cnidaria > Coral ... | reverse complement strand
ATCTCATTGAGATCGCTGCTGAACAGATCGCCGGAGAATCCATTCTGATAGTGCTCTACCGCCGGGCCGTTTTTTGCCGGGCCAAGGCCAGCATCTGCCGGGATTACCCCACCATTGACCGGCGGGAACCGGCAGACAATCAGGCCAAAAGCGCACCGGAGACGGAAACGGTCTATCTCCGTTTTGCCGATGAGGCCATCCGGCAGATGCTCAATGAGTCCGATATCACGGTGGAGCTGATATGAGCGCCAAGCTGCAGGGACTTACGGATTATCTGATTGACCTGGATTTCATTCCCCGTGAGAACATTGAATCCTGGGTGGATCTCTGCACCGTGATCCCCGCCAGCCTCAACCATGGCCAATATTTTGAACTGTGCAGGCTGCATCACCGATGTTCCCTGATTATTGAACGGTACACCGGGGACTCCCGGCTGATTACCGCCTGGATCGCCGCCTGGCTAAAAGACCATGACGGGGAACGGGATGATGACCGGTTGCCGGACCCGGATATTAATATTGAAGCCCTGGACGCCTCCGGTACCCAGTGGGATGTGGATGTTTCCATTGAGTTTATTGAACCGGTTCTGATTGAAGCGGATGAACTGAACGGAAACATTCACTGGCACGGCCAGAAATGGCGACTGCTGGACCAGCCGGTGCTGGATATTGCTGAACAACTGGAACGGCTCGACCCTGCCGACCCTGGCGAACAACCTCCGGTGAATGGCAAAAACAAAGCCATGGGGGGGCTGCCATGAGTCTTTCCATCCGCTTTGATGCCCGTCATGCCAGCCGCATCCATCAGGATATTGGTCTGCTGGCCCTGCCCGCTGCCAGTCGGAAACGGGTGTTGCAAAATGCCGGGCGTCGTTACCTGAAAGCCAGCCGGGAGCATATCCGGCAACAGAAAACCATTGACGGGAATCCCTTTGCAAAGCGCAAATACGGCAAAGGGAAACTCCTGAAAAACATGGGCAGAAGCCTGAAGTTTTTCCCCTCTCCCAACCAGGTGACAGTCACCTGGCCCAATAAATCCGTGGCAAAACTGGGCTACCGGCACCAGTTTGGTATTGATGAGGTCATGACCGCCAGCAAGATGGTCAAGATCCACGGCCAGCCGGACTATCAGGCCCCCGCCACCAAGAAACAGGCCAGGGCTTTGCTGGAAGCCGGATTTACCATCAGTGCCGGAAAGACATTCAAATCCGGCCCCAACAAGGGCAAAACCCGCCGCAAGCGCCCCAGCCAGCGGTGGATCATGGACAACATGAAACTGGGTCAGGCCGGTTTGATTATCCGCACCCTGCGCAATGCCACCCATCCCCCCAAAAACTGGAAAATTCCAGTGCCTGAGCGCCCGTTTCTGGGCATGGCCGGTGGTGATGCCTTACAGGTGCTGACTGATGAGATTGAGCAGGAACGGCAGCGCCGGGCCCGTTAATCCTTATAAGGGAGAGCGTTCATGTCTTTAGGTTCTGTTAATGTCAACAACCTGGATCTGGCCCAGGGGACGCCCGGTGAAGTGGAATGTCTGGACCTGTTTACCGGGGTGGCTGCCGCTGCGTCGGAGACTGACCAGGTGCATCCCATCAATATGAGTACTGACCTGGAGGCAGTGCTGGGATCCGGAGTTTCCAACCTGAAAACCCAGGTGGAAGCCGCCCGTTCCAATGGTGGCCAGAACTGGTTTGGTTATGTGCTGCCCCTCACCGCTGAAGCGGACCCGCTGGCAGAAGTGGATAAGGCGGTGGGCAATGTCAGCGTGGAGTCGGTGGTGAACTGTGATCTGGTTTCCACCAAATCCGACCTGGAGGATATGCAGGCCGCCGCCATGGAGATGATCGGCAAATATCAGCGCCGGGTGTTTTTCCAGAGTGCGTTCCGTGGCCCCTCGGCGGAAGAGAGCTGGAGCGATTACTGCGCCCTGGCCAAAGCGGTGACCGAGAATGTGGCAGCGGATCGGGTGATGACTGTTCCCCTGCTCTATCCGGATTTTCTCGGAGCCCTGGCGGGGAGGCTGGCCAATAAATCCGTCAGCGTGGCAGACAGCCCCATGCGGGTGGCCACCGGCACGTTACTGGGCAACTATGCACAGCGCCCCACCGATGCCAACGGGCTGGAGCTGGATAAATCGGTGCTGCTGGACCTGCACAACAATGGCCGGTTTTCCGTTCCCACCTGGTATGAGGACTATGACGGCACCTATACGTCGGACGGCTTTACCCTCGCCCCTGAAACCAGTGATTACCGGGTAATTGAAAATCTGAGGGTGGCTGACAAAGCCGCCCGGCGTATCTATCTGCTGGCGGTGGCCCGGATCGGGAACCGGCAGCTCAACAGTTCACCGCAATCCATCGCTTTCAACAGCACCTATTTTATGAAGCCATTGCGGGAGATGGCCCATGGGGTGGAGATTAATGGCATTCCCTTCCCCGGGGAGATTGAACCGCCGCAAGCCGGGGATATTGTCATCAGCTGGCCTACCAAATATGCCGTGGAGATCTATTTCACCCTGCGCCCGCTGAACTGCCCCAAAGACATTACGGCCAACATTACGTTGGATCTGCACAACTATGCCGAGGCCGCCTGATCATGAGAATTTCCGGAAAGAGTTTCAATATCCATCTCGGGGATCTGCTGGTTTTCGTCAGTACCATGACCGCCGATATTGAGGACAACCGGGCAGCGGCCAAAGACCGGGGCATTCCCAACGGCTATGTGGATGGAGAGGTGGCCTGCACCGGGGAGATGCAGGTGGACGCCGCCAACCTGAAACTGATTATGGACGCCGCCAACCGGGCCGGGTCATTCCGGGATCTGGAACCCTTCGATATTAACACCTATGCGGACACCGGCAGCGAATCCATGAAAGTGGAGCTGTTTGGCTGTTTGCTGAAAATCTCCGGCCTGCTGGACATTGATTCCGCTGGCGGTGAGAAACACGCCACCACCCTCCCCTTTGAGGTGACCAGCCCGGATTTTGTCCGGATCAATGACACCCCCTATCTGTCCAGAAATGATACTGACGAGTTGAGGGTAGCCTGATGATGTCCACCATGGGCAAGCTGTGCCATGACCTGGTGACTCAGGCCCTGGAGTGGTATGAACTGCCCATCAATAGCGGCAGCGCCATTCAGTTACTGTGCATGATCGCTGCCCATGAGAGTGGCGATTTTCACTACTTCAAACAGGTGAAAGGCCCGGCTTTAAGCATTTTCCAAATGGAACCCAACACCTACAACGATGTGGTGGAGTACATCAAACGCAGGCAGGAACAGTTCCCCGTGCTGGTGCACGATATGCCCAAACCCGCTGAATATATGGCCTTTGATCCGGTCTATGCCGCTGCCATTGGCCGGGTGTTTTTGCTGAGAGTTCCGCAGCCACTGCCGGAAACCGATGATATTGACGGTCTGGCCAAATACGCCAAAGACCACTGGAACACCCACCTGGGAGCCGCCAAATGGGAGGACTACCGGCAAGCCTGGTTAAGGCATTTCTCCTGATCAGCCTGTGGCTGGTGATCGGTTGCCCTGTGACCGGCTGCGTCAGCAGCGGAGGCAGCATTATGAGCGCCGAAAACCTGCGGTCGGCCCTGGATGAGTGCCATGAACTGAAACTCTGGGTGTTGGTTTACCAAAGACCGGACCACTCAGTAATAGATGTCCGTTGTATTCCTGATCCGGATCAGGTGAATGAGGTCATCACCCTGCGGCCAAAAATGCCCATGCGGCTGATCCGCCCTTTTTATGAAAGCCAACCGATTCCCAAGGGTTACTATGAGCAACAGTAAAACCATCAGCGTGATGATGGGCGACAAAGAGCTGACCTTTCAGATCTCTCTGGACGACTGGAACCGCTTTGTCAACGCCCTGCAGCCCGATAACAAGATCGCCCCCATGCATAACTTTCTGATTACTGTCTCCGCCAATGAAGAGACGAAAGCCGCTGTGAAACAAGCTTATGAAGACGCCCTTACGGCTGAGTTGTTCGGGGTGGTCAGCAAAGAGTTCAAACCGGACGTGGAGATCACGGTAAAAAAATACAAAGGCGGGCCCGTGAAATTGAATCAGACGGCCTGACCCAGCTGGCTGCCATGGCGGCTCACTGGCTGCCCCACTCACCAGCGGATGAGGAGACCATGGCCCGGGCCCTCTGGCTGGAAAAAGAGTACTGGCAGCGCATGAGAATGTGTGTGGCCAATGGGGTGGCAAGGGCATTCAGTGGGAAAAGGCGATAACCGTTCAAAACTCAGGCAACGGAGATTTCATGAAATGAAAGTTTACGGGACTAACTACTGTTCTATTCACGTAGCGCACGATTGAAAAACCATGAACGACTCCCTCAGACCATTAATGTTTACCGTGGGACTGATCGACCGGATCAGCGGCCCCGCTGCCCGGGCTACCCGCAGTTTTGACGGTCTGATTGACTCGGCCAAAGCCGGTTTTGAAGATATGAGATCGGGCGCCATGGGGCTGGCGGCCACCGGGTTTATGATTTATGAGAGCCTGACTCCGGCCATTGAGATGAACCGGGCCCTGGCGGAAACCAGCAGCATCGGGGTTCAGCAAGCCGCCCTGAAACAACTGAACGACACGGCCCTGGAATTGTCCGCCACTTATGGCGTGGTGGCTGCACAGGTGGTGGGTTCCGGTTCGCAGATCAGCAAAGCCATCAAAGGTCTGACCGGTGATGAACTGTCCGCCTTTACCAGCGCCTCTTCAATACTGGCCGCTACCACCAGGGCCACCATGGAAGAATCCAGCCTGTACATTACCCAGATGTATGAGCGGTTCAAAGGCACCGCCGACGCCATGGGGAAAGCCCAATGGGTGGAGCAATTGGTCGGGCAGACCAGCTACCTGAAAAAAGAGCTGGGCAGCAACACCGCCGATATCGCCGACGCAATGCAGGGGTTGAACAATCTGGGCTCCGGTCTGGGCGTGGCCATGGAGGAGCAACTGGCGGTGATCGCCACCCTGAGCAAATCCACCGGGATCAGCGATGCCGAACAGCAATACACCGCCTTCCTGGAATACGCCGTGGCCGCCCAGGATAAGCTGGGAATGTCGTTTACCGACAGCAGCGGGAAACTGCTCCCGATGCTGGAGATTCTCGGCAAGCTTCAGACCGAATTTGGCGACCTGAGCGGAGCCAATGCCTGGGCAAAGCTGGATGAGGCGTTTGGCGATGGCTCCAAACTGATCCAGCAACTGAGCAAAGACACCGCCGGGCTGGGTAAAACCATCAACGATCTGGGCAAGGTCAATGGTATGGCCAAAGCCGCCGAAGCGGCGCAGGCCATGACCGATCCCTGGCAACAGCTGGCCAGTGGCGTGAATGCCGTGCGGATCGCCATGGGTCAGGCTCTGCTCCCGGCCATTGAGCCGGTGATCCAGTGGTTTGCCGATATGGCCAAAGAGGCGCTGTTACTGATCAGGTTGTTCCCCAATATCACCAAAGTGATTGGCATTACTGCCCTGACCATTCTCGGTCTGGCCTCCGGCATGGCCCTGCTGACCATTGCCGTGGGTATCGGCAAAGCGGCCTGGGCCGGATGGTTGATGGTGATGCAGGTGGCCTCCGCAGTAACCAAAGTGTTCACCGGTATTCAATGGCTGCTGAACGCTGCTTTTATCGCCTCCCCCATTGGTTTGATTGTGCTGGGCATCACCGCCCTGGCCGCCGTTTTATTTCTGGCCTGGAAGGGCATCAAACGGCTCTGGGATATTTTTAAAGAGAGCAGCGCCGGACAGTTTTTGATGGCCAACCTGGGCGGCATTATCAACTGGTTTACCTCCCTGGGGGGCATGGTGGATTGGGTGATCGACAAACTGAACAGGATTCCCGGAGTCAATATCGGTACAGAAACCAGTGATATGACCACCCAACTCCCCTACCGTACAGAGGGCATGGCCAGCGAGGTGCCCGCCGGAGGCGTAACCAACCAGTTGAGTCAATCCATAGCGGATAATTCCAGCAAACAGACCACCATCAATATTCAGACCACTGAAACTATTTCGCCCCAGTATGTGCAGGATCAACTCTGGCAGGCCGCACCATGAACAACCAATGGCGAGACATCCTGATCACAGATCGGGACATCACCCCGGACCCGGCAGGGATTCCGGAATATGTGACCCAGCGCCCCTCCATTACCCAGGATATTGTCCATATGATTATGGAGAGCGGGTTGCTGATCGAACTGGTGGGGGAACGCTCCCGGGCCAAATGGACCGGCAATATGACCCGTATTGAGATGCTGGTAGAGGACGATGAACGGATTATTCCCGGCACCGTGGTGATTGACTGGGACAATCCGGAACAGGTTCTGCTGTTTGCCCAGAGCGTGATCGGAGAGGTTTCCGCTACATTAGCGGTTCCGGACACTCTGGCCATGGCGGGAGGCGTGCAATGATCGACAGCCACCGGGAGGACTTTGAGCAGATCGTCAAAGACGCCGGAATCCCCACCACACCGGAGGAGATGAAAGCGCTCTGGAACCAGTACAACGCCCTACAGGGCAGCCTGATCAGTAATGATTCCAACTGGAGCCCGTTCTGGCGGTTAATCTCCGCCATAGTCACCACACCCGCCCAATGGGTGGTCAACTTTTTAATCACCCAACTGTTGCCCAACAGTTTTGTCAAAACCGCCAGCGGGCACTGCCTGGATATTCTCGCCTGGGGACTCTACCTGGAGCGGAAACAAGGCACAGCCGCCACCGGAATCCTGACCTTCAGCCGGGTGAATGTGACCAGGGCAGTCGCCGTTGCGGCAGGCACCAGGGTGCAGTCTGCCCCCATCAATGGCACCGTGTACGAACTGCGCACCCTGAAGGATGCCACCTTTGCCGATAATGAGCCGGAACTGACCATCAGCGCCCGGGCCGTGGCCATCGGCACCGCTTTTAACCTGGCCCCCGGCTATTACAACTCACTCCCGGAACCGGTGGACAGCGTGGTTGCCGTGATCAACGGCGAGCAGTGGCTGCAACAGCCGGGCACCAATGATGAGGATGATGACTCCCTGCGGCTGCGCTGCCGCAACCAGTTCACCGCCGTGGGCCAGTTTCACCACGATGCCGCCTATAAGGCCATCATTACCGATTACGCCGGAATCCGGGCGGATTACATCTGGTTTGAACACGGAGCGCCCAGGGGGCCGGGCTCTGCCAATGTCTATCTGATGCTGGACTCCGGGCCTGCGCCGGAGGATCTGGTCAATGACATCAACCGCCATATCAATGATCAGGGTTATCACGGCCATGGTGATGATCTCCAGTGTTTTCCCATGCCCACCCTCAGCGTGGATCTGGGGGCTGTGCTGATTCCGGAGGAAAACCTGACCGTGGAACAGCTGGAGGAACTGAAAACCGGCTGTGAACAGATGATCCGCTGCGCCTTCCGTGAAAATCAGGAATACACCGTGAGCCAGACCTGGCCGTTTAACCGCTTCAGCATCAGCCGACTGGGGCAGGAGCTGCATGACTTTTTCCAAAACCTGGACTCCGTGGAGTTTGACCGGGACGATATTGAGAGCCTGATGGAACTGCCAGTGCTGGGCAGCCTGACGCTCCAGCTGAGTTCAGAGCGGGTCTGGATTGGTTATGATCTCGCCCTTTCCGGGGAGGATGTCAGCCCATGAAGCTGCTGCAAAAGCTCAAGCTCCCCTGGTGGATGTCCGGCCCCGAACTGAGCAAACTGAAAACCGCTGCCCAGCAATTTTTTGATGATCTGCTCAAGGTGGCCCACTGGCCACTGGATCAGCTGGACGCCAGACAGGCCGATGTGGGCATCGTCCGCCTGATCGCCTGGCAGCGGGGAATTGACCGGTTCAACAATGAAGAGCTGGAGATGTTCCGGCTGCGGGTTTTTCATGCCTACGCCAACGCCAGAGACGCCGGATCGGTGATCGGTTTTGAGCGGATTTTCCAACGGTTAAATCTGGGCTATCTGGAACAGGCCGAGCGCCTGCCGGATAAGGACTGGGACGTGATTGTTCTGAATGTCAGCGACTCCGCCACCGCCCAGAATCCGGAGTTTATGAACTGGCTGATCCAGACCTATGGCCGCACCTGCCGCCGCTATGAGTGGAACGTGATCACCCTGCTGACCCTCTCGATAAAACCGGCCACCTTTGACTGGGATCAGCACACCTCCATTGCTTCCCTGGAGGGAAACCGCCATGGCTGAAATCATCACCCTCAAGGGAGAAAACCGGATTGCTGAATGTCAGGGCACCGGAAAGGTGCTGACCATTGGCCGGTTTATTCTCTCCTACGATCCGGCCATTGACCCAACCGCTCCCATCGACCGGAATTCACCGCTCCCGGCTGCAGATACCATCGTATATCAGGAAGCGGTGACCCAGACCGGCTATGTGAACCCCAATCAGGTGGTTTATAGCCTGTTTATGGACAGCACCGTGGGACCGTTTGAGTTTAACCGGATGGATCTGGTGGAATCCGCCACGGACACTAATGTGGCCATCGCCACCCTGCCCACCCAGAACAAAATTGCCGATGATCCGGGGGCTGGCATCCGTGGCCAGAGCATGACCCGGAATTTCATGACCGTTTATGACGGGGCCGCCACCATCACCAACATCACCGTGGAGGCCGCCACCTGGCAGATAGATTTTATGGCCCGGCTCCATGCCTCCGATGAGCTGGAACGGTTAAGCAGCCGGGACACCTGGGGCCGGAGCTGTTTCTGGCGGGATGGCTTTCTGGTGGAGAAAGTGGGCAGTGAGTTTCAGCTGGTTTCAGGCCTGGGCTATGTGGAGGGCATCCGCATTCAGGCCACCACAGAGCAGGCCATCACCCCCGGCACCCTGCCTATAGATGTGTGGCTGGATGTCTGCCGCCGGGGAAATCTCAATGGGGTGATTCCGGAGCTGGAAGTGGTTTTTTCTTCCGCTGATCTGGATGATTACACCGACAGCCAGCAGGTAAAGCACTACCTGGAGCGGATCGCCACCATCAACAGCGCCGGAACCGTCACTGACCGGAGAAATGTTCACCCCATCAATGACGCCCTGCTCAACTATCTGGTTCCGGAAGCGCCGAAAGATGGCAACCAATACGTGAGAATGGATGGCCGCTGGGTTCCGGTGGATGTGCCCATCAACTGGTCCGCCCCACTGGCCACCGATGGCCAGACCATCATCAATCCGCCTTACACCTTTACCACTGCGGAATTGTATATCAATGGCGTGATGCAGGATCAGGACCGGGGAGCCTTTACCATCGCTGAAAACCGGATTGAACTGGCTGCCCCGCTGAATAAAGGGGATGCGGTTCAGGTGATTCTGGGCTCTACCCCGCCCGCTATGCGGAGCACTCCGGAGACTGGGCTCTGGCAACTGGTCACCGCTGATTATGTCGCCAAATCCGGAGACCGGATTCTGTTAGACAGCACCCATCAGGCTTTCACCATCAAACTGCCGAAAAGCCCGAAACCCGGGGAAATGATTCACTTTCTGGAAGTGGGGGAAGCGGTGGAGGTACACACCATCACCCTGGACCCCCAGGGGCTGGTGATTATGAACGACATTAAAATGGACGTGACCACCAATAAACTTTCCTTTGAGGTGCTCTATACCGAGCAGTACGGATGGAGGCTGATGGAATGAGCCTGCTTAGAGAGTCACTGAGACACGCCCGCCATATTGTCAGTGATCCCACCGGGGATCTCAGCGCCCGGAATATTCAGGACGCCCTGGATGAGATCGCCGCCGAGAAGATCAACCAGAACCAGAAAGCCCAGGCCAATGGCGTGGCCACTCTGGACGCTTCCGGCAAGGTTCCCAAGGTACAACTGCCAGCGGACAGTCTGGAAACCGCCCAATCCATTCTGACCAAACTGAAAACCGTAGATGGTTCCGGCTCCGGGCTGGATGCGGATTTATTGGATGGCAAAACCAGCGCCGATTTTGTATTGGTAGTGAATATCAGCACCGCCACTAATGACAGCAGCACCACCAAGGTTTCCGCCGCTGCCGCCACCAAAAAGACCTGGGACCATGCCCAGGCTGCTCATAACTTGATCGGCAGTAAAGACACCGAATACAAAAGCACCTTTGAAAAGATCGCCAACCGGAACAAAGTGAACGGCTATGCCGGGCTGGACAGCGCCGGAAAACTGAGCCCCAATGCCATCCCCGGCCAGACCATTGTCAATGTGGAGGTTTACGCCAGCACCGCCGAGCGGAACGCCGATACCTCACTGCACAAAGGCGATATGGCGATTATTGAGGCCAGTGGATCCGCCTCGCTCTACATTCTGAAAAAAGATCCGGCAGGCAAGGCCACCACAGACGCCGACTGGCTGACACTCCAGACCAATGTGACCGTGGATGTCCGATCCTGGAATGGCCGCAACGGAAATGTGATGCCTGCCCTGGGGGATTACACCACCGCCCTGATCCTCCATGATGGCTCTGCCCTGGACGGTGTTCTGGAAGGCATTGAGAACAGCATCCCCACCACCCCGGGAGAGCT
>Ga0126343_10001773_pt1 | contig 10509 bp, 18 predicted proteins | sample Cyp2metagenome_FD_92531 | JGI IMG/M metagenome (GOLD analysis project Ga0126343, IMG submission 92531) | Coral microbial communities from Lord Howe Island, Old Settlement Bay, Australia - Cyphastrea 2 metagenome | ecosystem: Host-associated > Invertebrates > Cnidaria > Coral ... | reverse complement strand
TTTACTACCTAGCTAATGCTAGCCAATCAAAACCAAGGAAAAAATGTAAGCAGGTTTCCCAGCTACAGCTACATAGGGAACAAAGATGGACGAAATTAGCAATAAATTGAATAAAAATAGCAAGAAATTGCAAGAAATATTCCTTAAACAGAGTTTCATGCATTTTGTTGTTGAGACAATTAATTGGTAATAGGACTTTGTGTCGTACGATTCAGGGGTAATCGTGCTCGTAACTTTAAATCGGCCTCGCTCTGCGCACTCGGCGGATTTGAAATTACTCGCCCGATTACTCCCAAAATTGTACTCCACTCAGTCCTATTACCATTGCTTATATATTGATTTAAGGTTACAGTATTTTGGAGCGCAGAGGAGGTGAAAGGTACTGGCTAACATGAAGGTTGGTACATGGCTGTTTTGGAAGACGTTGTTGACAAGGATGCAGGGAGAGCTTCAATAGTTTATGTGGTGGAACCATCAGAGGTGTACGAGATTTGTTTCACAGAAATGTTGAAAGAGGGATCAATAAGGATCGCAGATGGGGATGAAATGGAACAGTTTTAGGAAGTGGGTGCAAAGGTTTCAGTTAAATGGACAAAAGAAGAAATTGTCGACACAAACTGGAGAGCTGGATGGTATGTGGGGGAAGTTCAAGAGGCTGATCCACAGCATGATGAGATAACTGTTCAATTTACTGCGGAACCAGGGTCTTTGTATACATACAAAGTAACGCCTTGTGTGGCAGACGGGAAGCTACGGATGGTACATCCCATGCTTTAAAGTGCCAGTATGATCAAATTTTTACCTCTTAATTTTTTTTGTGTATCACAAAGAATTCTATGGAAGAATGAAAATGCTGCTCACCATTTTCAAATACCTGCATTAGTTCTCGAGATATTGAAATTTAAAAAATTGGTAAAATATGCAAATAAGATGACTGATGATGTCATTCACTTAACACAATATTACAACATGTACATTAATAGAGCTATCTTGGCCAATTTGCAGTGCAGACCATTGAAGCTTGGTAGGCTAATAGTTCTACAGAAAACACAACACCATTTTGTTCCCATGGCAACTCGCTCTTTCCAGTTCCCACGTTCTTGATTTCAATACACAACTTTCATAAATGGTGGACACTCAGGTGGAATGGTAACTATAAACATCAAAGCAAGGCTAGGAAGGCCTTGTGCTATAATAAACATGACGGCAATACCATTGACTTCGACAAGCGTGTTTGTTCTTACGGAAGGTGATATACCAGGAGCTTCGCTAGCTGGATGGAAACCGAGCGAATTGAAAAATGAAGAACTCAAATTTTGGCTACAATGTAGAGTTGAGCCATGGAAAGGATAAAAAATGAAAGCAGAGCTTGTGAAAAGGTGCGAAATTCTTGATTTGTGTTGTTTAGGTTTTCCTTTCGTTTCATTCACTGTTTTTTTTTAAGTAGCTCACGACAATTCTTCTATTTTTTTTTTAGGTTTGAGCAATACATCAAAGCAGGCAAAAATAAAAACATAGTGGATCCAGATCCAAGCAGACGAAAAGAAATCAGCAGCGAAGTAGCAAGGATGTCCTACATTCTCAAGGTGAAGAAACCATGAGTTCAATCAAGTACCCAATAGATGGATGGGGCACTTTGCTTTCTAGATTGCCCGTGTTCACAAGAGGAGAAATGAATGAATACATTGCAAGATCTGGTAAAAATATCATCAACATAGATCATCCTTCCGATCCCACAACTGGCAGAAAAGCAAAGACATTTCTGCCAGACGAATACCTTCATGACATTTTAGCAGCCAGTGCCCAACAGTGCTTTTATTTTAAGGCAAAATGCTCTCACAGCTTTTGGAAAAATGACCCTCCTCATCTGCTGAAGCTTGCTTTGTGCATAGTAAAGGGGGCTGTTTTGCATTCCAGTTGTACCTGCATTGCTGGCAAAGTGGGATTTTGTAACCGCATTTCTGCTTTGATGCTCAAAGTGTGCAAGTTTACTTTGTATGAAGCAAAAAATTCCAAAAGAAAATGATGAAAATCCTGTGGCGGCATGTACTTCGCAGCTTCAAAAATGGCACAAAAAGGGCAGTGGAGAGAATATCGTACCCCAGCCTGTAATGGAAGTCATTGTGACAAAAAAACAAGCTGGATGAACCAAGCACTTCACGTTGCGGTGTTAAGTGTCTTCTCTATGAAGCAAGAAAGGAGCCAGATTACAATGCAGTTAGTGAGCGTTATTTTAAAACTGGACTTGCCAAAATTGATGCCAACATGGGGTTTGCACAAATGATCCAGGGAGATGATCCAGCGCCTGAATCTACAGACACTTAATTTGGGAACAGCCCTGTTGATTCATACCTTGGTTACCAGACCTCCTTCACAGAATCAAACTTTTGTGCAGAGGCTGATCTAACAGCTGTTCCTTGAAATAACATTCCCTTGCAAAATGTTGACAATTATCCACGATTTCCTTTGTCAGAGGAAGCTGAAATGGTTCTTCCATGTGCCCTGACAGATGCAGAGAAGTCTCTTATTGAACACTTAACTGTGGATGAAGACAAAAGTCATGTTATTGAGAGCAGCACTCGTGACCAAGCTAACTGCCCTGAATGGAAAAAAAGAGCGAAAGTATCGCTTCACTGCATCAAGTTTTCAGCTTATTGCAAAAAGGCAGAGAACCATCCAAACTTTGTACAGTCACTTATACACCCCAAAGCATTTTCTACAAAATATGTGGCACATGGAATTAAATATGAACCTGTTGCTTTACAAGAGTAAGAAAAATTTATGTCTAACAGGAAAACACCTGTTGCAGTTCTGAAAAGTGGCCTTGTTGTTTCAAAAAGCTTCCCAGTTCTTGGTGCAACGCCAGAAGATAAAGTCATTGATTTTGGATGCTCAATTTGTTTTGGTTTAGCCAAAGTTAAATGCCCACATACCAAATTTAACGTTACACCATTGGATGCCTGCTCAGACCCGGACTTGTTCATGGAGAAAATTGATGAAAATCATTGTAGACATATCAGAAACCATACATATTATGCCCAGGTGCAAGGGCAAATTGGCATCACAGGCAAAGGACTCTATGACGGGAGAATTGCCTGTGACCCAATCTTTTGGCAAAACCTAAGGGATAAACTTATACAGTATTACTTTGAACATTTTGCAAGCTAAGCAGCAGCAGATTTTTAAAATTGAGCAACAAGTTATTGTGTGCTTCCAGGAAATATCCATGCGTTAACTCCCCATGGAAGGTTTTTTGGTTTGAAGCCTCCAATCATCCCCCGGGAATTTCCAATTAAGCTTCATTCTTCCCTTAGAAATTTTCGCTATTGAGATCCCCCACCCTCCTGCCTCTTGGAATTTCCATGGGAAAGTTCTGGACTCACACAGAGAGGGACTTTCCCTAATGTTCTTCTTTTTACTGACTCCTGGGCTTGATTAGAATGATAAAGGTACAGTGGAAAACAAATTTCTCGGGGCTCCCAGTGAAACTGAAATTGTTTGATAATGTGGGGGGTCAAAGTACAACACTTGAGGTCAAGCTGTGGAAGTTAGAGAAATCTTGTGCACAACACCGATGTTTTAGTGTGTTTGAATTCTCTAAAGAGAGGTCCAAGTTCCAAGATAATTTTAATTAGCTAAAATTAAAAAATATAACACTGCAATTGTTCAGCAAATTAATTTGATCAATCTGTTCATATTCTTCTCATTCCTATTGTTTCAATGTTTTATGAGAAAATACATTTTGTGCTTCGCGTATATACATTTTAAACATTTTGTTGGCTTAATTGTAAATACAATTACTCAAGTAGATAACTGCCATCACTTTGGTAGGAGCATCAAATATACAGTTCATATGTATGGGTATTTATACTACATTACAACTAAATCCAGTATCACAGTATTTCTAATCCAAATGGATGTGTCCTGAGAGGAAATTAACATAGCATTAGTGCATTGAGAGAAACACTTGAATGCCTGGTACATATACACTCACAACTACAGAAATATACCTTTACAAGCTTAAATGCTGTCCTTAGAACCTACAAGGGAGGCTAAATTGGAGGTTGATATAAATTTTCTGGCTCACGCTGGGGATTTTCGAGGCAAGATTGGGCCATTTCTTTCCCGTGAGGTCATGGGTCAGCGGTGTTTTTAGTAGGCTTTCTCAAAATTAAAAATGGCGGACGCAATTGTAAACAAATTCGAAACGACTGTTCTCTCTGCCTTGCAGCTGGCTCAAGATAAGCTGGTAAGTGTTGGAATGGAAAGTTCCCAAACAAATGAGGCTTTCCGTGAATTAAAAATGCTGTTGTCTTCAGTTTCAAAAAAACATTTTGGAGGTATTCGACAACAACACAAGCACGTGCTTTTGGCAGCATTTCCCATGCTGACAAGTATTTCAAAAAGATGGTATAAAACATTCATGCGACGAATGATCCCGAGGTGTGGAGTGAAAAATCCCTGGAGAGTTATTGTTTCGGAAAATCTCAGCAGGGATCTCTTTGGTATAATTCAACAAATTGCTACCAGAAGCTCCTACGGGGTTACCACTCACAGTACAAGCAAGCGCATTGCAATGGTTTTCACCAGGGAAACGAAGGTGCGACGTCTCTTTTGTGAGATTATGGATTGCGAAATCGACGAAGAAAAATTCCTTAAGAGATCGGCAAGTGGTAAGAAGAAAGTGCAAGCTATAATCAATGAGGAAAAGGAATTTGGTGTGTCTTTTAATTGTACAACTGAGGAGATCACATTTGATTTCTTTTGTGGAGTATGGAATGAATATGGCTGGCCTCAACATATTTAGGACTCATAGAAGACAATTACTCGAACAACTTTTATTCAGTGATTGTTTATTTTCTGCGCTAGCATCACTGCAAAATACATTTTTTCAACAGCTTAAATTGTGGGAACAATAAGAAGTTTATTTCCATATTTTTAATGTGTAAAATATATAACATTCATAATTTCACTGTTAACAAAATAAATTGAAAGTTTCAACGATTGACAGTTGCCCAACAATAAATAGGGAACAATAAATAAGTTTCTTTTCTTAGTCAAAATGTGTAAAATATGTAACATTGATTTCATAATGTGTTAACGAATGTTCAAGTTTCAACAGTTGACAATTGCCCAATAAATAGAGAACAATAAATAAGTTGACATAAGTGTTTTGATAATGTAGACATAACTTTGTTCTAAACAAGTACCAAAACTGTTTGATAAGTAATGTTTACATTAGACCCCTGGCATTAGCTGCTAAACTCTTAGCCTGAGCAGTCAGTTTACCTTGCTTTATACAATCATCAATGGTTTGCTGTATGGGATGACTGCAGAAAGTACATTTAGCCTCCCCTTGTGGTTTCTGATTTCCACAGTGGCAAAATGTGGCAGTGAAGCATCGTGCAGGGATATACTTATTCTTAGTGGGTGTGTGTTTCACCAAATCGCACCCATTTTCCCTAAGCCAGATAAGGGAGATGTATTGATGTCTGAATACCTGTACCCATCGCGTTGAATGGTGGGTGTTTCGTGCAAATCTGGCAAGAGAGACATGTTTAGATTCTCTGCCCTCCATTGTATTGACCCCAAGCCCCACACCAAGCTCCTGTTTAATTTGTTTTGTGTGAGCTGGCACACTATGGCCAATAGTCCAAGTAGTTGGAGAGACTGATGAAAAGAGTGCACATGCCCTAAAGTAATTGCGTGTGACACCTGTCAAACTCATCACCTCTTCATCTGTCACTTTAATTCTACTGAATATAGACACAGAGTCCCTTAGGTTCACAGCAATAGTAGCAAACACATGCAAAGCAAAATTATGAACTGGTTGGTCATCTTCTAGTTCAAGAGCAGAAATCAATGTCATGAATTGATGACACATTATCAAGGATTCTTTCCCTGTGAACCTGTACTCAAGGTCCTTGTTTTTCAAACGGCCATCACAGAACTACTTCCTCACCTTCTTAGCAAGTCTTGTGGCCTTTAGGGTAAACCTTACTGTTTCGTAATACCGTTTAAAGCAGCTTGAGGCAGGAGTGTCATTGACACTCTCACAGCTACTTACATTGGTACGTGCTAACACATATTTCAAGACCGTTGAATGCCACTGTTGCCATCCATTGTTTTTGACATGCAAGGGTTCCACCTTAACTTTATCAATTGCTTTACCTAGCAAGGGGGGGAATTCCTGTCGAGACTTTTTCTGTGCGATGAATGAAGTTACCTTCTGTCTAATGGTAGCTGGCTTGAGGTGTGAACTGGAACTGCTAAGCTCTTGTTTCTTTTTAGCTACGGCACCTGCTACTGCAATTCTCTGTGCATAACCCCAAGGTTGCCATTTGTTTGAGGTTTTAACCCCAAAAGTGGCAGTAACATCACCAATATCATCTTTGTTGACATTAGCGAATGACGAGAAATATTTTGCAGAATTGGAGAGTTCACCGGCGAGAAATGCCAAGTATTTCATGTCATTCGGGAACATTTCAAAAGAGAATGATACTGTGATGTCTTTGCCATCAACATTTACAGAGGAGGTTTTCTTCTCTACTTCATTCATTTCGTGAGCTAGGTTACACACATAGCGTCTGATGGGTTCACAATCCTCTTTACAGTTCGCTCCTAGCAAAAGAAAATTTTCTTCATGGCTACAGACTCTGGGACCACAATTAAGAAAGCTCACTAACCAGCTTAAGGCTGTATCATCTTTGCCAAAGGGGGCCCCGTCCCCCCCTATAGCAACCTTAAAAGATCCCACCTCTTTGCCAAACCAGTTAAGTTTATCAACACGGTGCTTATTAACTTCTAAGTAGAACTGAGCTAGTCTCAAAAGCAATTCAGTGAGATTTCTATACTTCCCATCTACTTTGTCTGCATCATCCAAACCATTACACAGGGTTTCTCTCACATCATGTAAGGTGCCAATATTAATGGCATTTACCTTAGCCATCAATTGCTTGTAAGGCATGAGTTTTGGAATTAGGCAACTCTTCATAAATTTAACATGGCTTTTCCCTGTGTTGTCTTCATTGCTGGTCATACTCAAAGATGACCTAATGCTGTTATATTAGCTTTGCTGACAAGACCATCTTTATACAATACATTTACACTTCTGACAAAATTAACATCACTGCTTTCAAATTCTTTTACATTTTCATTTACAATGTTAGGAATAACTCTTTCTTTCAAAACAGGGAAAACTGAACACATCTTTCTGAGTTGATCTACAGGAGCACCTGTTATAACAGTTGCAAAAAGACCATCATAGGCTGGTTTCATGTTGTTTGGGCTTCCTCCGTGGATTTCCATGGCTGCCCGTCTAGTCTCATCTTTCTTTCTATTGGAGGTTCTTTTTGGGCCACTTATATCTCCTTTCTCAGAGAGGGTTGTTGGAGATTGTAGTCTCTTCTCAACAAGGGAAAAGGGAAATATATTTTCTTTCTTGGATTTCTTCTTTGCAATCTAATAAAGTAAATGACTCAATTCAACTCAAAGAGGTCACCAAAATATCAGTAAACAAGCCCAATTAATATTTATTTAAAAAACTAGCCAAATATTTGGAATCATTAGTCCTATCGTCCTCAGGTACATTACATATTTAATCATATACACAGTATCAAATATATGTAGCTGGGGAGAGATGGGGATGGGGGGGATTAGGGGGCCAAAAATTGTACCTTACAAATACAGGTTCTGAGGAAAACCCAAACATGGCATACCCACCATTGCACCAGCCCTCCTCCCTGTAAGTAATGGCCAGTCCCTTATGGGTATAATAAAGAGTTGTTCCTGTTGATGTAAGTACAATACAATACAATAATTTTATTAACTCTCCAAAGGGCTAGTCTGAGTTTATTCTGAAGTCACACACCTTGTTGTTTAACTCACTTGTGCCTCTATCCATAGAACTCACCTAAATGATAAAAAAAATAATTTGTGAGTACACATAAATAAATAAATCAGCACTTATCACCTCTGATCACCCTGTCTCCTGAATTGCCATAGGTATTTTGCCATTGTCCATGTTATTAAATGGTAATGACCATAATTGAAACAAAGGAAAATCAAAATTACACCGGTATTATGCAAGGCTTGAATGCTTTGATCACAAACATCAGTGCATTCAAGTCTTGCATAATGCCTTTCCTTAAGTTCAAGGTACTAGTTAACTTTGATTTTTTTTTTCTTTCTGAAGCAAGTATATTTAGCTTAATCTGGAGTGCACCAACCATAAGCTTTAGCAATGTACACACAAGACTTCTGTATATTGTCTTGTGGATAAGTAAATAAATGCTGGCAACAGTTATGCACACGATTTTAATTTATGAATTCAAGCTTGGCTATAACACTCTCTTACCCTATCTTGAAGACGTTTCAGTTTTGTCCGCTTACTGCTCAGGTCGGTGGTTGTTTCTAGCATCTTTTTCACGAGCTCATCCTGCTCCAATTTCTTTGCTGCCCTATATTTACCTATAGGGAATCGTGTATAAAAACTCATTCTACGTGCCATCATTTCCTCTCAAAGGCACACCACGTATGGAAGCTGAAAGGCAAAAGTAAAAAATGAGGTCTACATATTACAACTTTGCTGAACACTTGGGCGCAAATCCAAAATTTGGAAAAGAACAAATTCTTACCTTGGTAACGTTCTTCGCATTGTAGCTTTACTACACTCAGAAAATTGGAACTCATCTACATTCTTTGAAGCCAAACATTGCCAAAAACCGTTTAGCCAATATGGCGGCCCAAAATTTTTTTGCACGTTTCTGTGGCCAGAAACGACGCAGAAAATCCCCAGCGTGGCTCAAGAAGTATGTAACATATAAAAAAGGCACTGATTGTCAAGATCAAATTTTTTTGCCCTAAATATAGTTGAAAGGATCACATTTTATTTGTTTGGCCTAGACTGTTTTCTTCTCTTTCATAGGAATAAACCTGAAACACAGCGAAGCAATACTTTTAAAAAATTAATTGTAACCGCAACAAATATATTGCAATCTCCTATTTACGGTTGCACACCTTACTATCATAAATGAAAAAGTTAGGGTTTTCCTTGCCTTTAATTAAGCAGGTAAACAAAAGACATGCATTTCATCACATTGGACTTATACAGAAATGTTATTAGATTGGGCATTGCATAAAATGGCACACATTGCCCACATTTGATTGACAAGCGTAAACTGATGGACAGGCACTGCTCCATCCCAAATGTGAAAATTCTTTATTTTATTCATTGCCCTTTCAACATGTATGTGCATGCTTGCTATTTCTTGGGTCAGAATAACATCTCCCGCAGGCATTTGAGCTGAACTCCCAAAGAAGGGTGGGATGTTAAGAGAAATGCCCAATGGCAACAAATCTTGAATGGTGAAGCCCTTGTCTGCCATAATGGAATCATTCTTTTTTAAAGGCAAGTCCAAACGTCCACTTCTTACAATGATTTCTCTGTCTGAAATGCTTCCAGTGTAGAGCTGACTTATAAATGTAATGGCACCTCCTAGGGAAATGCCAATTACGCCCTTTAGGGTGGTGTGCTGCTTGTAATTACTAAAAAGCTCACCATTCAAATGCAAGCTGCTAGGAATTTGGCACCTGATTTCTGTGCTTAAATTATAACTCTTGTAGAGCTATACTTCTTTTTGAAGTCTTCAGGCATGGTCCTGTCAATGACCTGTCTTTAGGGGGAGATGTTTATTTGGCCAAGTTTCAGTTACATAAAGTTGATCCAAGTAATAAAAATTCTACTCACTGTACACATGGAGATTTGCAAAAGATGATCAAGGACTTCTTTCCGAAATTCTTGTCTGAGCCTACACATCACAAGAAAGTGGTCGTCAAGAGGACTTGATGTTCTGTTTCTGCCTCTTTTGCTTTCATTATCTCCCCTCACGTCATTTCCTGATGATGGATGCACTTTGCTTTGACGGTAGCCAGTACGTTATACTCTTGCCCATAGGTCCAGAGTTTAAGTTTATAAACACAGCCATAAATGTATCCCAGTTTGGAAAACCAGTGTAAAAATTCAACGCAGAGTCATTTCTTGAAAGCGTTCAACAGTAAATAGCTGGCTTAGGAGCTGCTCCTTTTTTCGTCTAAGTTCTTCAACTTGTGCTTCTAACTCAGCAATTTGCTGCTCTGACTTATACGTTTTTCCTGACTCATCAATTGCTTTGTGTTTTTGCAGTGTTTTCTTCAGTGGCGCTTTGAGCATGTGCCCATGAGTTACGTTGACATTTAAATTGCCGGGAGCAGGGTTGGCGCAGTGGTGAGAGCGCTCGCCTCCCACCAATGTGTCCCGGGTTTGATTCCCGGACCCAGCGTCATATATGGGTTGAGTTTGTTGTTGGTTCTCTACTCTGCTCCGAGAGGTTTTTCTCCGGGTTCTCTGGTTTTCCCCTCTCCTCAAAAACCAACATTTCTAAATTCCAATTCGATCTGGACGTCAGGCACTTTAGTCATGAGCCTCTGGCTCGGGTGATCGCGCAAGCACTCCCTGTGTTAGACGTTAAA
>Ga0126343_10001772_pt1 | contig 10510 bp, 8 predicted proteins | sample Cyp2metagenome_FD_92531 | JGI IMG/M metagenome (GOLD analysis project Ga0126343, IMG submission 92531) | Coral microbial communities from Lord Howe Island, Old Settlement Bay, Australia - Cyphastrea 2 metagenome | ecosystem: Host-associated > Invertebrates > Cnidaria > Coral ... | reverse complement strand
GTTATAAATCTGGTCCGTTAAACGTGATTGGTCAGTTTAGCCATGATGGTATTGGCTGAAAGACTCGTGTAAAGTTTGTCATCAGTCATTAATGGGTTTCGATCCGTCTATTGTTAGTCAAGTTGGTCGGTTTAGGTCCGTGTATTGTCGAGTCGGACTGTTAGAAGTTCGTTTGTCGGTTTCGTTTCCGCTTTGTAGAAGTCGTTTGTAAGGCGCCGGTAGTTGTTGACATCTGTTAAGAGGTGTTTGTTCTAAGTTAGTGTACCAGCTTTCCAGTCAGTCGTTGAAAATAGTTTGTACTGTAGGTTAAGCACTGAGCAGAGTCCCAGTCAATGTTGTGGTTTGTCAGTTGATGATGTAGAGCAATGTGATTGCTGGCATCACCATTTCTCGTAGCTCGTTTGTGTTCAGTTAGTCTTGTGTTGAGGTTTCTGCCAGTCTCACCAATGTAGGAAGCCTGGCAGTCGGAGCATTTCATCTTGTAAACTGCTCCCTGTCTGTTGTTGGGTTCTTCTCTGTCTTTTCAGAACTACTTTCACCCGGACGATCACAACATACGAACTAATTATATATACATTGTCCAAAAATCAACAACAACATCAATGTGGGAAGCTACCAAAAAATATCAAGATTTCTGTCCACGGAAGTCGAATCCTGCCATCTTGAGGCTGCAATTCATGTGAAACTATGGTCGCTAACCCCTTGGATGTGCCTCATCGTGGTGTAGGGGTGAACTCAGGTCGAAAGCTGGGTAGAGACACTCCAACGATTCCTGAGGCTAATAGGCGCACGTGAAGCTCCCCGGGCTAACCACCCATCGACTGGATGAGGATGGTTACAGAAACTAACACTACAGCTAGACCTGCCCCAGACGGTCCCCCAGGACTGGAAGGGGGAGTAACTTTAAGCCACCCAAACACCAACACAAGGGGGCAAACTATGACGCCCTCAAGGCCGAAGCTATGGTCGCTAAATGTAAACCATTCTTTAAGGAGCCCCACCAGTTGACTAAATTTACTTCTGAAATAACTAACTCATCATCTTACCGTGGTAGAAGACTCAGAAAAAAATCACAGTGCGAAAATTTCGCGCGAGCTTCCTTTAAAAGAAGAAAAATTCTTCCAAGGGACCCCCTAAGAGAAATGATAGTGGATTCGAGCGAGTTTATGGTTTACCTTCATTGTTGCCAGATAGCTCATACCATCAGCTATCATCCAAGCAAAAGATAACAGATCTTTTTCAGTGAGTCTGGAACTGGGTCTTTTTTCTCCTGTGTTGTATGTGTCCTCATGTCCTCTGCTCTTGCGCAGGTATCCAAGCAAATCCCCGAATGGTAAATACTTCAAAACAATCAACAGCGGATCTGAAATGTCAAAACAATTCACAAAAATAAAAGAAAACATTTAATTAATATTGCGTCAAACTTCTGTTGCTATTAAACAGCCAATCAATCTTCTAAAACTATATTACATTTGAAAATTCTAGACGCCCTGCTCTCTCAAATGGACAACAAATTCACCAATGGTCAAAGATCCTCTCAATTGGCTTCATTTGGTGAACGGTTAGAACTACATGTAACTGTAGTTCTCGTTAAAAATTAAATAAGCAATGTAAATGCCCTGGTTCGAATCATATGTTCAGGTTAGTTCTTCATATATAAAAATGTGTTACTTTTTTCACAGTTATTAAAACAAATTGCAACAAGTGAAAAGCGAGCTTGTTGTTTTAATCAGACCAGTACCTTTTTCGGTACCACAACCAATAAGTCTGACAACATGAGGATGAGGCTGGATCGATTTCATAACTCCTAATTCAGTGAGGATGTCCTGTATGTCCTTCTGCTGGGCAGTTTCTATGATAAATTGAAAAAGGTTCTATCACAAATTTCAAGCAGGGACACACTCTATCAGTTACGCCAATAACGTTGGCACGTGACGTTAAGTTAGAACTTAGGTATATTTTTACCAGTGAAGAAATTATTTGCTCTGTAAGACAAAACCTGTTACAATGACATCGTTAGCATGGGCCAAACCTACACTTTATTTCAATGTCTTCGGCTAATAATGTAAAAATGCATTGGGAGAGATTTTTCTTCTGGTACATTTTTTCTCTATTCTTTACTAAATGTTAGCATTATAGTAAAGCATTTATACATTAAGATTCTCTTACACCTTTACTAACTTGCATAATTTGTGTTCTTTATTTTTCATTGACTTGACAATGACGCTATGAAGACTCCGAAACGGCGGGTTTTCTCGTTAGGTTTTGCTTGTTTATGAATAACTCAATCCCTATTGATAAGAAAGATGTTTACGAGGGAAATAACAAGAAGACCTTTTAAGGACTTGACTGCTACTTCCAAACGCGAATCACCATATGTTGCTTTGGAAACTTGTCCAAAATTACCAGTACCCAGTATCCTTACCAACGTTATCTGGTCACGGTTAAGTTCAAAAACATCCCAAATGACGTCATCACAATTTTGGTCCTCAGGTACGGGTTGCATTGGAATATCTATAGGGGAAGATCCAAATAGGAAAATAATTGTCCAAGCTTCGGTTGTGTAGGGACACACTTTCATTCCGACATGTAAGAATATTCTGGAACCTTTTAGCATGGTATAACAAAAACGATACATCGATAAGCTACTAGCAGGATAGTGATTCGCCTTTTGGAAGTTAACAAAATTTGCTCCTTTTGATTATAACATATAGATTTCGTCAAGCCAAAAAGGGAAGCTTCTGATTGCAATAGTTGATTATATTATGAAAGAAAAGAAGGATTTGTTTTTCTTGAATAAGAAACTCAAAAAAATGATCAATTGTTAGCATGTAATTGTTCAGCGTGTGGTTCTGCTATTTTTTCCGGTAAAATTTCAACAAACGAGCCAGGAAATTTTGCCTTTGCACTTATTTCTTCCTTCCTCCCAATAGAAATGATCTAACGTGAGGTGGCGATCCAATGAAAAACCATTACCTTGTTGGCGATCAACTTAACAAAAAAATGACATGAGCTATATTTTCGCTAGATATTAATCATCGCATCTCTTATTTTGACGGTTGTCAATTAGTATAGGTAATCAAATGATTTCGCGTGCAAGTTGGAATAAATAAGCACAAGTAAATTTTTCAAAAACTACAGAAAATTGCACGAGCCAGTGGGGCAAATGCAATAGACCCTATGCATAAATGGCTGCCAATAAAAAACTGTTTTGTAGGTATCAAAACTAGCCAACTAACCTCGTTTTTGAGTTGATCATTCAAAAGAGGGTTTACTTTCAAACGAGGTTAGTTGAGCTAATTTAAATACGAACAAAATAATTTTTAATCGGCAGCCATTTATGGCTTGGGTCTATTTGAAGTCTTTAAAAAATTTGCGAGTGCTTATTTATTCCAAGTTGCATGAGAAAAATCATTTGATGACTTGCTAATAATATACAAGTGACAATTTCTGTCACGCTTCAGTATTTTACGTGACAAATGAAGGGTCAGGCTACTTCAACTTTATTGGATGAAAATTTGACACGTGAATTCAAGCGTAAAAATTCATTCACGCTCACTAAGTCATGTATGAAAACTGAGCGGTTTCTTTGTTGCCTGTGAAAAGCAGTCTTTATTCGCATTTGAAGCCAAGAAACTGACTAGAATGCGAAAGAACACTTTCTTGTGTTTTTGATGTGGCCTTCTTTAAACTTGTTTTTTGAGTGATTAAAAACACTGTGTCGTGTTCAAGTTTATCTTCGCCAAGAACCTCTTGAACCAGCACAAGTTGCTCTGACCAAAATGCCGAGAAACGCAGCTGAAATCTACCAAGAAGCGGATTTTCTTAGTATTGAAGGACATTTATTACCTTCATCTGGTTGCTTCCTGACGTTAACTTCTTCACTGGACTTTCTACAGGGTCCATTTGCATTTGTCACGTTTTGCTTGTGAACTGTTTAATCGCTAAGCTTTATTCTTTCGCAAACGTAGAAGGGTTGCACCTTTCGTTTTCAAATTACGACATGGCAGGTTCTTAGGACGTCTTGTTGGGTCCCATATCGCGTTTTGCTCTTTACTACCGACGAAATTTTAAAAACGACTTTTTCAACTGGGAATTTATTATGTCGTCGCGCGCGATCAACTCCGGCATTTCAATTCAGTCAACTCAAGTTTGACTTAGTTTCTCACCTTGCGGATTTTCCGCTAGATATTTCTTTTCTGACTCACTTCGCGATTACTAGTTTGGTAACTTTTGTGTACTTATACTTTTGTCTTTGTTGTCGGTGCTATTGTTGTTGCCGATGATGATGTGTTGTTCTTTTCTGTCTGTTTTTGCTTGTTGTGGTTGCTGCTGCTTGCTGTTTGCTGTTTGATAGTATGCTCTTTTCTTTTTATTTCTTTTTCCCTTTTGCTCAGCTTGTCCTGTTTAGATTTCTCTCTTGGTTCACTGTACCTCTAGCATGCTCCATTTATATACAAGCATTTTTTTTTCTGAACATTAGTCCTACGCTCTACAAATATTTTCTACTGCATCCCGATTAAGTTCAGTGTCATTCCTTTGTTTATTTAAAAGTAGATGGTGGTCAACTAGAAAGCCTTCGCTATTTTAGCCACCGTACACCTTTTTATAACACGTACTGTGATTATTTTTAGAAAACAGTCCTAAGAAAGCACGCGCACTGATTGGTTAAAAATTGTGTCAGTTTTATAACTCCATGGAGACACAGACCTAGCGCGGGCTGTTGACGTAGTGATGGTGCGAGCAAAGATAATTTACCTTTTTGATAATCAAAGGTAACAAGTTATTTTCCTTTTTCTTATCGCGGTGTTTTTTAAAAGAAATAGAAAACATGCACTCCGTGAAAGTTTGGTAGAACTCGAAAAAGCTGTGGAAACACTCGCGTTCAGCTCGCGTTCCCACAGCATTTCTCGTTCTCCCAAACTTCCACTCGTGTTTGTATAACTCGATAGAAACACGGTACATGTTTGCTATTCCTTAATTATCTTGTAATCTTTTGTAACTATATTTTTTTCTATGTTAATTTTAGGTAAATAGTGTGAAATAAAGGAACCTTGAACCTTGAACCCTTGTATTTTGCTTTGTTATGAAATCTGTATTAAAACTTGGGTAAAGAGTTTCAGTCTTGTATACAGCTGTTTCGACAACGGTTGTCCCACAAAAGCGTAAAAGCGTACGCGACAATGCCGACTGGTACTATAGGTAGAACGAGTTTGGCGTTGATTGATTGAGGTTCACGGTGTTTACCAACAAGTAAAGAGAAGGCATAGATACATTTGTTAGTGCTATTTCCCTCTATGTCGCTAAAAAACCTAAAGCCTCAATCAAGGACCATGAAACCAATTACCCGCAATGCCTTTCGGCATTGCCGTATACGGGTTTGTCACGTGACAACCAAATTTTTGAGAACGTTGGTTACCGAATTGTCTAAGGTATGGGGCTTCGTTTTTCGGCGTGCAGGAGCTCTGCTTTAAAAGCGACACCCAGTCGACTGAGAGGTGTGTAGGTAGTGCTAAAACTCTGCTGCCTAGGAACATTGGCAGTGGTACACAACTATGCACAACTAGTCCTACCTCTAAGACCTAGTGCATACCGATGCAAAATCAAAGTAAATGCGAATGACGAGTTACTTTTGACGCTCAAGTAAAAATCATTCCTTATCGAAAATTAATCACATTATTCAATTGCAATGTTGTCGTTTTCCAGGGAAATTACCTTCGTAAAAGCCGATCTCAGCTTCATGTGTTTTTGGCTCTTGATTTGTCCTAGCTGTCTTTCGATGGCGCCATCTATTTCAAAGGAAGGAAAGAAAAATAACAAACAGGTAGCACTGTTACTTTCATTTCATGTCGTAAGATAGGTCTAACACTTAAGCCTAACTCAGTGAGCTAACTTAATGTACAAATACTGATCTCTCATGCGATTTGTTGTTCACTGGATGCACAGCCCTTGATGGTGTCCCCACATGTCCAAAATGTTACAAGACGTTACAGCTACCTTACATTCTTTTTTGCACGAATGGAGGTGATTGATTTATTGACTAGATAAATTCGGACCCATGCCAAAACTCAGACAACCCCAAATTGCAAACCTTGTTAGTGGTTTTATAGGGACTGAAGCTTAAGGATAGTACAAGAGAACGAAAGCGTATTTATGAAACCGTCTGACCTAAAGCAGTCATCAATAATAGGACCCAGTCATGTTTCCATTCTCACATACCAGTTTGAAGAAATTTTTCCAAGCTGAATTCAGTCTACCAGCAATGTCTATAAAGTCTTTGTTACGTTTCATTGAGGCGTTATTATGATTAGAGTGCTAACCTTTTGAAGACGATATAGCAAGGAACAGAAGCGACCATGACTATGAGTAATCCAACCAAACCATACACGCTTTTCAAAAGCATCGAAGATGCGCCTTTGGTTTCTGTTGAGTGCATACAAACTACTAAGACTAAATAAACCACCGTTAATGCCACTCACAGCAAGGAGTACGTATATTCCATTGACGAAATTGTGGCTAGGTTTACACTAGAGGAGATATATTCGGATTCGGAAATGTTTCTGTTTACATTAATTTGAGCTCGGAGACGTCCACACTGAAAGGATGTTCTCATTCCTAACCTTTCTGACGTATTGTTAACAAGCTGTTTCTCGACTCGACGACTAGAAACCAAATGCTGACAAATGCAAAAGAAGGTTAGCGGTAGCTAGGGGTAGTTTTGTTCCTGCCCACTGACCACGCTATTGTTGCTCATCATGTTCCCACCAAGCGTTTTGGTTCAGAACGGTCCAGACTGATTTCGTCGTGCCATCCTCTCCGATAAAACGTGGTGATAGTCAACATTGTTTGCGTGGATGATTTTGGCTTCTGAGGAATATGGCATTACCCACCATAAAAGTGATTGCGTGGAACTTAAACAGAATGAGGCAAGCGGCGACTGTGACTACGACGGTGACTAAATTCCTAGATCCGCCATTTTGGTTCTACCGCAGACTAACAAGATCGTAGGTGGAAAAATGTCATGGATTCGAGAAAAAGTCGTTTGCTTGATAAAACTCTCAGGATTAAAAAGGTCTCGGATTCAAACATCCCACTTTCCCACATTCAAAATCTCCGGAGAACCATGACGAAGCCCTACAGTTTTTATATAGGATTCTTCCGGCACTTGTTTGTAAACGGCAAAAGCAATCCCGTGCTAAAACGTTCCGTACTTTTTTATGACGGAACAATTTCCTCTAGCGTAAACCTCGTGTGTGATGGATTTTGGCCTGATACATGTAGAAGTTTAGAGAATCGATAGTATTAGAATGGTCAGCATGCAGATCTGAATCTTTGTTGTTGATGTAGCGATGTTCTTCTCAGTTGGTCGTACATCGGTGGACGTTTCACTGATAAAGTGTTGATTTCGTATGTATTTTTAATACATATATCCTATGAGATGTCTTGGTGTTTAGTATCACTGCATACTTTTACGAGTATATAAACAACGACTAAAAGCGTATAGCGATACTACGAAGCAAAACATCCAATAAGAGATTTATTATCCAGTTGCTGTAGTCAATAAATTTATCAATGAAAGAGGGAGAATACGGAGACAGTTTTTTATTGTAAAATATCGCGGTATGTTTGTACTGTTAATTGGACGGTATTCGCTGCAGTGTGATAATAGAGTCCTATGTTATTCTTGATTGCAGTATTTCTCTATTGGGTGAGTTGGCTAGAAAATCTGAACTTAGGATTATTTCAGCTCCAGGCTTTATTAAGTACAAATAAAAAATGTAATCTTCTATTTCTATATCTATGTTAGTGTGAGTATGTAACGGAGGAATAAAGGTGTTGTTGTTGTTGCTGTTCTAAAAAAAATAGCATTACAAGAGCACAACAAAATAACTCATTTCATTTTCTTTATGTAAAGGGTTTCGTAGTTACCTTCATCGGTTCTTGGGGCAATCGTAATTTTAGCTGTAGGAGAGAAGAAAAACTTATGAAGGCCACTAATGATTGATAATGAAAGCATTTTGCTGACAGCTAAGGCGTCTCACTAATAATCTTGCTAAATGTCATTGATAACTTCTACACAAGATACGTTTAATTCTGAGATTAGAACTAGATGTATCCCCTCTCAGAATTTCCACACTGAACAGTAGTTTTTCCCAGGAAATAACCTTTATACAAAATCCGCTGGCCAATCACATGAATCGGTCCTCAATAAAGGCTCTGGTGTAGTCCACGAGAGAGAGTACTATACATTTAACAAATAAATTACCGCATCTGTCCAGTAATAGATCACAGATGACTTCAAAATGTGGTAAGAACAAAAACTGGCATACGAGGCGATAGCCGTGTGTCACTGATGTTTTTACCACATTTTGACGCCCTCTGTGATCGATTACTGGGCAGATGCACGGCAACATGAAACGCAAGCACAATTTTTACCCTTGCCTGGACGAAATTCAAGGCTTCACCCAACATGAGCTGCGAGACAAAGATGGCGAAATGAAGGCCAAATCTAAACGGTATGTAGAGAGGAAGAGGAGTGCCCAGGAGTCAGACAGTTGACAAAATGTTGGCAAAAGCGAAAAAGCAAGTTGTCACTAGCATTTGGTCCCAAGCCTTATAATGTTGTAATCAAAAGTGGAAACACTATTGTCGTTGAATCGCTAGAAGGCGATCACCTTATGCAAAACACGAGCCATGTTAAAGTGCCACTGAAACGAAATTTTCGTATCCGAGATTTTTGTATAACAATAAAGTTTGAACCTTACTTACAAGCGCCGTGAGTTTTTTCTGGTCCAACGACGCGCGGAAAGCTTTCTTGTAGCCCTTTGTACTTGGCTAGTCGAGCCCAAAATTGGCGACCATCTTGGCGCGGCCAAAACAGTCTTGTGACGTCACTGGTTGTATACATCTCGGAAGTCAGAGGAAACCCCAAGTGAGCATGGAGTGCGGCGAAAAGGTTGAGAAGCCCCCAAAAAGTCTTTAGGCAAGTACAATGTTGCTGGTGGGCCAGGGAATGTTAGTTGTACAAATAATTCCACAACAGAGGGCATATCGATGCATATGTTTCCTTTTGACGATGCAACTCGCGAGAAATGGATTCGTTTTGTGCGAAGACATCGGGCGAAATGGCAGCCATCGAAAACATCAGTACTGTGTTCGGTGCATTTCGATTTGTCAGACTTCGAGCAGCGAATCGATCTAAATCTCGGAGAAGGTTCTTCCTTTCAAACAAAGCGATGGCTAAAGAAGGATGCTGTGCCAACGAAAGACTGTGTACAGCAGCAAGAAAATGCCTTGTCCGCGCGTGAGCAAAGAATGGTAAGTGTGTGCTTATAAAAGGTGTGAAAAAACGCTTTACGTTTGGCCGGGACGAGGAATGAATTCGCAGTTTGTTGCTTTATGATTAATTTGGATATCTATATTTATATTCTTACACTTAGATTATTCGACATGCATCCAAGCAGCTGAATACTTATCCCGAGGAACCGAAAGAAGTTCCTCACAGTTCTGACGTTGTGGCAGATTCGCCGCCGGTTCCGCCATGTGATCGTGACCAACAGCTTGTCGCCGTCTGTCCAGCGACACCGGTTCCTTTACCCGAGACAAATGTGAGTTATCTCCCTGATATCGAGTCAACACCATCTACATCAGAACTGACCACAACTAAATGTGATATGTGCCAAACCTATGTCAAACGCTTGGGGCAGGTTCAGGATTCTTGCCGGAAAGTGAAGCAAAGGAGAGCCGTCTTACAGATGGAAGTTTCTCGTCTCAAAAGGATTAATAAAGATCTCTTAAAGGTAAAGTCTATTTAAAACATTGCGTTATTTCTCCACCGACGAGGTAACTGATATTTGCAATTATTTTCATTTTACCTGCAAAGCAACTACAGAAAGAGTCCATGTCGTGTAGCTCCGACGAAGATGAAGAAATACCTGACAAGCCGACTGACGAGGAGATGGGGAATGACCAGGATCCCCTTGACTTCCCTAGTGAGGAATCTTCATCTGATGAAGACAAAAAAGATGCTGATCCTGAATGGAAATTGTTAGAAGAACAAGCAGAGAACGTGAACGATGGGAATGACGAAGAGGATGAGAATCCTGTGACAAGAAATACTATCAAGTAAGAATTAATTAGCTCTGATTCCTTTTTCCTTTTTTTTCTTTCTGAAATCACTGTACCCCTGATTGCTTTTACTTTTACTGTATAGTCTTAGTAACCGATATAAAGGGCATGTATTTAGTTGTTAATAAACCCATATATTTACTTATTATCTGCAAAGAATTTAGTCCTACATAACAGATGTAGTCTAGCAATTATGTAATTAGTGAGACAAAAATGAAGCTCTTACTAATCTTTATTATTTTTTTTTTCAGAGTGGCACCTGATACTCCATGTCAGGATGAACCAAAATTCATTGTCTTTTACAGTGCATTGATGACAGTTTTCTCTCTTTTCTGCTTTATCTGCAAAGCCAACAATCCAAAGGTGTCAATGGACAGTTGCG
>Ga0126343_10001771_pt1 | contig 10511 bp, 6 predicted proteins | sample Cyp2metagenome_FD_92531 | JGI IMG/M metagenome (GOLD analysis project Ga0126343, IMG submission 92531) | Coral microbial communities from Lord Howe Island, Old Settlement Bay, Australia - Cyphastrea 2 metagenome | ecosystem: Host-associated > Invertebrates > Cnidaria > Coral ... | reverse complement strand
TAAAAACTTTTTAATCTTTGTCAATGCTACAATTTCGTTTTATATCCTGCCTGATTACAACCACAGCAATTTTAAGCTTGTTGCATCATAAGCTCTTGAAGCGTAAGTTACAGGTAATGGTGATTGTAATGTGCTATACTGCTCCCATGGCAGCCTGTTGTATGGTAGTGATGACCACAACTTGCTCACTAATGATTGTAAATTTGTGTGATACTGTTATAGAATCATCATCTGACCAGAAATGGCTACTTTTCCATTAAATTATAAGTGATGGAAAAAGCTGGAAGCTCTTGTAAGGCATCTGAAAATGTGGTTGTTGTTCATCTAGGTGTAAGATGGGTATTCCCTAAACTCATTAATAACTCATGGAGTTTAAATGAAGGGAATTGCAACCGTGAAGATGATAAGTCTCAAGATTATGGTTAAAAAAGGCAGGTCCACTGCAGGTCTCAATTGATCTAGCAGGCCATTCAGTACACTGGACAAAGCTGTTCTAACTTGTCGTTTTACAACAAAGAAGTTAAAATAAGCAAATAAAGCAATGAAAATAATTATTTGATTGTCTTAAGCCTTACTGAATTCCACATACAGAAAGTTATTCATATAGATCATGCAAGGAAGATTTGCATTACAGCTGATCTAAATTTGAGGACTTAACGACAAAAGTACGGAAAATTGCTTGATTTCCAGGAAAAAAAAATCACCTGTTAGCACGCAAGAGTTATTTTTTGTGAAATCTTGGAGATAGAAGCATTTATGGAGCTATTTACAGTATTGATTTTGTTTATTTGGCAAGTTGTTTTGGTTGCAATGTACAGCAAGAAAGAAACTGGGAATTTATGATGTACATATGATGTTACATCAGTAATGGTACATGTAATGTAGCAATCTACAGTAATCTGACACATCTCCAGATTAATGTAGATACCATCTTATTTTTCTAACAGGCAATATGATTTGTTCTTTGAATGCAACCCACACTGTGATCAGAGACGTAAAAACCATCCAGAAATGAAAGCTTTTTTTGCTAATATCCTGGGAACCATAGCTGATAACTTCTAACCTCTAATTGAATTTATTCTGATATAAGAAAACAAAAGTGTTGAGTTACCATTTGAAACTAAAGATAGCAAACATCTTGTGGGAGCAAGTGGTGATTATTTGTGAACTCTGATTGAATGTACTCCCTTGTGAAAAACTGGAGTGTGAAATTACCCTTTGTAACTACAAAATAAAAATATCTCTTTATCAATTTTTTAGCATGCAGCAAGACCAAAACAAGCATAATCTGCACTTACTATTGTGAACGTTAGTAGGGCTCGAGACTAACTTTTCAGCTTGCTAGCTGAGTGGCTAGTGACAGGTTTGATTCACTAGCTGAAAACAAATGTTTCACTATAGCCAGACGCAAACGTTTGGTACAACAACTTGAACAAAAATTAATTCAGACTGACATGCAAGTAACAAAGTTTTCCAACCTTGATTCTCACAGAACCGCCATCAAAACTTCGGAACTTGCTCTGCCAAAGAAAATTGTTGTCTTTCAAAATACTGATTCTCGACTTTCACAAACAAAATACTGTGTTCCACCTTAGCTCTCTACATTGCAAACGTGGGGATCAATGTTATAATAATAGGTGTTGCTCAACAATGAAAATCATAAATTTTGCTTCCGTGAGAAATTCTCACAGAACTTTCCAACTCGCCGCTGAAAAACAAATGCTTATTTGCAATTTCTCGTGAACAAAATAATTTGTTTCATCTTAACTTCACAAGCTGCAAACATAGGCTTTGATATTATAATGGCATCATCCAAATTTTCGAACATTTGCAGTTCTTATAATTTTTTGAAAGCATATGTAACTTCCAGGTGCTGCGTGCATGAAACATGATCCCTAGAGTTCAGCATGATTTCAGCAGCAAGCACTTTGTTTGTCGTTCATCGCTTTTTACTAAGGGAAAAAACCAAAGTCAGTCGCTCTTTTGCATTTTAGTAATTTAAAGTTCTTGTTTATTACAGCTGATGTTTTAAATTCTGTACAGTTGGACTCAATTTTGTTTTGTGAAAATTTGAAATAAACTTTTAATTGGTTTGCTTTGGGCCTCCAGTGGGAGGTGTAGTGGCCTAATGGTCAGTGCGTTCGTTCCTGGAGCGAGCGGTCCGGGTTCGAGCCCTGGTCGGGGACATTGTGTTGTGTTCTAGGGCAAGACACTTAACTCTCACAGTGCCTCTCTCCACCCAGGAGTATAAATGGGTACCAGCAAATTGTTGGGGAAACCTAACAAATTGCGGGGAAGTGACCTGCGATGGACTAGCATCCCATCCAGGGGGAGTAGAAATACTCCTAGCCGCTTCATGCTACAGAAACCGGGATAAGCTCCTAAGAACTAGAAGCCATGATTCGTGACCTCTAATTGAATTTACTCCTTGTGAAAAACAAAAGGATGAAGTTACATTTGGATAAAATGAAACAGTCTCATTCCGTTTTGCATACTACTAACTCACAAACTGTTTCAAACCTCAAGACTCATCTCGTTCATAACTAAAATCCTCAGCCTAGCCCACAGAACGTGTAGAAGTAAACCCAATATATGAATACTTCCTCCTCTTTTATAGAAGAATAAAATTAATATAACATGTTCTACTTGTGATTTATTTATTTATTTTTTGTCGCTGACTGGACCTAAACTTCCTATCAGTCAAATTTTCACTTTCCTTGGAACTTTCCCTTTTGCAGTGAAAAGGAAGTATTAGTAACATAGCTAGGTCTCTCATACGATGATGGAAGTCCCATTTTTGCCTGAAAATGAAGGCAGATACAAAATTCAGACTGTAGATCAACTCAAGACCTCTATTCTGGGTTTGATCAACTTGGACCAACTTGGATCATTGAAAAACAAACCTAAAATCAGTGGAAATGAAACTCTACCTATTTGAAGGTTGAATTCCTCTCAAGGACAGGCCAAATAAAAAAAGACTTGCTACTTTTCTTAATGTCATCAAGCCAGAGGGTTAAACTTAGTCATTATCATGTTATGCATACAGGTCTGAGTTTGCTTGCATTTAGGTAAGATCCTCAGCTTTTACTCTTGCAGCACATTAAACTTCTTAATCTGCAACAAGGGTTCATCAGTGAACCCTATGGGTTCATTTGTTTTGCTTGGTCTTTTTCTTTTCAGATGGATCCTACCTTTGAACCTCAGAATGTGGAGACCAGAACCCTATTTGGGCTTAAACTTGAACAACAGAGAAACAATGCCAGGATCGATGAGAGTGTTTTCAAAAATATCGTGACCAAGAGACAAGATGTAAGTGACATGAACTCCAGTTTGCAGTAGCACTCTTAGTTTTGCATACCTTCAGCGTTCCTCTATTAATGAACATTGTTAAAGTATGTGTCAAAGTGATGAATACTTTATCTCTTTAACATCTTCTGTTGGTTTTATGTCATTGAGGTGAAAATCATGTCCACTTGGCCAAAACTTTGGATAAGGTCTTTCCAAATGGGAAATACTTGGTGACCAAACATCTTCAAACATCGTTATGGTGACCAAACATGGTGATGTTAAAGTGAGTGGCCAAATGGTCAAAACGTATTTGATCAAACACAGATCAAACCCACAAGCAAAGAACTATGGGCCACAAATTACCCAGCCTACCTCCCCATTTGTACTGGCCTTTACTCCCATTAAAAAAAATCGAGAGAATTGGACACAGTGCACGCAATGCAAGCCAATCTGATATTCATAACAACATGACCAAAATAATGATTTCAACATGTAAATAATAAACCACAACTGGCTTTTGTTCAGTGAGGAAAAAAGCGGGAAAAATTATTACTGGTAAATTGTTTTACCTGGAGAGTTACAGTGGGAGTTTCCTGATCTCTTATACAGGGCTCTAAATCCACAAGACAATATAACGGATAGTGCTTAAAGTACACTTTTCCCGCTTATTTTGGTCACTTTTAGGCATTTTTTATAGTATACAGTACTGTGCTAAAAGAATGTGAATGAATTTCATTGAAAGTCGGTTATTGTTCTTGTGAAATGTCGTTGAGCAATATGAAAATTCGCTAATCTGAGAGTGATGTTTTGCTGAGATTTTGCCAGTAATGAAACAAACATTCGTGTAGCTGAACAAAAAATTGCAATCCTGAAACAATATCTCGTTGAATGTCGGTAAGCATATGGTATTTATGAATGAGTGAAATTTAATAAATTTATTATTGCCAACGAGTCACCCTCGTGAAGACTGAAACATAAGGTAATGTAAGAGTGACATCATCAAGCTAGCCAATGGCATAACCATATTCTTATCTAAACCAATCACATTAGGAGGATCATGATCGGTACACGTAAAAGTGTTGGCAACCCTATGTGACATTTTCCTCTTTCTGTTCGATTTCTCAACGGTTTTAGTTGCTTCACTCGTGTTTATGAGGGGCACTTCATGTTGTGTTATAAGGAGGAATTTTAAGCAGAGTCGAGGCTAAGTTCTAAAGCTAAAGTTATCCAGAAGTTAGCTTTTTTTAACTTTTATGTGACAATGGCCGCGATAACAAATTGAGTAAAATAATCAGCTCTTCTCACTGTCCTGTGTTGCTTTTTGTTTTGTTCTCTTTTGTAGCCTGCCAAGGTCAAATTTTCATCTACATAAATCACCCAAGAAAATTTCAAAAAAGCTGTTCCCATTCAATGTTCAGTTCTCGGACAGTAATTCTGGATTTTTAGGACCAAAGTATTGCTTCGTGTTATGTTCTGTTCATGATTTTCGGCTGCTCACGGGGTGACCATTGCTTCCTGTGTTTTCTCAAGCACTTGACCAAAGTATCAAAAGAAATTGGCAGGTTCAACATGATGAAGCTGGATTGCTAAGGAATAGTTTTTTTCACGGATGTGAGGTAGCTATTAATGCGAAAGAGAGATATTGCTTCAAAGCCAGTGTTTTTGAAGAGTTTTTTGTTTGCAACATGCAGGTAATTTTTTAATCCGAGCGCTGGGGTTTTTTAAATTTTTCTGCCCACGTAAACACTAGTTAAAAAAACCATGCTGTAGAAAATTTTTAGATTCCGCTGTTAATTGTCACATGGCTTTCGCTGAGTTTGACACCAGTAATTTGCCATGTGTTTATGCATTGTTTAGGCTTATATCTATTGCAAGATATGTTGTTAATCTCCATGCATTTGCTTTTGAGGGGTCTTTGAGGGACAAATATGAAATTTACCGTGAACATGCTGCTTAACTTGCATTGTCCAGCCTAGTTCCGGGCTCAGTTCAGGCAAGACCATGGTTTTAATCCTCTATGTGGATCCCATCAGTTGCTGGTATTTAGTCTGAATTATTTTCATTTGGCACACAATTGTCACAGTTTTTACTCGTTGGCACTCTACCGGCAGGTGTTACTAGTAATAAGCTTAAGACATTAAGCTGAGTGTCTAAACAACCTGAATGAAACTATTCCAGAGAATTCACAAGATTAATTTCAAAAACGTATAAGCTTTGCGTTTATTTGATTGATAGTTTGTCTGTGAAGAGATCAACAGGCTTTCATCCCTTGTATCGGTGTATGATATGCATGCCACTAAAAAGTAATTTAACTTTAAAATAAACTAGAGAATTTTTAGTTTGTTTCGGTTTTGTTTAGGCTTTTTTGTCTGTTTCTGTGCAAGATAAGATAAGATAAGAAATTTTAAGTGTCTGTATTTAGCTAGTAGTTAATGGGATATACTGTACTGTAAAATGGTTAATTAATACTTAATACTTAAAAATTTACATTTGTTAAGAAAAACCTACGTCTAAATATTTCCAAGAGTTGAAATGTCGACCTTCCTAATGTTCTTCTTGAATGAATTCAGGGTTTCGATCATTCTCAAATGGCGTGGTAGCTTTGACCAGATGAGAGGTCCCATATATTTTATTGAATTCATTCCAAATTTAATCGTTTCAAATCTTGGTAGCTCGAAGTCGCTACTCCGCAAGTTATACTGAGTGTTCTTATACTTAAGTAAGTCAGAAATATTCACAGGCACAAGACTGTGCTTAACTTTAAACATCAACGTAGCCATGTCTTGTAAACGTCTATTGTACAATGTCGGTAGTTTGGTGGGATCTAGTAGTTCTTGATATGATGACGATCTGGTTTTATACACAGCTCTTAGCGCTCATTCCTGAATCTGCTCGAGCTTGCTCCGATCCGATGCGTAGCAAAAGTGCTAGATTAAATGGCAGTAGGTAAGATGGGGCAAAATAGAAGACTTGTAAAGTGATAGTTTAGTATCAAGTTGCGTAGCTGCACTAAGACTCCAATTTTTTGACTGGCCTTAGTGCACAGTTGACTTATATGTCTGGTAAAATTTCAAAAAATGGGTTCAGTCGATAGCTTAGCTGACTCAGCAGTCAAATTTTTTTTATCAACTGATAGAATTTTATTTATAACAATCTATAACAACTTTATTTGCATAAAAATATAGAAATATTAAAAACATCCTTGTGGCATTTACAATTGTTTCTCTTTTTCCGTATGTTTATCGATCAGTTACCAGAGAGTGCCTTGCGTGACTTGATAGTAGCAAGTGTTGCCTTGAAGTACACTCAGTCTAATTCGGTGTGTTATGCCAAGAATGGTCAGGTAAGACATGTTGCACTTTCATATTTAACAACTATTTGCTGAAGGAGAGATGAATATTGTCAAATAATCCCTGAAATGAAGTCGAGGGGATTATTTGACAATATTCACCTAGCCTGAGGCGAATAATATTGCTTTAGTATAATTTCAGCACTGCTCAACAGAGAATAATGGACTAAAACATTAAAGCAGGGACCCAATTGTTCATTTGCATCCACAAATGTAGCTGTATAGTTTTAATAAGAAGCTTAAGCTTACATCGATCGTGAATCGGTTTACTCTTTGAGTCTGGCAGTAAAACAATCAAGCAAAATACTACAAAAAATAAATTCATCCGGTACCTTTGTTTTATTGCTGTTGACTTCATCCACAGTTGTTATCATCGTCACAAAATGAGTAGCTTTAGTCTGGAGAAAAGCAGATTTCGGTCAATCGATCTGACCTGCTGCCATTCAACGTACATGTAACGCTGCATTTACAATTCTTAACTGCCTTGAACACAAGTTCTTGAAAGGATTTTTGGTCCAAGGATGACAGCAGTCATTTTAAAAATTCTTCGTTCTTTCCAATATCCTGGACTTAGAGTGATGTCTTCTGCAAAGATGAGAAATTCATTCACCAACTGTCCACCATGTTTACTTGCTGAGAAGGCAAAGGTGGCAAGCTTAGTAGCCAGCCCTTGAAATATAAACAATTGACATGGCTCCAGGGCTGTTGCATAAAAAATGCAACATCAACGTCATGCAGAATCTTCAAAGCAAACAATGTTTCTACTCTCCACTAGAATGATATTCCCATGCCCAAAAGTACTGCCATGATACCTGGATAGGCATAACTCTGCATAAGGCCATGACTGCAAGATTCATTCACTGTAATGTCTTGGCAAATTGCTTAGAATCACTTAAAATTGCTTAACATCACACTTTCGCTTCAATAGTGTAAAGAAAATCTCCAGAGCTATAGTTATGTGTGGGGAAAAATAATGTTACCGCTACTTCACTTTAGCTTTGTGTCGGCCGCGGGTAAACATCCATTTCGTTGAGTACTAAATTCATGGCCAAATTGGGAATTAAATAACACAAAACATCACGTGCTTTAAATTTATGCTAGACTGGCTACAGTTTCGCACGAGGAAGTTATTTGTATTCTCTTCAATATTTTCTTTTCGTTTTCTTGTCAACCTGCATTAGGATCATTTTTTTCAAAGCAAGATAACAATGTTGGTAGTTGTTATTGCAGAGTGCACTATTGGGATGATTCAGGCTGCTGTTCAGTGAGGCACTAACCCGCTAATGCACTGATGCAATTACACAATGAGGTGTAAACTTTAATGTTTGTTTAGTTAATTAATTTCAATCAAGTTAATTAGTACTGTGGTAAGGGGGTGGGGTAGGTACCTCTGTTTACTATGTAAAACATTACTTTCTTGCGCTACTTCTCTGATAAAATCACAAACCTATATATGTTTTCAAAAATCTTTTGCAATCCTAGTGGTGCTACTCCCTGAAGAACAAAAGCACTTTGCTCAAAACGCACACGCAGATTAATTCATAATAGTGTAGACTGACGACGACAACGGAGTCGCTCAACATGGCGGTCATACTCCAAAAAGTAGGTTGACAGAGACATACAGCCTTGGCTTACCGTGTACTTCTTTGATATTGGACATCCATGCTATGATCAATTGACAGCTGTCAAAACAAGGTATCTGCTGACCAGTATCATGTGACCACATCTCAGGCTCAAGTTTACAACTCATAAAAACATGTAATTAACCTCATTATCACCAGACAGACTCTAATTAAGCCTTAAAAAAGTACGTTTTTACATCTACGTCTACATAATTTATTTTCAAAATCCTACAAGACCATCTAGCAAATTCCAGTGCAAAGTGTGAAGTTAAAAAGGAGTAAATAAGTATGTACAGCTTAAGTAATAAATAACTTCAGTACAATAATCACAAGATCACTTTGCAAACACTTTCAGAACCATGCAATAAGTCCATTCAATAACAAAACAAAAATCCTAGTGTGCATTGGTCACAACAGATGCTTACATCACTGAAATAAAGTTTAAATTTAGACAACAGAAGCTGGTTGATATATCCAAACGTAGAAAGAAATGTGTCACATTGAAAAGTATGCAAAATCCAAATGGGTCTCTTCTCAGAAGCAAGTCAAGATATGACAGATAATAGATAATTCAAATGATAGCAAACAAAATCTTCAACTTTTAAAATTAAATACTATTAGACTTGTAGAGCCAAAAAGTTCCAGAAACCACACGCTAGAAAATTGAGCCACCATTCACAGAAGGAAAGGAAAAACTTGGCTTACCTTTCAATTGTGCTGTGGTCATAGTAATCTGCACACCAAGATCTGCAGCAGAAGAGTCTTGTAAATAAACAAAGCACATACTTCAGCTTGGCACTTATTGAACACAACACCAATGGACAAATGAAACAATACTTACTTTTGCTTAATCCGCATTCTCTACAACAAAATAATATAACTTCCAGCTGGGCAAAAATCCACAATAATTCTTGCTGTTCGATGCTCCCGTTGGCAAAACGTTCATGCATTTTCGAAACTAGCTTTTACCTGCAAATTGTCAGTAGAAAGCGCTTGAGGTTTTTCTGCTGTACCCTCCTCTCTAATATGGACGGTTTCCTATGAGTATGTGCCAACAAAATTCTCATACATTTCCTTAAAAAGTTTCTGCAAGACAGACCCTATCTAAAACGGACAAAGGACACTTAATTCTTGGCTGTAGGTAGTGAATTCATACAAATTTAACCTTTTTATTATGGACACAGCAGGGACCAGGTGTCAATTATTTGTGGTATACAGCTGTTTCGACAAAGGTTGTCCAACAAAACCGTACGCGACAATGCCGAAAGGTATTATGGGTAATGGGGGTTCATGGCCATTGATTGCGGCTGAAGGTGTTTCAGCGACATAGAAGGAAACAGCACAAACAAATGAATTTATGCCTTATTGGTCCTTAACTTTTCTTGTTGGTAAGTGCCATGATCCTCGCTCAATCAAAGCCAAGCTCTTTCTACCCATAATACCACTCGGCATTGTCGCGTACGCTTTTACGCTTTTCTGGGACAACCTTTGTCGAAACAGCTGTATACCATTTCCGGTGGGCAGTTACACAATCATGGACACTTTATCATTCAGCAAAGGCAGTTTCAAAGCTCAATACTGTATTTCAAACAACAGCTTGCGAAGACTGTCTGGAAGAACATTACCGGCTTTTTCAGTTCTTCAATTACTACAGCAGGAGGATTTACTACATGTTACTAGTTATGTTCGCTGCACCTGTAAACTATAGTATTAGAATTAAGTTCCAAGGGGCAGTAGGTTTTGTTCCAAAATTCATATGAACAGTATTTAATTGAGAAGGACAATAAAGTTAATCAATTTAGATTCAGAAATTTACAAGAAACCCACTTTTGGGCCTCATTTTAGTTACTAAACTCTCTAAACTGTCAGTGGAGACAGAAAAGACATAATCATTGTGACCTCTCTAATACAGACAAACAATGAGACCAAACAAGCAAATGAAAAGGGAATTACGGACAGGGACCAAACTGCATGGAATAAGATTATTTTTAGCTCTTGGTTGCTGCTGCTGCATGATTATCAGAATTTAACCTATACTTTTCTTAATTTCTTTCTCATTATTTTCATTTTTTTGGTTATTTCCAAAAAGGGATTTTTATTCTTTAGCATTTTTACATTGTAATGTTTTGCTCATTTGATAATTGCTGCGGAGCGAGCGTAGCGAGCATAGCAGCAGTTCATAATTGCTGCGCAGCGAGCGTAGCGAGCGAGCAGCATTATAAACAGGATTTAAGAAAAATATATAGAAGGGG
>Ga0126343_10001770_pt1 | contig 10513 bp, 6 predicted proteins | sample Cyp2metagenome_FD_92531 | JGI IMG/M metagenome (GOLD analysis project Ga0126343, IMG submission 92531) | Coral microbial communities from Lord Howe Island, Old Settlement Bay, Australia - Cyphastrea 2 metagenome | ecosystem: Host-associated > Invertebrates > Cnidaria > Coral ... | reverse complement strand
GGGGGGGAATCAACCCCTTATCCAGGCTTATCATAGACCACTTTCATAAATGGCTGCCAATTTAAAATTCTTTTGAATGCATTTAAATTAGCCTTATTAACCTCGTTTCAGAGTGAAAATTCTTTTGAATTACCAACTTCAAAATGAGGTTAGTAAGGCTAATTTTAATACCTTCAAAAGAATTTATAATTAGCTGCCATTTATGAAAGTGGTCTATACTATTTAAGCATAGTGAAATAAATTCACTCAGTAGATAGCCATGACCTTGGTCCACAAACTGATGCCATTTGAGCCACCATCTTAAATCTGCCGTATTGGATTTAAATTTGCTATTTCATTTAAGAGTCAGCTAAGAAATCTAGGGATTTAAAAATTAACCAAATTCAAACCTGAATGCTTCTGGAATGTAGATAATCATCAATTTTTGAAATTTTGATGACGAAAATTGGGAAATACGGCTTATATCAAAATAGCCTCCCACGCAGACGTTCTTAGGCTTGTCACGTGTTCCTCCCCACTGAACGGAGCGATCACTTCCGTTCGCTGGCAGTTAGCCTTTGTTTTGAAAGAACCAATCAGGAATCCGTTGTTATTGGCATGTCAGGTTGACAGCTCTCAGTTCCGTTTGCCATGTGCTTCAAAATATGCTCATTTCTATGACAAGATACGTTTTAAAGTCTCTAAACATTGTTTGACTTTCGAGGGGTAAAATATGAAACTTTTCGTAGATGTTGCTTTCTTCCATTGTATATTGTGGCGCCCGGCTGTTTGATTAGAACTAGTATGTTGCTTCTTATCATGGATAGAATATTTATCCTCGTCCGGTTTTTCTTCGGAGACGCCGTAGCTTACGTTTTCCTAGAGATGTTTTTTAAGTTTCTTCCAGCAATTTGATCGACTAGCTTATGCATCTAGAGCTCGATTTATAGGTTTAGTCCTTGAAACTTATCATGCATTTGTAGTTAAACTAGTGTAATTTTTAGGGTAGTTTTTCTTTTTTTACCAATTAAGTGTATAATGTAACAAAAGTTATGTACTTTTATATTTTGCCAATAAAGACCATTCTTATTATTATTATACTTTGTCCATTCTGGCACCACATGATTCAAACTTATTAATAACCGTTTACGTCTGTTGACTCTTTTGCGTGTTGTATATGCCACAGTGTCTGGCTTAGTTCAGGCAAGTTTGATCCGCCATGTTGATCTCATCAGTTGCCGGTATTTCTAAAATACTCTGAACATCTGTAGTTGCTAGTGCGATTCGTACGTACGTGAGCATATTACACATTTCACCGGGATTTCAGCGAAGCGACTAGGCACAAACTTCTGGTGTTGAATGTACGGGGGGTCAAAGTCCAGCTTTCCAGAAATGGGAAAGTTAGCTATGATTCGCTAACCGCCAGCGAACGGAAGTGATCGCTCCGTTCAGCAATCGTTCGTGGGGAGGAACGCGTGACAAGCCTAAGAACGTCTGTGTGGGAGGCTAACACAAAAGGCAATGACAAAATGCAGTATCATGGACAATTTTAAAGTCTCTGTGAAGGATAAATGGAAATCTACTTATAATAAAGTTTCAGCCTCTTAGGGTAAATCATCTTTTCAAAACATTGCGATAAATCATGTGGAGGGGTGGCATTCCCCTTTCTTATGGGTCCAATGGTTAAAGCCTAAAAACACAAAATACAGGCCTGAACATGATTTTGAACCACTGGCCTCTGCTATACCAGTAGAGTGTTCTACCAACTGAGCTATCAAGCTAGCCTGTTCCAGACTCTTGGTCAGTGGCCGGTCAGCGGGGACAATAGAAAAAGCGGGCGCAAGACAAGTGGAATCTAGTAAAAAAAATATTGGAAAAGGCGAGGGAATTGGAAGGAGAGCCTGTAAGCATTGTTTTAAAAACCTCATTCTGCCCACTTTTATAAAGACAACACTTCAAGGTTGTCAAAATGTCAGCAAACAACGGCGTTATGGACACCGCTAGAGCGAAGCGAATCTCGCACAACTTTCCAACTGGAATTTCAGTAGGCAGCGAAAAGAACATTTGTCTACCAGTCCCAGGGGGCAGTGTCTCAACCTTCGCTAGTTCTAATTGACATCAACAGGCCACGTGTAAAATGGGGTTGACTAGCCTTCTACGGTTCGTGACCATAATTTGTACATTTGCCGTTCTCTGTTCAGGCATTCGACCACGCTTAACTTCACTTTAATTAGACAAATGGATTCTGACAAGGTGTTGATATATTTAAGCTGTCAAAATAAACCAATCAGAGGGTATACCGGGAGCTGGTATACCGAAATGAGGTTTTTAAAACAATGCTTATAGGCTCTCCTTTTGCGCTCTCTCCTAGTTTTTTTTTTTTTATCAGATCCCGCTTGTCCTGCGCCACTTTTTCAATCGACCCCACTGACTGAGAGCCTGGAACAGGCTACTATCAAGCCAACTGGGAGCTGGTTTGTAACAAACCCGTAGATATCAACGACTTAATTTATTTTTCAGGCTTCAATTTCAGAACTGCCTAAGTTGTGTATAACTTCTACAATCAATAATGTAGACCTTCACAAATTCTTTGTACTTGCTACTGAGCTGATCACCATTAACGATGTAAGTGACTCACCTGAACAAGTTAAGCTGACTCAGATTAAAGATTTTTAGCAGCAGTTACCAGGCCACGATTGTTTAACAGCAGGGATGAATGATGCTATCCACCAAACAAATGACTATCCAGCAGATAGAGCAGTTAGTTTTGCTTACACTTAACCACTGGATGTTTACTTATCTAGTGAATGACACATACCCTTTGAATAAACAGAGCTTGTTAGTCACGTGGAAGCTGATGCATTGGAAGTCATTTGACTGCAGGAAAAAAAAATGAAAATATAGTTAAACTTAAAAAAAACACACAACTTTTAAGTTTACGAGACAGGTTCCGACAGAAACTTTTGTCATCTTCAGTTAATTGATGTACAAAGAAGTTGCATTTATGAGTAGGAAAAAGTGCTAATTAATGTAGTAACAACAGAAGCCATGGGGTCTCCCCTTGCCCCCATTCTACAGCTCATTTGATAACCTAACCTTTTTATGGGACATCATGAAAATTTGTGGTTGGAAAATTTTCAAGGCTCTGAAATTTTATTTTTTTGCCGAAATGTTGATGACACTTTTAGCTTATTTCCTTCGGAACAATAAACTGTAGACAAATATATGAAAACATGATTGATCATTTGCAGTTATATACTCGCACAACTTATTATTAAGCAGTTGTAAAATTAAAGCCTGAAAAAAATTCAGGATATTAAGGACGTTCACACAAAAATTTTTAAACTATTTTTTTGAGACAGATGTGAGTTAGTTATGTCAGAAATGTAAAAAAAAAATGGCCGGTATGGAGAGCACATGCATGGAATGTAAAAAAAAAATATTTTTTTTGATTTATCAAACTTAAACAGTGTTTTTGTAACTAGTGCCTGCAGGGCTTCATTGTGGGCGAGCTAGGAGAAATTCGATTGTTTTGCTATTTCCAAATCCAGGTGATATTTACGCAAAGCTGCTCTTAAGGACGTTTGCGTGAAAATTTTTCATTCAATAGATTTTTTTAAAATTTTTCTGGAGTCAGATAATGAGTTACTTGGGACAGAAATGCAAAAAAAAAGTGGGGGTCACCCTCTTTGTTTCAGATATAAAGCGTCTGGAAAACTACCCTGATTTTGATAAATTGGTGCACGTAATTCAGCTTGGTCTACAGGGGTTTACAGTTAAAAAATATCGAAGGTGGGTCAACCGAGGCAAATGATCTTAGTCTTATTTTGTAGAAGTGGGTCTGTTGCATAGATAATTCCAAATATTACCACCATTCTCACCAAACTTAAAGTCCTTAAGGTATCAGCCAACCCACCGGGGCAGTCTGTGCACGGATCGTTCTCGCACTCTCTGTTTCAACACAGATTCCTATAAACAGTATATTTCTTGAAAGCTGAATAATCATGATTGCAGCTCATTCCCTTTAAAAAGTATAAAACTTTAATGCGCTTAAAAAATGAGGCGGCTTTTGCAAAACTAAGTGTTTTCATTCATTGAGCTCCATGCTCACCAAAAACAAATGGAAGAAAACAATTAATACAGCTTTAATTTCTTCACAAGTTTGTCTAAAAAACCGTGTCTCGGATTTCGGGAATGTGCCTCCGTTTCATTTTTACAAACAGATATAATTTTATTCTGGGATGAGAAATCATTGCCACCGCCAGTGAAAAATAGCCTATAACTTTGAAATGAAGAAGAATTTCAATTCGCAGACAAGCTTTTGTAGGTAACCCTTTTACAACCATTTGGCCAAATTTTAGCCAAATTGGTCCCGGGACTGCCGACTTGGAGTTCAAAATGCATGCACGACTCGACCAAATTTTCCTATAGAGAAACAAGGAAAAATGATGAGATTAGCGGGTTCTAGGCATCAAGCAAATAAAGTGTTGATCAATAAAAGACAGTATCTGTTTTCTTGAACAAAAGTAGTTTGACAGGTAACAAGAAACCGACAAATTTTCGCAGATGTGGGAAATTTTCTTGTTGAGAAAAATCCACCTCCAAGACCGACCCAACAATTTTAATATTCCTTAAGCTTAGTAAATGCCGAATCATTTGACTTCAGGACTTTTCAAATACTTTACACGCAGCAATGAAAACATCTTTTTAATGATAGCCAGGTTTGTAAAGATGCCCAAGACAAGAAACCGAGAGCAGTGAGCAGCAAACAATTCGTTGCCGGCGGACACTGGCGATGTTGCAAACGTTCTTCTTCGGCTTCTTCCAACCGAATTCTAGAACGGCTTCAGTGAACTAATTTCAACCGACTGCTTTTCACCCGTACCTGATTTGCATTCATGTTCTTCTATTTCCCATAACCATTCACCTTGGATGTAAAAAGAACCTTTGCCGCTTGAAGCGGGCTTAGCCTGCATTGTAGACAAAACTAAACCCCGATCTACCGGGGTTTAGCGGGCTTTGCTACCGATTCACAGCTAAATGCTTTCTTTCTTTCTTTCTTTCTCTCTTTCTTTCTTTCTTCCGTTTTGGCTTTGACGAAAGAAAAGGGACACAGTCTTTTTTACTTTTTTCAAAGACATTCATAGATTTCCCAAGACGACAACTTTTGCGTGTGTTTTGTGAAACCATGTGCTTAGCTGTCACGTAACCTCTCCTTATTTGATAACGCGATGACAAGAATTGTCAGCAGCTACATGTAATTAGAATAATCTAGACAGCAAAATTGTTTTCGCTAAATTAAATGACTTCCCGTACGAATGACATTTTTTTGTGGACTTTTATTTAAACGATAGCTTTTCCTGAGATTCAGTGAATCATGTAAAAATCCAATTTTGGGTTGGCTGATACCTTTTAAAAAGGCATTTGAAACTGTCAAACCGATGAGCGAAGAGCTAAAAAAAACTAAATTTGATCGTGCATTTTGCAAAAAATTCAAACTTCTAGTCGATAGATTTTCTTCATTTTTTTGCTAAAAGCAGACAATTGATCTAGAGAAAATGATCCATCAAAAGAAAAACAGGGGTCACCGTATGTTCAAGATCGTTAAATCCAGGAAAAGCTATAGCAATGGTCATCTGCCCTATCATTTGTTCATTTTATTACTTAGTGTGCGCGCTCATGCATGGTGTGGCATGTGAACTTGCGTGCACAAAAGGATGCACAGAAACAATTAGCGCAGACATCTTTAACTGTCTTAAGGACATTTGCAAAAAAATTTTCCAACCTTGGTTTTCTCCTGAGACTTCTGACTGTAAAGATATGAGTTAGTTATGCCAAAAAATTATGTAAAAAAATGGTGGCAGTCACTGACTTTGTTTTGGAGAGAACGTGCCCGGAAGAACACCCTAAATCTGAAAAAACTGGCTACAGTATGTGTTTGTTATTGTAAGCCCAAAATATTGCTGCAATTACTGTTAGACCTCTGAAGTGAAATCAATCTCTCTCTGCCAAGTATTGTTAAGTGGACCTATTACGTAAATTTATTCAACTGGTGAGGTGTCTTAAAAAACAAGTTTGCATTTAGCGATGACAATTTCATGCTCATTGCAAGGACAAGATGGGAGACCTTTGTTCATTCTGGCACCACACAATAGGCCTTATGCATGATTACATCAAACACTCAAAATCCACCACCAAGCCTTGTTTGCGAGAATTTTTCTCAAACCTCTGTCACCTTCCTATTGTTTTCATGACAGAATTGTTTTCAACTTCCCTGCCTAGGGAATTTGTCCACAACAAAATTTTTAATTTGCATCTTAAAAGCGAGGCTTGGAGGTGAAATTGCTTTGTCTTATGTCATCATGCATACAGTACTGTGCAAAAGTAATGCAAACGATAATCGATGAATATCGTGCTTTGTTCTCGCGATTTCTCGCTGATATATCAGCGATAAATCGCACTGATTGGCAAATGCTAAAACGATAAATCAGCGAGATATCGGTACAATCTTCGCGATATCTCGCCGAGATATCGGTCTAGGGAGAATTTGCTGCAACGATATCTCGCAAAGAGAAACGATATATCACCATGATATATTGTTGCAGCGAAGTTCGTTGTTCGTGGTGAACCTTGCTTCAACGATTTATCATAGTGAAGCGACTGTGTACAATGAATTCGTGTTTGTGTACAGATAACGGGTACAGTCGAGTAATAAGTGGTTCAACAAAACTCAAAAGTTCGCTTCAAGCTCTCCACTGCTCTCTGCTCCGCCATAATAAGCAGCTTTGAGAAGAGCTTCTGCTATGATTGTTCGATGGTTGTCATGAAAATGATAAGAATTTTGAAGCGATTGCACAGCTATTGTAGCTTATAAACTCTGATAAACTACATCTTTTTGTATATTTAAATTACGATTGATTTCTCCGAAGTTTTAAAAATAAACTTACCTCGTTACTCTCCATAGGTAGACTGCGAAGGTTATCCCACAACCCAAAAGCATTGCAGGTTTTGTTTTGTTTTGTTGTCAGAGCCGAGAAAGTGGCGGGAATCAAGCCAAATAAGCATTTGCTTGCCGAAGCGAAATCTGTGCTCTATGTAAACAAACACAAAGTTTCCAGATTAAACTCCAGCCTCTATGCGGTCATGCCAACAGTTTCCAGTGTCCTCGCATGTGATTCGCTCAATACGGTCCCGTTGTATTTGCTATACCATGAAGACATTTTTGCCATACAGACTTTGAAAAATAAAGTACTGAAAGCCTACAAAACAAATTTTAGGGAATAACAATTCTCGCATTGCCATGCCAATCAATTACTCGAACGTTGAGTGGAGACTGGACTCTAATGGCTTACACGGCAAGAACGAACAGCAAAAAATACACATAACATCTACTTTTCTGGTTTTGATTATTCTGTCCACCTAAACCTGTTGTAATGCTGCTGTTCTCACTGGTATAAGACTTGTTGCAGGAATTCACGAGTACTTGAGTGAGTTTTTTTGTGGAACCTGGGCTGTGGACAGGTACGTTCGATCGATTTACGTGCTTTAGCTTACATGTTTGATTTACGATTTCACAATCAAAAACTTAGTTTGTAGCGAAGGGATTTCTTCATTAGCTTAAACAGTCTGTGAAGAAATGTACATTTTTTTTACAAGGAGTCAACGATATCTCGCTGAGCATAAACAATGTATTGCTAAGTGAGAACGATATATCGCTAGGCGAGTAAGATATATCGTGAAGTGGGAATGATGTATCGCTATGGAAGAACGATATATCACTAAGTGAGAACGATATATCGCTGAACGCAAATGATTTATCGTTAAGTGTAAACGATATCTCCCGATATCTTACCGAGAAATAAAACAATAGCTGTAACGATATATCGCTCGATATATCGTTTGAAGTTAATTAGCGTTAAATATCGCCGATATATCGCGATTTTCGCGATATTCAATGATTATCACTTGCATTACTTTTGCACAATACTGCAGGGGCTATTCAAGTGTCGCTGTTTACACATATACACTTGAATCGTGTGGTGCCAGAATGAACGTCAGGTACAGTGTATTAACCAAAACACTGAGCTTGAGAAGTAAAAACTTGATCATGCTACTGCAAGAAATTTTATTTGTGACTGTTCCAGTCAAACAACAGAGCCCAACATCACAGAATACACTGTAAAACATATATAAAGTACTAAGGAACATGTTCAAGGAGTAATTTTCAAACTTTGCCCCTACAAAGCTAATGTGTTTCTTGCAATCAGAATGAATCCACTATGCACCCTCAGTTTCTCCACGCTCAGATGCAGACAACAAAAGCTTTTTGTGCTATGTTCTTAGGGGCTAACTACATGAGCCAGGCTGGCCCGGGTAGCCGGGATAATGTCGGTTTGCCGGGATCAACTTCGCGATTACATGACAACCGAGCCAGCCCGGTTAGCTGAGATCCCGGTATCGTCGGGATCCCGACTAACCAGGCTGAAATTTTTCCATGTAATCACGATTGCCGGGCCAGCCCGGCTCATTAAGCCAATGAGAGTACAAAATCAAGCTCGCATCAGCCATCAACCGGGCTGGCTCGCTTCATGTAATACCATCTGAAAGTCATCTCAGCACACCGAAGCAGCCCGGCTAACCGAGCCAGCCCGGTTCGCCATCGCTCCATCACATGAGCTTTCTTTGCACCAAGACAATCCCAGACAATCCCATAATATGCCCAATTTTGTATCCATCAAAATCAGAAACTTCGATACAAACTGAGAAACGTAACACACACATATTTCGCAAAATTCAAATTCCAGCACATTGCAAATGGGAAACATTTACGTTATGCGTAATTCAGGGTAATTCTATGCAGCAGTATGCAGACAGCTGATAAGCTCAAGTCGAAAGTGAAAGTGTTTGTTGACTGATCTGATCGTACAGTACATGTAGTTGAACTTATTTCAGTGGCACTTTTAAACTGCTAAGTTATGGTTTACAGTGCTTTGGTTATAAAGAAAGAATCTGACTTTAAGCTTACCGCTTTGTCTCGCGAAACTTCCGGCCCTATTCAGTGCTGCGAAAGAGATGGAGTGACAAGCAGGAACTTCAACTCAGCTGAATACGGCAACTTACATCTTCGATAACGCACTGATCACTCGTCTGAACTCTCAGCTACATGTAGTTTGCTTATCGCCACCAAAAAACGCACACATTTACAAGGAACAGCGAGGTGTGTAAAGGAACGTAGACTACGATTAATCCCTTCCTCGCTACGCGAAAGAAAGCCATGAGAAAACATGGCCGCGTACTTCTCGACCCCAGGATTTCACGCGGACATTTTCCTCGCGGTTTTGTTTCGTGTCACGCGTCACGCACTATGGACTTATACGAAAGAGACTACTAGTACTCGCGACTGCTCGTAGTCTAATAGGCACGCAAAGCGTGCAAAAGTTATTTTTTTTGTGATAGGAGCATTCGTAGAACTGTTTACAGTAATGATTTGGTTTAATGTACAGCAAGAAAGAAACTGGGAATTTATGATGTACATACGATGTTACATCGGTAATGGCAAGATAGCTAATAGCCATAAATTGTTTGACTGGACAACACACGGTAATCTGACATGTCTCGAGATTACCACCGTTTTCGTTGATACACGACTTTGGAAAACAAAACACTTGCGGAAATGTTTCCAAAATTTCTGTCAGTCTTACGTGTTGTTGACAGATCGGATCGAAATCCGCCAATCAAAACCACTAGCGTGACTTTCTGACCTTCTCTACGTCATGCTAGCGGGCTGTGATTGATGGATTTCGATCCGATCTGTCGATAACACGTAAGACTGACAGAAATTTTGAAAACGTTTCCGTGGGTGTTTTGTTTTCCAAAGTCGCGTATCAACGAAAACGGTGGTAATGTAGATATCACCTTATTTTCTAACAGGCGATTTGATTCTTTCTTTGATAAAACCCATACTGTGATGGGTATGACACGCTCACATGCATAACTCCCTCACTCATGGATCACATAGTCCTTCCAGCCCCCAAGAGGAATTTTGCTCAAAATACTCAAGTTAAGAGACCTCTTCGCATTTTATACGAGTCGTAAGTTTACCCTTTTTACACAACACATCACGACGCAACGCAACGCAACGCAACGCAACACAACACAACACAACAACACTACATCACCGAAAATAGAAAGAAAGAGGGAAAAAAACCTCTGACACGTTGAAAGACTGATTTAATTAAATGGCACTTTTACTTGGTCCCACGCAGTCTTCAAAGAACATTTGAGCAGTTTTCATACCTTTTACCTTTAAAAGTATCGGACTGAAAAATGACATAAATTATAGATAAACTGCCACTGCTGAAGCGTAAAAACCGTCCAGAAATGAAAGCTTCTTCTTTGTTTTAAGGGACTAGGTCACGCTATTTTAGGCTATTTCAGGGAATTTCAGCACTGATCAAAATAGTCATAGAATTAACTAAAATATCAAAATAACGGCTCCAAAGTGTAGAAGAACTCTAACAAAACACAGGAAAGC